>OFRA01000052.1_pt1 | contig 27423 bp, 21 predicted proteins | sample 1543001 | NCBI WGS metagenome assembly OFRA01 (sample SAMN07774221, study PRJEB24372) | wastewater metagenome | isolation source: Lake Maggiore Verbania | place: Italy: Verbania | collected 2015-12 | reverse complement strand
ATAAGTTATCTCGCACGCTTATCTCTCACATTATTTTGCCTGTGCCATCTTCTATGGGCAAAGGTGTGCTGGTCTCCCCCACAGTCTTTGGAAACATCATGCTTGGACCAACTGCGCAGAATTTAGATGATAAGAGCGCATCTGGTTCAAGTGAAGATGGTCTGAAATTCTTGCGTGAAAAGGGCAGCAAGATCGCACCAGAGTTATTAGATGAAGAGATCACCGCAATTTATGCCGGCCTTCGCGCCTCAACTGAACACTCAGACTTTCAAATACGCGCCCATGAAAATCGTTACATCACAGTCGGTGGCATTAGATCAACTGGTTTAACTGCATCTATGGCGATTGCAGAGCATGTCAAAGAGTTATTAGTTGCTGGCGGATTATCACTGGGGGCAGCAAAGGCACTGCCACACATTTCTATGCCTAACTTAGGTGAAGCATTTACTCGTCCATATCAAGATGAGAAAGTGATTGCGGAAAATAGCCAATATGGCGAAATCATCTGCCACTGCGAACGTGCCACACGTGGTGAAGTAATCGACGCTCTTGATTCAACCATTCCACCAACAAATCTGGGTGGTCTAGGCCGTCGCACACGCGCAGGACTTGGACGTTGCCAAGGTTTTTACTGCCATAGCGAATTGCGAAAGTTGTTAGAAAAGAAATGAAAACTTCACAGGTAGATGTACTCGTAATCGGCGGTGGGCCTGCTGGATTAGCTGCTGCACAACAATTAACTCGAGCTGGCCACACTGTGGTGGTTTATGAGCGAGCTGAAAAAATTGGCGGTCTATTACGTTATGGAATTCCAGAATTTAAGATGGAAAAATCGATTGTTGATCGAAGGCTTTATCAAATGGAGCAAGAAGGAACAAGATTTAGAACTGGTGTAAATGTTGGTAAAGACTTAACAGGTTCAGCGCTTAGGAGTAAATATGATGCGGTTGTACTTGCAGTTGGTGCTACAAATTGGCGTGACCTAGAAATTCCAGGTCGTGACGCAAAAGGTGTTTACCAAGCTATGGAGTATTTGCCCTGGGGAAACAAACAAGCACTTGGCGAGTTGACCGCTCCGGCAGAAATTAATGCAGAAGGTAAACATGTTGTGATTTTAGGAGGCGGAGATACCGGCGCAGACTGTTTGGGAACAGCTATCAGACAAGGGGCTGCATCTGTTACTCAGTTAGAGATTATGCCAAGACCTTCAGATGAAAGAGTTGATACTCAACCTTGGCCTACATATCCAATGGTGTATCGAGTAAGTAGTGCTCATGAAGAGGCTGGTGAACGTATTTACTCTGTATCTACTCAAGAATTTCTTAAAGATGCAAACGGCAATTTAAGAGCGATGAAGCTAGTTGAAACTGAATTAGTTAATGGAAGATTTAAACCTGTTGCAGGAAGTGAAAAAGAGATTCCTGCTGATTTAGTTTTTCTAGCACTCGGTTTTACGGGACCAGAAAAGAATGAATTACTTGATCAGCTTGAAGTGACTCTGGACGATAAAGGAAACATTATTCGAGATCATGAGTACTCAACTGCTAGTGAAGGTGTTTTTGTTTGTGGGGATGCTGGGCGCGGTCAATCATTGATCGTTTGGGCTATTGCTGAGGGGCGCAGTGCCGCTTCGGCAATTGATAAGTACTTAACCGGGAACACGCAGTTGCCTTATCCGATTGAACCAACTGCTCGCCCATTGATGGTTTAAGGTTTTTCTTATGCGTCGCGCGAAAATTGTCTGCACCATCGGACCAGCTGTTGAATCGATTGAAAAGATCACTGAGTTAATAGATGCTGGTATGAATATGGCCAGATTAAACCTTTCACATGGTGGGCATGAAGAACATCAAATGAGATTAGATAATGTTCGTGAAGTAGCAAAGAAGGCGAATAAAGCGGTTGCGATTTTGGTTGATTTACAGGGACCAAAAATAAGGTTGGGAAGATTCAAAAATGGTCCACATGATTTAGCCAGAGGCGATAAATTCACTATCACCACTGAAGACATTGAAGGCACAAAAGATCGAGTGAGTACGACGTATAAAGGTTTACCTGGTGATTGCAAAATTGGTGACAAGATAATGATTGATGATGGCAAAGTAACTGTTGAAGTTTCTGAAGTAAATGGAAATGATGTAGTAACCAAGGTAATTCAACCTGGAGCTGTGAGTAACAATAAGGGATTGAATTTACCTGGAGTTGCAGTTTCAGTACCTGCCATGTCAGAGAAAGATGTTGCAGATTTAAGATGGGGTTTAAAAGCAGGGGCTGACTTTATTGCTCTGTCATTTGTAAGAAATGCAAGTGATGTTAAGGATGTCCATAAGATTATGGATGAGGTTGGAATTCGAATTCCGGTAATTGCAAAGATAGAGAAACCACAAGCAGTTGCAAACCTGCAGGAGATTGTGGATGCATTTGATGGAATTATGGTTGCCCGTGGTGATCTAGGAGTGGAACTTCCAATTGAAGATGTTCCAATGGTTCAAAAACGTTGCATAACTATGGCTCGTGAATCCGCCAAGCCGGTGATAGTTGCAACTCAAATGCTTGATTCGATGATTAGTAACTCTCAACCAACCCGGGCTGAAGCAACAGATTGCGCTAATGCAGTTTTGGATGGTGCAGATGCATTAATGCTCTCGGGTGAAACTAGTGTTGGTGAATTTCCAATTGAATCTGTCAAGATAATGGCCCGAATCATTGAACGAACTGAAGAGATTGCTTTAGATCAAATTCCACCTTTAAAGCACTCACCGGCTACAAAAGGCGGAGCCATTACTAAAGCTGCTACTGAGGTTGGCCTTACCGTCGGTGCAAAATTTTTAGTCGCTTTCACACAAAGTGGAGATTCAGCAAGACGTATGTCCAGACTGCGTTCTCCAATTCCAATGTTGGCCTTAACGCCAGATACTGGAACATATAATCGACTTGCACTGTCTTGGGGTGTTGAATCTTTGTTAACGCCAGTAGTCAACCACACAGATGAAATGGTTATGCAGGTTGATTCTATTTTGATTAACTCCAAGCGAGTAAACCTTGGTGATCTAGTTTTAATTGTTGCTGGTTCCCCGCCAGGTATACCTGGATCAATAAATGCTATGAGAGTTCATAAAATTGGTGACGCAGTCGGAGGCGTAGCGCCTGCTTATCGCAAGTAATTTAGTATTAAAAGATATCCACTATAAACTACGGTAATTCGCCTCGGTACTCCAACGGTAGAGAGGACGGTCTCAAAAACCGTATAGTGTCGGTTCGAATCCGACTCGAGGCACATGAACACAGAGAATAAAAAAATACGAATTCTAGTTGCGGAAGATGAAACCATCATCCGACTAGATCTTGTTGAGATGCTTACTGAGTCTGGTTATGAAGTAGTAGCGCAAGCTGAAAATGGAGCAGTAGCGATTGAGTTAGCTAAGAAATTCAAACCTGATTTAGCAATTTTAGATGTGAAAATGCCAGAGATGGATGGAATTACTGCTGCCGAACAGATTATTACTTTGGCGCCAGTGCTCATGCTGACAGCTTTTAGTCAGCGAGAACTTGTTGAACGCGCACGAGATGCTGGCGTTATGGCTTATGTAGTTAAGCCTTTTTCTATTGGTGATTTGGTGCCAGCAATCGAAATTGCAATTAGTAGGCATCGCCAAATGAAAAGTTTGGAGGATGAGGTTGCAGATTTGTATGAAAGATTAGAGACCCGCAAAATAATTGATCGGGCAAAAGGGATATTAATGAAAGCTATGGGTTTATCTGAGCCTGAAAGCTTTAGTTGGATTCAAAAAACTGCGATGGATCGCCGTATTTCTATGAAACAGGTTGCTCAAGCAGTTATCTCGCCAGAGTCAGCCCCAGATAGATAGTTATCGCTCGGCCAGTATCAAACAAGTGATGCGTGCACTACAAGTTCGCTCACCCTTGTCATTTGTAATTTCCACTTCGTAACAACATAGAGTTTTGCCAAGAGTTACAGCAGTGGCAACTGCAGTCACGATTCCTGAAGTTGCTGATTTGTGATGTGTGGCATTTATATCAACCCCAACAATTCTGCGATTTGCACCAGCATGAAGTTGCGTGCCAATTGAACCTAAGCTTTCTGCAAGAACTACATTTGCACCCCCATGGAGCAATCCAATTGGTTGGGTGTTTCCATCAACAGGCATGGTTCCAACTAATCTGCTTGGTGAGGCCTCGATTATTTCTATGCCCATCTTCTTATCTAGGGCACCAGATCCTCGTTGGCGAATCAACTCCAAATAGTCCGTCATATGATCAAGTTTAACCTGAGATGGCAATTAGAATCCCAATATGAGTACGGATCAGAAGCGTTTATTGCTAATAGATGGCCATTCCATGGCTTATCGAGCTTTTTACGCTTTACCGGCAGAAAACTTTAAAACCTCAAGTGGTCAACCCACTAATGCAATATATGGGTTCGCTTCAATGTTGATAAATCTCATTAAAGAAGAAAAACCTTCACATATTGCAGTTGCTTTTGATGTTTCTAGGAAGACATTTCGAACCGAACTATTTCCTGAGTACAAAGCGAATCGTGCTTCTACTCCTGATGAATTTCGATCCCAGATGTCATTTGTTAATGAAATGATTGATTGTTTCGGTATAAAACATTTTGAAATGGAAGGTTACGAAGCCGACGACATTATCGCCACCTTTGCAAAATCAGCTGAAAAAAATGGTTACCAGGTTCTAATTTGTACAGGAGATAGAGATTCATTTCAGCTTGTAAATTCAAATACAACTGTTCTTTACCCCAAAAAAGGGGTGACTGAGATGTCAAGAATGACGCCTGATGCTGTGTTAGAAAAATATGGACTAACACCTGCGCAGTACCCAGATTTCGCCGCACTGCGTGGAGACCCAAGTGATAATTTGCCATCAGTACCAGGTGTTGGTGAAAAAACTGCAACAAAATGGATTTCTGATTATGGAAATTTAGAGAAATTACTTGCTAATGCCCAAGAGATAACGGGCAAAGTAGGAGATTCGCTTCGAGCTAATGTTGAAGCAATTAAGTTAAATCGTGAACTTACGCAGTTGCTAGATGATTTAGATTTAAAAGTTCAAATTGAAGATCTCAGCTGGTTGGGATTTGATTCAAATTTAATGAGTAACTTCTTCGAAAAAATGGAGATTCGTGCTTTAAAGGAAAGACTTAAATCACTGCCACAGGCAGGTGGTGCTGTGACGAAAGAAGTATCAATAAAAGTTTCAGAGATTAGCGCTGAGGAAATAAGTAAATTACTTGATAAATACACGAAGCCCATAGCAATCGCTTTTGATTACGAAGAAGAAACATTACTTGGTTACTCGGTGGCAACAAGTAATACTGAAGTTTACTATGTGCATGGCAGCAAAATTGGAGATTGGATTTCTAAACCTCAACTAGCAAAGTATGTTCATTCAGCAAAAGTGGCTTTAAAAAACTTGGGACTATCTGGAGTGCAATCCGATATCGAGTTATTGGCTTATTTGTGCAACCCTGGAAGCAGAAATTTAAGTTTAAGTGACCTTGCTGAAAGGATTTTGGGTGAAGTAGCCAATTCAGAGGATCTTTTCTCGCAATTTGATCCTAAGCAGGCGGCTTGGATATTTGAATTACAAAAAGAGTTAAGTAGTGAAGTTAAATCTAAAGGCATGATCAGTTTGTATGAGGATTTAGAGCAACCTACTTTGCTTTTGCTGTCCCAAATTGAAGAGATCGGTATAGCGGTTGACCAAGGCAAGTTGAATCAACTATCCGCTCATTTTACAAAAATTGTTGCGGATGAAACCGCGATGGCGCATAAAGAGGCAGGACATGAATTCAATGTGAGTTCACCAAAACAATTGCAGGTTGTCCTATTTGATGAATTAAAACTACCTAAAACTAAGAAAATTAAAACGGGGTTCACAACTGATGCTGAGAGTTTGGAGTGGCTTGCTGGAAAAACTAAGCATCCGTTGCTCAAGTATTTACTAAGAATTCGTGAAACCAGCAAATTGATGACCACTATTGATGGTTTGATCAGTGCAGTTGAACCCGATGGCAGAATTCACACTAATTTTCAGCAAACTGTTGCAGCAACTGGAAGATTGTCATCTACGGATCCAAATTTGCAGAACATCCCGATTAGAACCGAGGAAGGGCGAAAAATAAGAGATTGTTTTACCGCTCAAAGTCCTTACCTAGATTTACTGACCGCTGATTACAGTCAAATTGAAATGCGAATAATGGCTCATTTATCTGATGATAAAGGATTGATTTCTGCTTTTGAATCTGGCGAAGACTTGCATTCGACTGTGGCATCCCAGGTTTTTGGCGTTAAAAAGAATGAAGTAGATGCTGAAATGCGAAGAACTATTAAAGCTATGTCTTACGGCTTGGCATATGGATTGTCCTCATTTGGACTGGCCCAGCAGCTAGATATTGATCCTGCTTCAGCGAGTGAATTAATGGGTAAGTATTTTGAAAGGTTTGGTGGAATAAGGGATTACTTAAAGACAGTTGTTGAACAGGCGCGTGAACTTGGTTATACCCAAACAATTTTAGGTAGAAGAAGATACTTGCCTGATCTAAATCATGAAAATAGGCAACGCCGGGAAATTGCAGAACGGGCGGCACTAAATGCACCGATTCAAGGTTCAGCTGCAGACATCATAAAGATTGCGATGCTAAAAGTGGACTCTAAAATCAGATCAGAAAATCTCAAATCTCGATTATTGCTACAAGTCCATGATGAATTGATTTTAGAAGTTTCACCAGGTGAACACGAAATACTTTCAAAGATCGTTAAAGAGCAAATGTCTAGCGCTTATGAACTTAATGTCCCGCTGGATGTAAACATTGGAGTGGGTAAAAGCTGGGATTTAGCAGCACATTAATTTATTATTTATTAATATCTAAATTCGCTTCCAGTGCTTCAGTATCTTCTTCTTCGGTTGGAATACGGTCAGCTGCCTTAAGCAACCCAGCCCCACCACGCATAATTAAGTATCCAATTCCCACACAAATTGTTGTTAACGCTAAGCAATATCTAGGTGAGTAGTGTTCTGAGATAAATCCGCCAAGAGCAGTGCCTAAGGAGGCAAATGTTCCTTCTACAGTCCATAGCCATCCTAAAGCGGCTACCGCCGTTCCTTTTGGTCTAACAGCTTCACTAATCTCTAAGTAAAATACTTGCAAACCACCCGCCATTAAACTCATAGCTGCGGTCACGATCATCATTGACCAATCTGGATATGTAAAGGCCAGAGGCAATGAAAAGATAAACCAAAAAAGATAGATCCGCTTAAAAGCGGTAAAAGATGAAGTTTTCTTGGAGACCATGCCCGCTACCAGTCCGCCAATAACATTCCCGGCTGCCATAATTGCAAAAAGGATTCCAGTTCGATGTGGGATATTTTCCAAAGTCGTAAAGGCTGGAACTGCAATATCAAATGCTCCCCATCCTAAGCCGATAAATACACCTTCTAGCATTAGTAATTGCATAGCTGGTGTTCGCCAGACTGCTAGATCTTTGGAGGTTTTCTTTTCAGGGGCCCACCGCTTTAATTGTGGTGAAAGGGAGAGAGCCGCTCCGCCAATGAAAATAAGAGCTGAACAAATTTGTAAAGATAGCTCTGGAGAGTAATTAAGCGCAACAGTTGTTGCAACCAATGGTCCAAAAACGCCAACTGAGTTCATGACTGCAGTATCGATTGCATACGCAGTTCTAATTTGATCTTTAGGAACTGTTACTTTCCAAAGTGGACGAATAGATAAATTTATTGGGGGAGCCGAGAAGCCCAAAACTCCTGCAAAAACTACTAATTGGGTGCTTGAATTGCCGGTTGAAAACAAAAGGATTAAAACTGCATAGCTCGGGGCAAAAACTCTTAATGGAATTTTCATTCCGAATTTATCTATCAATGTGCCTCGCAAACCTGCTGTTGTAGCTCCGGTTATGCCATTTACACCCGTTGCAAGTCCTGCGATAGCGATTGAACCAGTGCTTTGTTGTACTTTGAAAAAGATACTCAGCGAGATCATTCCGTAGGCCATTCGAGCCGGAAAAGAACTAATAAGCAGATATTGACCGGATTTATTACTCAAAACCTTGGAATACCTACTCATTGCCTCATCCTAGTCATCGCCAGTTTGACCCTACTGTCTATTCGAAAGTAACCTTGCCCGTCCCTGTCCCTACTAGTTGATTTACCCCCGGAGTACACCTATCTAATGACCCCCTCTCAAATTGCTGTAAACGATATTGGATCTGCCGAAGATTTTTTAGCCGCTATAGAAGGCACAATTAAGAATTTTAATGACGGAGACTTAGTCTCTGGAATCGTTGTTCAAATCGATCGTGAAGAAGTTTTATTAGATATTGGTTACAAAACCGAAGGTGTTATTCCATCTCGTGAATTATCAATTCGACATGATGTTGATCCGAGTGAGTTAGTTAAAGTTGGTGACCGTGTTGAAGCTCTAGTTCTTCAAAAAGAAGACAAAGAAGGACGTTTAATCCTTTCCAAAAAACGTGCGCAGTATGAGCAGGCATGGGGAGATGTTGAAGGAAAGAAAGAGCGTGATGAAGTTGTAACTGGAACAGTTATTGAAGTAGTTAAGGGCGGACTAATAGTTGATATTGGACTTCGCGGATTCTTACCGGCATCTTTGGTTGAAATGCGAAGAGTTCGAGATCTGACTCCTTACATCGGACAACAGGTTGAATGTCGAATTATCGAATTAGATAAGAATCGCAACAATGTGGTGTTATCTCGCAGAGCATTCCTTGAGCAATCTCAATCTGCTTCAAGAACAACTTTCTTAAACCAACTACAAAAGGGTCAGGTTCGATCTGGAGTTATTTCTTCAATCGTTAACTTTGGTGCATTTGTTGATCTTGGTGGCGTTGATGGCTTGGTTCACGTATCAGAGCTTTCATGGAAACACATTGATCATCCATCTGAGGTAGTAGAAGTTGGCGATGAAGTTACAGTTGAAGTACTTGAGGTTGATTTTGAAAGAGAAAGAGTTTCACTATCTCTTAAGGCAACTCAAGAAGATCCATGGCAAGCATTTGCTCGTACTCACACAATTAATCAAGTTGTGCCAGGTGAAGTAACTAAGTTAGTCCCATTCGGTGCTTTCATTAAAGTTTTTGAAGGTATTGAAGGATTAGTACACATCTCTGAGTTAGCAGAACGCCATGTTGAAATTCCAGAGCAGGTAGTTCAAGTTGGAGATAAGTTGTTTGTAAAGATCATTGATATTGATCTTGAGCGTCGACGTATTTCTCTTTCATTAAAGCAAGCAAATGAAGGACAAGAGGTTGAGGTTGAAGCATTCGATCCAACTCAATATGGAATGCCAGCTCGTTACGATGCAGAAGGTAAATTTATTTATCCAGAAGGTTTTGATCCTGAAACTCAAGAGTGGAAACCAGGATATGAAAGTCAGCGCGAAGAGTGGGAGCGTCAATACGCAGAAGCCCAATCTCGTTTTATGGCTCACAAGAAGCAAAAGGCAGAGGCAAAAGCAGCTGATGCTGCCGCTCCTGCTGCCGAGTAACCGATTATTAACTATGGCCTCAGGAAACTGGGGCCATTTTTTTATTGTGTAGGGTTTAACTTATGTTAGTCGTCGCGTTAACAGGGGGAATCGGTTCTGGAAAATCTACCGTGGGCCAAATATTTGGGGATTTAGGTGCAATAGTTACCGACTCAGATCAACTTGCTCGAGATGTTGTAGAACGTGGAACAACTGGATTTGATCAAATAATTGCAGCATTTGGCGATGAAGTTCTTAAGAATGGTGATTTAAATAGAGCGGCTTTAGCTGATCTAGTATTCAAAGATCCAGCCAAACGTAAGCAGTTAGAGCAGATAACTCATCCATTGATCAGAAAAGCATTTGCAAAAATTGTTGAATCTGCCAAAGGTGACTCTATTGTGGTTAATCAGATTCCATTACTCGTTGAATCAAAGCATGATTATAAATTTGATCATGTTATTACTGTTTCAGCCTCAGAAGCTGTAAGAATTGAACGGTTGCTAAAACGTGGCATGAATCTGACTCAAATACAGCAGCGACTACAAGCCCAATCTAATGATGCGCAGCGGGAAAAAATATCGGATTCGATAATACGAAATGATAATTCGCAGGCTGATCTGTTGTCTGAAGTAGAAAAAGTCTGGGAACTCCTGCAAGTAAAAAACAAGAATAAATCATGAGGCCGATCTCAGACTTAACCCGTCGGGTAGAGCCTTTTCAGGTTATTAGCGATTATGTTCCTGCTGGAGATCAACCAGCTGCTATCGCTGAATTAGTTGCTCGGTTGGCCAAGAAAGAGCAAGACATAGTTTTACTTGGAGCAACGGGCACAGGCAAGTCAGCAACAACAGCGTGGATGATCGAACAAGTACAAAGGCCCACTCTTGTAATTGCGCCAAATAAAACTTTAGCAGCGCAATTAGCGAATGAGTTTAAGGAACTACTTCCCAATAATGCTGTTGAATATTTCGTTTCATACTATGACTACTACCAGCCAGAGGCATACGTTCCTCAAACTGACACATTTATTGAAAAAGACTCATCTGTCAATGATGAAGTTGAACGTTTAAGGCACTCAGCAACTAATTCATTACTTACAAGACGAGATGTGATCGTAGTCGCCACAGTTTCTTGTATCTATGGATTAGGTACACCTCAGGAATATATAGATCGTATGGTTAAGTTGAAAATAGGGGACTCAATTGACCGAAATACATTGTTGCGTAAATTTGTGGACATTCAATACAAACGAAACGATATGGCATTTGAACGGGGAACCTTTCGCGTCCGCGGGGACACAATTGAGATAATTCCTATGTATGAAGAGCTTGCATTACGAATTGAAATGTTTGGCGATGAAATTGAGAAAATTATGACTCTTCACCCCCTAACTGGAGAAATTGTCAGGGATGAAACTGAAATGTATGTCTTCCCTGCAACTCACTATGCCGCTGGCCCTGAAACGATGGAACGTGCAATTGGGGAGATCGAAGTAGAGCTGGAAAAACGTGTAGCTGAATTTGAAAGATCTGGGAAGTTACTTGAAGCGCAGAGAATTAAAATGCGTACAACCTTTGACATAGAAATGATGCGCCAACTGGGCTTTTGTTCTGGAATAGAAAACTACTCAAGACATTTAGATGGACGAGAGCAAGGTTCGGCACCTAACTGTCTTTTGGATTATTTCCCTGAGGATTTTTTAGTTGTGATCGATGAGTCTCATGTAACTGTTCCGCAAATAGGTGCCATGCATGAAGGTGATGCCGCCAGAAAGCGAACCTTAGTAGAACATGGTTTTAGATTGCCAAGTGCTATGGATAATCGACCACTTAAGTTTGCTGAATTCCTTGACAGATGCGGACAGAAGGTCTATTTGTCTGCTACCCCTGGAAAGTATGAGCTAGAAAAAACTAACAATGATGTCGTTGAACAAGTTATTCGTCCTACTGGGTTAGTAGATCCAAAAATTGTAGTAAAGCCAATTAAAGGTCAGATAGATGATTTGATTAAAGAAATCAAACTACGCGCTGATCGAAATGAGCGAGTATTGGTAACGACTTTGACTAAGAAAATGTCAGAAGAGCTCACCGATTACATGTTGGGTCTTGGTGTGAAAGTTAGATATTTGCATTCAGAGGTTGATACTTTAAGAAGAGTTGAATTGCTAAGAGAACTAAGAACTGGTGAATATGATGTTCTAATTGGTATCAATCTTTTGCGAGAAGGATTAGATTTGCCGGAAGTATCTCTGGTTGCAATTTTAGATGCCGATAAAGAAGGCTTCCTAAGATCTACAACATCACTTATTCAAACTATTGGTCGCGCAGCTCGAAATGTTTCAGGTGAAGTGCATATGTATGCCGACAACATGACAAAATCAATGACAAATGCCATTGATGAAACCAATAGGCGACGAGCTAAACAGGTTGCTTACAACAAAGAGCACGGGATTGATCCAACCCCGTTGCGCAAGAAAATCGCTGACATCACGGATTTGATCGCAAAGGAGGCGGATGACACAGATGATTTAGCGGCAAAAACTAAGAAAATCGGATTTACTAGTGGGGTTCATAGTAAGAATGCGCATTCCCTGCCACGCCAAGAACTGGTGGCATTGATTGAATCACTTACAGATCAAATGAGATTGGCAGCGTCGGAATTGAGTTTTGAATTAGCAGCAAGATTAAGAGATGAGATTAGAGAATTGAAGAGGGAGTTAAAAGGGATGCAAGAGGCGGGTAATTGATGAACGATCGTCTGATAGTTCGTGGTGCCAGAGAACACAACTTAAAAGATGTCTCCTTGGATATGCCTCGAAACTCACTTATTGTTTTCACAGGGTTATCTGGATCCGGAAAATCATCTTTAGCCTTTGACACTATATTTGCTGAAGGTCAGCGTAGATATGTGGAATCACTTTCGGCTTATGCCCGCCAATTCTTGGGGCAAATGGATAAGCCGGATGTAGATTTTATTGAAGGATTATCACCTGCAGTTTCAATTGATCAAAAATCCACTAATAGAAACCCTAGATCCACTGTTGGAACTATTACTGAAGTTTATGATTATTTAAGATTACTTTTTGCGAGGGCAGGTAAACCGCACTGTCCAAAATGCGGTAAAGCGATCGCTAAACAAACTCCTCAAAATATTGTTGACCAGATTCTGCAGATGCAAGAAGGTTTAAAATTTCAGGTTTTAGCTCCAGTAATTCGTGCCCGAAAAGGTGAATTCTTAGATCTTTTCAAAGACTTTATTACACAAGGTTATTCCCGCGTCAGGGTTGATGGCACTACCTACCAAATAGCTGAGGTGCCAAAACTAAAGAAGCAAGAAAAACACACTATTGAAGTTGTTGTTGATCGCTTGAGTGTAAAAACTGAAAGTAAATCTCGAATCACTGATTCAGTTGAAACGGCATTAAAACTTGCAAGTGGTTTAGTGATTCTTGATTTTGTGGATGCAAAAAAAGGTTCTCCCGATAAAGAAAAAGCCTTTAGTGAGCATATGGCTTGTCATGAATGTGAGATTTCTTTCGAAGAATTAGAACCCCGTTCATTTTCTTTTAATTCTCCTTTTGGGGCATGCCCAGAGTGCACAGGAATCGGAACAAAACTTGAGGTAGATGAGGAACTTCTAATTCCTGATGATGCTATTTCTATTTATGATGGAGCCATCGCCCCTTGGTCCGGGGGACAATCCTCGGAATATTTTTTGCGCTTGCTAGAAGGTTTGGCTGGAGATCTTAAATTCTCACTTGATGCGCCTTGGAAGAAACTGTCCCAAAAAGTTAAAGATGCAATCTTAAATGGCTGGGATTATGAGGTTCATGTTAAGTATAAAAATCGTTATGGACGCGTAAGGAATTATTCAACAGGTTTTGAAGGAGTAATTCCTTTTATACATCGCCGTCATGCTGAAACGGATAGTGATTTTAGTCGGGATAAATATGAGGCCTATATGCGCCAAACTCCATGTCCAATTTGTAGTGGTAGCAGATTAAAACCTGAAGTGCTGGCCGTGACTCTCGGTGGGAAAAACATTGCGCAGATCTGTGAGTACTCAATAGCTGAATGTGCAGTTTTTCTAAAGGATATTTCTTTGTCAGCTCGGGAGAAGAAAATTGCAGAACGAGTACTTAAAGAGGTTCATGCACGTTTAGGATTCTTACTAGATGTCGGTTTGGACTATTTATCCTTGGCAAGGCCAGCTGCGACGCTTTCTGGTGGGGAAGCCCAGCGGATTCGTCTTGCTACACAAATAGGTTCAGGATTAACAGGAGTTTTATATGTACTTGATGAACCCAGTATTGGATTGCATCAACGCGATAACCGCAAATTAATTGAAACTTTAACAAAATTACGAGACTTGGGAAATACTCTAATTGTTGTTGAGCATGACGAAGACACAATACGAACAGCAGATTGGATTGTAGATATAGGTCCAGGAGCTGGTGAGCATGGTGGCAGAGTTGTTTCCTCTGGAAGTTATGAAGATCTGATTGCAAGTAAGGAATCTATAACTGGTGCCTATTTGTCAGGTAAATCAGTGATCGCAATTCCTAAAAAACGCAGAGAGATAGATCCTAAAAAATCACTAACCATCAAGGATGCAAAGGAAAATAACCTACAAAATATTGATGTCACCTTCCCATTAGCAGCATTTGTTGCGGTAACTGGCGTGAGTGGGTCAGGTAAATCCACCCTCGTTAACGATATTTTGTACTCAGTTTTAGCCAACAAATTAAATGGCGCAAGAATTGTTCCGGGCCGCCATAGAACGATTACTGGACTTGATCAGTTAGATAAAGTAGTTCACGTAGATCAATCACCAATTGGTCGCACACCGCGTTCTAACCCAGCTACTTACACAGGTGTGTTTGACAAGGTACGAGCCTTATTTGCCGAAACTAGCGAAGCGAAAGTTAGGGGTTACCAACAAGGCCGTTTTTCTTTCAATGTTAAGGGCGGCCGGTGCGAAAACTGCTCTGGTGATGGAACTATCACGATCGAAATGAATTTCCTTCCAGATGTTTATGTTCCTTGCGAAGTTTGTCATGGCGCAAGGTATAACCGTGAAACCTTAGAAGTTCATTACAAGGGGAAAACCATTGCGCAAGTTTTAGATATGCCTATAGAAGAAGCTAGTAAATTCTTTGAATCAGTCCCAGCCATAGCTAGGTTTCTAACAACTTTATGCGATGTGGGTCTTGGGTATGTCAGATTAGGCCAGTCTGCTCCAACACTTTCAGGTGGTGAAGCTCAGCGAGTAAAACTGGCGACGGAATTACAGCGCCGCTCTACTGGTCGCACCATTTATGTGCTTGATGAACCAACTACTGGCTTACATTTTGAAGATGTAAGAAAACTCTTATTGGTTTTGAATAGATTAGTTGACACCGGCAATACCGTAATTGTAATTGAACATAATTTAGATGTTATTAAATGTGCTGATTGGGTCATAGATCTTGGGCCAGAAGGTGGCTCTGGTGGTGGCTTGGTTGTAGCCGAAGGACGTCCTGAAGATATTGTTAAAAATCAGAAGAGTTATACCGGAAAGTTTCTAGCTAGCGCGCTTAAGAAATAACTTATGAGTGATCCAAAAAGCTATCGCCCAACTAACCTCCCGAGTGATCCTGGTGTTTATCGGTTTTTCGATAAGGATGACAAAGTTATTTATGTTGGTAAAGCAAAGAATATAAAAAACCGGCTTAATTCCTATTTTGGCAACAATTTACAAATCAAAACACGAAAAATGGTAAAAACTGCTGTACGAGTTGATTGGACAGTTGTTAACTCCGAAGTTGAAGCCCTGCAGTTAGAGTTCACTTGGATAAAACAATATAGCCCAGATTTTAACGTTCAATTCAAGGATGATAAGTCTTATCCTTACTTAGCTATTGATACAAATTCACAATTCCCAAGATTGTTCATTTCTCGCTCGAAGAAAATACCAGGTGTTAAATACTTTGGACCGTATTCGCATGCCTGGGCTCTAAGAAGCACATTTGAAACATTAATAAAGATTTATCCAGTACGGACCTGTACAGAATCAAATTTTCAATCGGCAAAACGTAATAAACGCCAGTGCCTACTGGGTGATATCGGAAGGTGTGCTGCCCCATGCGTTGAATGGGTTAGCGAGAAGGATCATAAATCTTTAGCTAATAATCTAGTTACTTTTTTGGAGAAATCCCCAGAAGAAATATCGGTCAGGGTTGAAAAAGAGATGCAAGCGGCTTCAGAGGCGCAAGAGTACGAGAAGGCAGCCAAATTAAGAGATCAACTAGAGGCTATTAATAAAGCTTTTGAATCTACAGATAGATTCTTAAATGAAAAATTGGATGCGGATGTATTGGCTATTCATGAAGAGATTACGCATGCCGCTCTATCTCAATTCATTGTTACAGCTGGCCGAATTACTGGATCTAGATCTTGGATTATTGATCGAGGAAATTTATTGGAAGATGAATCAATAATCTCTGCAACTCTTGGAAAAATATATGCAGAAAGTTCCCCACCAGCAGAGATTCTTGTTGATAACTTGCCTTCAGATTCAAAATTGTTAGAGGAGTGGCTGGGCACCAAACGTGGTAAGAATGTTTCAATTACTCAGCCATTGCGTGGTGAAAAATATGATCTAGTGCAAATGGTTAAACGCAACGCTAATCAGGCTTTGATTCAGTATCTGAGTAAGCGGGCTAATGACGCAGCAGTAAGTGGAAGCGCTCTAGCGCAGATTGCAGAACAACTTGAATTAGCTGAACTTCCGTTACGAATTGAATGCTTTGATATTTCGAATATTCAAGGAACCAGCATGGTGGCATCAATGGTTGTATTCGAAGATGGTCAACCAAAAAAGAGTGATTATCGACGATTTTCTATCTCCGATGACTCAGAATTTGATGACACAAGAGCTATGCATCATGTGATTACTCGTAGATTCAAAAGGTATTTAGAAGAGAAAGACATTGATATCTCAGAAGCCACAGCTGCCGGAGGAAGTAGACCTAAGTTTGCCTACCCACCTCAATTAGTTGTTGTAGATGGTGGCAAGGGGCAGGTCAATGCCGCGGCCAAAGCACTGTCAGAGTTAGGTATAACTGATGTTGCACTTTGCGGATTAGCTAAAAGGTTGGAAGAGGTTTGGTTACCTCACAACAGTGAACCCATAATTTTTCCAAGACATAGTGAAGCCCTTTACTTACTTCAAAAAGTGCGGGATGAAGCTCATCGATTTGCGATTAATTTCCATAGGAGTAAAAGATCAAAGGTAATGTTGGAATCTTTACTCGATGAAATATCAGGATTAGGTGAAATTCGAAGAAAATCTCTTCTAACTCATTTTGGATCCGTAAGTGCATTAAGAGCTGCCACCCAGCAGGAGATAGCTAATGTGCCCGGAATAGGAGAAAAAATGGCCAAATCAATTTATGATCAACTGGCTAGTCGCCCGATATCTAGCAAAGTAGATGTTCAGACCGGTGAAATTCTAGATGCTTGACATGTGTAGCAAGATATTGCCATGAAGGGTGACACCGAGATTTTAGTGATTACTGGCATGAGTGGTGCTGGTAGATCAACTGTGGCCCATACTTTAGAAGACCTTGGTTGGTATGTCGTTGATAATTTACCGCCTGCACTTCTTGGTAATTTAATTGATTTAGTAAACGTCTCTGTTAAAAAAGTTGCAGTAGTAATCGATGTACGCGGTCGTGCATTCTTTGATGATTTAACAAAATCTCTGGCAGAGTTGGCAGATCAAGGAGTTTCAAGAAAGATCTTGTTTGTAGATGCAGCAGATGATGCGTTAGTTCGCCGCTTTGAATCAACCAGAAGACCCCACCCTCTACAAGGTGCTGAAAGAATTCTTGATGGTATTGCTAAAGAGCGCGAACGGCTTCGAGAAGTTAGGGATTCAGCTGATATCGTCATTGATTCATCTGCGCTCAATATTCATCAGCTAGAAAAGAAGATCAATGAGTATTTTCATGAGGAATCAGAATCTGATCTAAGGGTGAATATTCTTTCGTTCGGTTATAAGTATGGAATTCCAGTCGATGCTGATTTAGTGATGGATTGCAGATTCATTGCAAATCCTCATTGGATTCCAGAATTACGACCACTAACTGGCAAAGATAAAGCGGTAAGCGATGAAGTTTTGAAAAGTGCAAATGTGCAAGAGTTTCTGGAGCGGTATCAATCTTTATTTGAAACTATGGCATCAGGATTTATCTCAGAAGGAAGAAAATTCCTCACGCTAGCCATTGGCTGTACAGGCGGTAAACATAGATCGGTAGCGATTACAGAGGAGTTAGTTTCCAAACTTTCTAAGGGCAAAAATCTAGCGAAATTTAAGATTGAAACTCATGCAATTCATCGTGATTTAGGTCGAGAAATTTAGATGAGTTTAAATCCAAAAGTTGTTTGTTTGGGTGGTGGTCATGGATTAGCTGCAACCTTGGCAGCAATGCGCACCTTAACAAGTCAAGTAACGGCAGTTGTCACAGTTGCTGATAATGGTGGATCTTCAGGCAGATTGCGTGAGGAATTTAATTCACTACCTCCAGGTGATTTGCGAATGGCTTTAGCAGCACTGTGTGCTGATGATGATTGGGGTCGAAGCTGGGCTGAAATTATGCAATATCGTTTTACTAGTTCAGGTGAAATGGATAATCATGCAGTTGGAAATTTACTGCTAACCGCACTTTGGGATCGAGATCATGATCCTGTTAAAGGACTAGAGCGAGTGGGTCAATTGCTCAAAGTTGTTGGCAAAGTTTTACCTATGGCTCTTGAACCTTTGGACATTGAAGGGAAATTTACAAATAATCAAAAAACTATCTCAGTAAGGGGACAGGTTCAAGTAGCTGCTGCAACAGGGCGAGTAAGTGAACTTAGATTGATACCAAGTAAGCCAAAAGCAACTCCTCAGGTAATAAATGCTTTAGCTGATGCAGATTGGATAACAATTGGGCCGGGATCATGGTTATCAAGTGTGATGCCACATTTCTTATTGGCAGAGCAAGCAGAGCAGATCCAGGCAAGTACTGCTAAAAAGATCATGATTTTTAATCTTCCTGATAAAACAACTTCAGATGAATTCGCTGGTTTTTCACTTGAAGCGCATCTGCAATTGGTATTAGATCATCTTCCAAACCTTAAAATTGATATAGCGCTAATAGATAGATCACTTGATGGTAAAGAACCTGGCTTTGTTGATCTAGTTAGCAGATGTGGTGGCAAAGTTGTCGCATTCGACCTAGCAGATGCCAAGCAAAATTTCCACCATGATAGAGAGAAATTAATTTCCGCTTTCGCCCACATTTTCGGGTAATACCTGCTTAGATAACCCCATCAATATTTGAAGGAGTAAAAATGGCAATGACAGAAGCAGTTAAAGATGAGTTAGGTCGTCTCTCGATAACTAAGCCATGTTGCCGCAAAGCAGAAGTTTCTGCCTTACTTAGATTTGCTGGTGGGCTACACATTGCAGCTGGAAAAATCATTATTGAAGTTGAGTTAGATACTGCCCAAAGTGCACGTAGATTGAGAAAAGATATTGCAGAAGTGTTTGGTCATGAAAGTGAATTATCCGTAGTTTCTTCTAGTGGTATTCGCAAAGGAAGTCGCTACATTGTTCGTGTTTTAGCTGATGGTGATGCTCTTGCCCGCCAAACTGGTTTAGTAGATGCCAATAATCGACCAATTCGGGGATTGCCACCGCAAGTGGTATCAGCGGCAATTTGTGATTCTGAAGCTGCATGGCGCGGAGCGTTTTTAGCCCATGGTTCCCTTACTGAACCGGGTCGATCATCGGCGTTAGAGATTACTTGTCCAGGACCAGAGGCGGCATTGGCTTTAGTTGGCGCGGCACGAAGATTAGGTATAACTGCCAAAGCGCGTGAGGTAAGAAGTGTTGATCGAGTTGTAATTCGTGATGGGGATGCGATCGGAGCACTTCTAACAAGGCTTGGTGCACATGAAACAGTATTAGCTTGGGAAGAGCGCAGAATGCGAAGAGAGGTTCGCGCAACCGCGAATAGATTAGCTAATTTTGATGATGCAAACTTACGTCGGTCAGCCAGAGCTGCAGTTGCTGCTTCTGCAAGAGTTCAGCGGGCAATGGAAATTCTTGGAGCTGAAATTCCAGAGCACTTGAAAGAAGCCGGGGAACTTAGAGTTAATCATGGCCAGGCAAGTCTTGAAGAACTTGGTTCGCTAGCGACACCACCGATGACTAAGGATGCAATTGCCGGACGTATAAGAAGATTGCTTGCGATGGCAGATAAGAGAGCCAGGGAGTTGGGCGTTCCAGATACGGAAGCGAGCATTAGCCCTGATTTATTGAATTAGCCTCATTAACAAAATGGTAAGATGTACCTATCTCACAAAGTAGTGAATTTCATTTTGATGTTTAATATCTCAAGCGAGGAAACTTATGATTAAAGTTGGAGTTAATGGCTTTGGAAGAATCGGCAGAAATTTTCTTCGAGCATCTTTAGAATCAGGGGCCGATTTTGAAATTGTAGGAATCAATGATTTAACTGACAATGCAACGTTGGCACATTTACTCAAGTATGACTCGATTCTTGGAAGATTAAAGCATCCAGTGACTCACACAGAAAATTCAATCACTGTTGCCGGTAAGACAATCTCCGTAAGCGCTGAACGCGACCCAGCCAATATTCCTTGGGGGAAGCTGGGTGTAGATATAGTGGTTGAATCCACAGGAATTTTCACCAAAGCTTCGGATGCAAATAAACATATAACAGCTGGTGCAAAAAAAGTAATTATTTCAGCTCCTGCAACCGATGAAGACATCACGATTGTGATGGGTGTAAATCATGAAAAATATGATTCAGCAAAGCACAACATTATTTCAAATGCATCTTGCACTACAAATTGTTTAGCACCAATGGCAAAAGTTTTAAATGACGAATTCGGTATCGTACGTGGATTAATGACGACAATTCATGCCTATACCAATGATCAAGTGATTCTTGATTTTCCTCATAAAGATCTTAGACGCTCTCGTGCCGCGGCCCTTTCGATCATTCCCACATCAACGGGCGCAGCAAAAGCAATCTCGTTAGTTTTACCAGAGTTAAAAGGAAAATTAGACGGCTACGCATTACGAGTACCAGTACCAACTGGTTCTGCTACTGACTTAACAGTTGAATTAGCTAGAGAGGTCTCCGTCGCCGAGATAAATTCAGCCCTAAAGAAAGCAAGCGAAGGATCATTGAAGGGTTATCTAACTTACACAGAAGATCCAATAGTTTCTGCCGATATTGTGACTGACCCCAGCTCTTGCATCGTTGATGCTGGCCTGACTAAGGTAATTGGAACGACAGCAAAAGTTGTTGGTTGGTATGACAACGAATGGGGTTATTCCAATCGATTAGTTGATCTGATCAAATACATAGGTAAATCTTTATAATTTAGATGGGGATTAAAACTCTTTCAGATCTCACCCTGCAAAATAAAAGAGTTCTATTGCGCTGTGATCTAAATGTGCCGATTAAAGATGGTGATATAACTGATGACGGTCGAATTGTTGCTTCGCTTAGAACAATTAAGAAACTACTCGATGCTGATTGCTCGATCATTGTTGTAGCCCACCTTGGTAGACCTAAGGGCGAGCCATCTAAAGAATTGTCTTTGGCACCGATTGCAAAACGCTTAGGTGAATTACTAAACAAAGAAGTCGAATTTTCTGGTGAAATAACTGGGTTAATAGCTCGGGCCCACTCCTTAAAAGCAGGGCAGATTCTCATGCTAGAAAACATCCGATTCATCTCTGCAGAAACAAGCAAGGACGAGCAAGAGCGATTATTGCTAGCAAAGGAACTATCAACATATGCCGATGTTTATGTGGGCGATGGATTCGGAGCAGTACATAGAAAACATGCATCTGTTTATGAGCTGGCAAAATTGTTACCTCATGCCGCAGGAGATTTAATCTCATCAGAGGTAGGAGTTCTTGAAAAACTAACTGTGAATCCTGAGCGACCTTATGGTGTTGTTCTGGGTGGGGCAAAGGTTTCAGATAAAATTGGCGTAATTTCTAATTTATTAAACAAGGTAAATGTTATCGCTATCGGTGGCGGCATGGTCTTTACATTTCTAGCAGCTCAGAATAAACAAATTGGTAAATCTCTTGTAGAGATTGATTTGATTCCAACAGTAAAGGATCTATTGAATCGAGCAGAGAAACTTGGCGTTAAGTTGATTCTTCCTACTGATATCGTGGTTGCAAAGGAATTTTCTGCATCCTCACAGCCAACAATTGTGGCGGTTGATGAGATTCCAAATGATCAAATGGGATTGGATATAGGCCCGCAGAGTGCTGAATATTTCGCTAAAGAAATTATCAAGTGTAAAACTGTATTTTGGAATGGCCCGATGGGAGTTTTTGAATTCCCGAATTTTGCTCAAGGAACCAAGATTGTGGCCCAATCATTAACTCAAGTGCGCGGCATCTCAGTTGTCGGCGGGGGAGATTCGGCTGCTGCAGTTCGTAAACTAGGATTTGAAGATAAGCAGTTCGGATACATCTCAACGGGTGGTGGCGCATCTCTTGAATATCTAGAAGGTAAAGAACTACCTGGGCTTGTTGCCCTAAGTTAGGAAAATGATGCGCAAACCATTAATTGCTGGTAACTGGAAGATGAATCTTAATCATCTTGAGGCCATTGCTGTAACTCAAAAATTAGCTTATTCACTGGAAGATAAAGATTACGATGCTGTAGAAATAGTTGTTATTCCACCATTCACAGATATACGTTCAGTTCAAACTTTAGTAGATGGCGATCGCCTACGTTTGTTATACGGAGCTCAAGATATATCTTCGGCAGATTCTGGGGCACATACCGGAGATATCTCTGGCTCCATGTTAGCTAAATTAGGTTGCACCTACGTTTTGGTTGGACATAGTGAGCGTCGAGCGAACCATCATGAAGATGATCAATTAGTTAATAGAAAGATAAAGGCCGCTCTCGCCAATGAACTTAAACCCATTTTATGTGTTGGAGAAGAGTTGGCAATTAGAGAAGCAGGCACCCACATCTCACATGTACTAGAGCAACTTCGAAATGCACTCAAAGGATTTCATAAACCGGATCTAAAGAAAATCGTAATTGCTTACGAACCTGTATGGGCAATTGGAACTGGTAAAACTGCAACACCAGAAGATGCGCAAGAGGTGTGTTTCGCAATCCGTAACGAACTTAGAAAAATAGGAAGTGATGAAATTGCTGATAATTGCCGAATACTTTATGGCGGATCTGTTAAATCGATAAACACTTTAGACATAATGAAGGAATCTGATGTTGACGGAGCTTTGGTCGGTGGGGCCTCTTTAGATCCAGAAGAGTTCGCAAGAATTTCCAAGTTCCACAGGGTGTTAAATAAGGCTTAATAGGTCGATTACGGCAAACAGCCAAAAAGATAGTATCCTTACCCGATAGTTGATCCGAATTAACGTGAAGGCGAGTAAATGAATTTAGCTCTTTCAATTATTTTAGTTTTATCAAGCATCTTGATGATCATTTTGGTGTTGCTACATAAGGGCAAGGGATCTGGATTATCAGATTTGTTCGGCGGCGGAATTTCTTCAACATATGGAGGTTCATCCGTAGTTGAAAAGAATTTGGATCGAATAACAATAGTTGTTGGCGGAATTTGGTTTGCTTCCGTAATTGCACTTAGTTTATTGTTGAAATAACTGAAAAGATAAGGAGTCATCATGGCTGGTGGTAGCGCAATCCGAGGTAGTCGTGTCGGTGCTGGCCCAATGGGCGAAGCCGAGCGCGGAGAATCAATTGCTCGTTTCCGAGTTTCTTATTGGTGCGCCAATGGTCATGAAACAAAACCATCATTTGCAGAAGATGGAACTGTTGAAGTTCCTGCTCAATGGGATTGTCCAAGATGCGGGTTTCCAGCAGGTCAGGATAAAAATAAACCACCGATGCCAATGAAGAACGAACCTTACAAAACACACTTAGCTTATGTAAAAGAACGTAGAACTGAGGCAGAAGCCAATAAAATTTTGGATATCGCTCTTAAGAAATTACGAGGAGACGAGTAAGTTTTAAAGTTCTGAAATTAACTGTTTTAAAGCCGAGTTATTGTTTTTCAAATGTATTCTTATCAAAGGTAATCTGCGCTCCGTTATGGCCAGCGCATCTCCAAGAGCTTGAGCTTCTATCAAATCAGAGAACATGAATGACTCACCTGGTACTGCTAATTCGGATTCTATTTCTGAGGTGATTTGAACGAAACAACCATTTGGTTGTCCACCTTTGTGTAATTGACCCGTTGAGTGCAGGTATCTGGGTCCCCAGCCAAAAGTAACTGGCTTATTGGCCTTATTAGATATTAACTGGATCAGTTTTAATACTTCATTGTTATCGGTTCGGGGTAGATATGCCAGAATTGCAAAGTACTCTGCGGGTGTTTTCAAAAATTCGGCCAGGGTTTTAATCCTTTGAGTTGAATAGATTGAATACTCTCCATTTTCAGCAACTGGTATTTCAGATTTGAAATCACCGGCAATTATTGAATTTAAGATTGTGGAGCTTCGCTCCTTTGCTTCAGTGACGTTGGGTTGGTTAAAAGGATCAACTTTTAACAGATAGCAAAGTAAAGCGGTGACCCACTCCCAAAATATAAAATGCTCACCCAAACTGGCTTCGATTATTAGATCGAATTCACCTTTAGATAAACCAATTGATACTCCACCTTTAATCTGATCAATCGAGTTAATCAGTACTGGCAGGCGGCCTACTCCATTTTTCCCCGTGGATTCGGCAATTAACTGCTCGATCCAATCTGATAATCCAGGAACATTTGATTTCGAGTCACAGATATTAAATACTTGCTTAGTTTGGGAAAACAATAACGATGCTACATCTATTGCAGGTGAATTAACTTTATTGAAAGTTTCACCAGCCAGCTCAGCATCATCTAAAAGTAATGAGATATCAATACCAAGTAGTGCCGCAGGCACAAGGCCAAAAGCGGATAATGCGCTAAATCGCCCACCAACTAATGGATCAGCGTTTACTACCTTGTATCCAGATTTTCTCGATGATTTATCTAGGGGAGTACCTGGGTCGGTCACAATAACTAAGTGATTTTCTGGCTTCAAACCTTGATTATTCAGGTAATTAACAAAGTACTTTAAGTGTGAAATGGTTTCGATCGTTGTTCCAGATTTTGAACTTATAACGATAACTGAATTAGCAGGATTTTTTGGAAGTGAATTTAAAATTTGATCTGGATGAGTGGAATCTAGAACGACAAGAGGTTTGTTATAAGTTTTTGCGATCACTTCAGCAGCTAATGAGGAACCTCCCATGCCACATAAAATCACTTCATCCAATTTATTACTTCTAGCCCAAGCCGACAGTGAATCCAATTGCGGTAGCAAATCTCGAGAAGTTACAGGTAAATCAACCCAATTCAATCGTGTAGGCGCCTCTGAACCATCACCCCAGATTGTTGTGTCTTTGTCCGCAAGCCTTAGTGCTATCGGAATTAGCTCTGCCACTAAATCTTTATCAATCTTTGAAACGAGCGGGCCAGATATCTTCACTTTAAACCACCAGTAATTGCATTCACAGATTTCATTAAATCAAGCCATGATGCTTCAAATTTTGATACTCCATCTACTTCTAAATGATCAGTTATTTTGTCCAGATCTAGTCCAGCCAATGCAATCTTTGCCAAGATTGACTTAGATAAGGCAAGTTTTGATGGAACTAGTGCTTGATTAAACGTTCCAGTGTTCTTAACAGAATTCAATGTTGCTTCAGGCATAGTATTTACCGTATTTGGTGCAACTAAATCTAGAACGTAAAGATTTGGATCAAATGAGGGATCTTTAACTCCAGTTGAAGCCCATAATGGTCGTTGTAGGTTTGCGCCCTTGTTTGCCAAATCTTTCCAATTAGGTGTGTTAGAGAAATTTAGGAAGGTTTCATAAGCCATTACAGCATTTGCGATAGCGGTTTGACCTCGCATATTTGAATCTTTTGGAAGGAGTGCATCAACTGCGGAATCAATCCGACTGATGAAAAAGGAAGCTACGGAAAATATCTCATCAATCCCTTCTTGGTTTTCAACTCTACTTTTTAATCCTGCTGCGTAGGCTTCTAGAACCTGTTTATACCTAGCTACTGAAAAAATCAAAGTTACGTTTACGCTAATCCCTTTTGAAATTAACTCGGTAATTGCCGGCAGTCCTTCAACTGTAGCGGGCACTTTGATAAGCAAGTTTGGTCTATCAATCATTTTCCATAATGCTAATCCTTGTTCAATTGTGGCTTTGGTATCGCGAGCAAATCTTGGATCTACTTCGATAGACACTCTGCCGTCTTTGTGCTTAGTGTTTTCATAAACTTCAAGGAAGAGATCACAAGCATTTCTGACGTCATCAGTTGTAAGCAGGGTGATAATTTCTTCAGTGGTTAATTGGGCGTTCTTAACAATGTCCGCCTGGTAAAGATCTGATTTTCCAATGGCTGATGCAAAGATACTGGGATTAGTTGTAACTCCGACAACTGAATCAGTTTCTATCAACTTCTTTAAAGATCCACTCTGCAATCTTTCGCGAGATAAATCATCAAGCCATACCGCAACACCTGCTTTGGATATGTCAGATAAAGCGCTACCCATGAGCCTTCGTGATACTTTCTTTTGCTGCTTTTACAACATTTTCAACCGTAAATCCAAATTCTTTGAATAAAACCGACGCACTAGCTGATGCACCAAAATGTTCAAGTGATACCGGAACACCTGAATCACCAATAAATTGATACCAAGATTGGGCAATACCTGCTTCTATGCTAACCCGCGCTTTAATGTTCTTAGGCAAAACTAGCTCTTGATAAGCGACTGGTTGCTGGGTGAACCATTCCAAACATGGCGCACTTACAACTCGTGCTTTTATCCCGATTGTTAAAAGGTGTTCGCGTGCTGATAAAGCCAGATGAACTTCAGAACCAGTGGCAATCAAAATAACATCACATTTATCTGGGGAGCTTTCATCACCGTATGCCAATACATACGCACCATTTTTAACGTTGTCAGTGCCTTTGAATTTCTTACGGTCGATAACCGGTAAGTTCTGACGAGAAAGAGCCAAACCAACTGGTTTTGCATTTTTAATTATTTCAACCCAGCAAGCGCTCACTTCATTTGCATCAGCTGGTCTTACTACCGCTAATCCTGGTATTGCCCTTAATGCAGATAAATGCTCAACAGGTTGATGAGTAGGGCCATCTTCTCCAAGTCCGATTGAATCATGGGTCCAAACGTAAGTAACTGGTAGTTGCATCAACGCTGATAGGCGAACGGCTCCACGCATGTAATCACTGAAAACTAAAAACGTTCCCGCGAACGGCTTTACTAAACCATGTAATGCTGCGCCATTTAGTATTGAACCCATTGCATGCTCACGAATCCCAAAATGAACCACGCGCCCGAAAGGATTAGCACCAGCCATTTTGCTACTAGTTGGCAAGAATGATCCACCGCCTTCTATCGTGGTGTTGTTACTGTCTGCAAGGTCGGCTGATCCACCCCAAAACTCAGGGAGCGCAGCGGCAATAGATTGAATAACCTTTCCAGAAGCTGCGCGCGTAGCAATCTCTTTATCACTTGAAAATATAGGAATATTTTTTTCCCAATCCTCAGGTAAATCATTCTTTAAAAGCCGATTTAGCAATGCAGATTGGACAGTATTGCTTTTCTGCCAAGATTCAAATTTCTCTAGCCAATCCTTATGCATGGCTGCTCCACGTTGTTGAATCGCTCTAGCATGATGTATTACTTCATTTGATACAACGAAGGACTGTGTTGGATCCATACCAAGTT
>OFRA01000050.1_pt1 | contig 27985 bp, 64 predicted proteins | sample 1543001 | NCBI WGS metagenome assembly OFRA01 (sample SAMN07774221, study PRJEB24372) | wastewater metagenome | isolation source: Lake Maggiore Verbania | place: Italy: Verbania | collected 2015-12 | reverse complement strand
AAAGAAAAAAACACCTAAAACTCCTTTTGAAAAAATTGGAGCAGCATATGAATCTGAAGCTAGGCGTCAAGAAAAATCTGGGAATACAGAAATGGCTCTTCGCACGCGACAAGCCGCTGCTAAAAGTATGACGAAAGACAACCAAAAAGCGTTTGAGGAAGATACCCAAGCGGCTAAGGAGAGAAAAATGGCATCTAAAAAAACAAAATCAAAAGGTAAAGGTGCAGACGCCGTAGAAGCGGCAGGTGCAAAAGCAAAAGATGCTGTAAGCGCAGCCGTGGAACGTAATCCAGTTTCTGGTCCACCAAGTCCAGCAGGTTCTGCAGATAACACTGGAAGTGGAAAATCCACACAGCGAACACCTAAGGCATCTAGCAAAGATAAACCAACAAAAGACAAAGAACCAGCACGTCCAAACTTTGGTTCAGTGTCGGAACAAAGAGAAAAGAATCCACCACCAAAAAGCGAATATCCAAACTTTGGTTCTGTCAAAGAGCAGCGAGAAAAGAATCCACCACCAGGAAATGCTGGTTACTCGTTTGGTTCTGTTGCAGAACAACGAGCAAAAGCTGGTCCTGTAGAGCCTTCAAAACTTCGTGCAGGTGCAGAAGGTACAAGTGGAAAATCAAAAGGTACTAGGGTGGGTGCAAACGATACTACAACAGAAATGCCAGCAACTACAAAAGACAAAGATGCTGAGCGTGCAGATCGCATTAAAGAATTAGCAACTTCTGGTGTTAGTAAAGACCCAGGTGATGACGGAAAAATGCCAACAGACCCAGCACCACGTACAAAACCAACAGTTTTGATTACACCAAATGACAAAGGCGAAATGCCAGACCCTAACAAACCTGGTTTTATGGACCGTATGCGTGGACGAATGAAGTCTTTTACATCACGACCCGGTGCGCCTGCAGCGCCTTCATCTGGTAGTGGCGGTGGGGCAGGTCCATCAGGTCCATCAGGTCCATCAGGTCCATCAGTATCACAAACACAAGAAACCAAAGACGGTACAAAGCAAACACAATCAGCACCTGCAACGTCTTCAGGAATTACGTTTGCCCCACAAGCTGGAGGAAACGTAGTTCAAAATAGTCAATACTCTGAAAAAGGTGACAATAATAAAGATGTCACCCAAACTATTACTGGTAATGGGCAACCGATAACTGCAACAACATCAGGTAAAGCAACCAGTAGTGGTGGTCGTGGTATCACAGCCAGCACTTCAGGAACCGCAACATCTCATCCACGTGCTCAAAACGCAACTCGTGGTGGTCGTCCAACATCAAGAAAGAAATAACATGAGCGACTGGGAACTAGGAATGTATCATGGTTGGGGTGTTTCCCAACAACACTCAATGAGTGGTATGCACTCAGTAGTTACTGTTGATGGGAAGCACCATAAAGAATTTAGAGGTGAAACTGCTGAAATGGATGCAAATCGCCATGCAATGGATTTAGCAAATAAACGACGTTTAACTGCCAATAATATGGATGTAACTAGATCTGGACATGAACAGTTTAAAGATGTACAACATGAAGGACAATGGTATCGTCAACATCCTGGAGATGAATTTCATTCACCAATGGGGAGCTAAATAATGGCACACGATCATAGAATGAATCCAGTGGGTGAACCACATCTCAATCGTATTAAACGACTTATAGAAGGTCGTGTAAGGCCAGAATCTGCTGTAGGTGTAGGTAAATCTGTTGATGATGCTTACGCCAATCCTAAAACAGAAAAACAAAACCGCCGAGAAATTGGACTTTATTTTAAAGAACGTCACGGGGCTAGCCCAAGTATGGACGGTCTCCAAACTGGACCTAAATATAAACGCCGCACAGAAGAAGAAGAATAAAGGTCAATAGTGTCTCAAAACGTTGCTCGTACAAGACCATGGCAATCCCGTGAAGAAATGCTTGTGGATATGGCTTTGCAATCCGCAGTTTCGGACCCAGAAACTATTCGCCAAACTCGTCCGACAGTTCCTCAGCAACTAATGCCAGAACGTAGAGGCTTTACTAAACAAGAACTTGGGATTATGGATATTTTAACTGTTGATAGAAACGCCCCAACTTATCGTTCATGGGTGTCTGGAGCAGTAAACATGCTCACTAGGGCACAGATGAATGACGATGCCTTTACTGGTTCGGGCCGTTACTCTATGAACAACCTTTGGTAATAAGGTAAACTATAGTCATGGCTTCTGACAAATTTGGTAGCAACCCAGTTGCACCGTTGTATAACGCCACAGGTCGCAACCCAAGGGACATGGAAATGGGAACTCCCGGAAAAGCACTGGGTAGTGTAGGTAGTAGCGGTGCTGGCGGAAAAGATTTTGGTATATCAAATCAACCAGCTAAAAGTGCAGACCTTGGGGCTAGTATGTTTTCTCCGTTTAATCCCTACAACATGCTGTATAACAGACGTGGGTCTGGAGGAGGTGGAGGTGGAGGTGAAGCCGACGTTGATGCTATGGAGAGAATTGCCAAAGCTCAAACTCCAGGAACAGTTAATTTTGCCCCACAAGCTGGAGGAAACGTAGTTCAGGATAGTCAATATTCTGAAAGCGGTGACAACTATAAAGACATTGAACAAAACCTAGAAACAACACCCGGCACATCACCAGGTACACAACCATCAAATCCTCGCAAAGGGGTAAAAATGACTGAAGAACAAAAAGCAGCAACTGCTGCTAAAAGAGCAGAAAAGAAAGCAGCAAACCCTGCGTATGGACGCAGGGGCACGACACCAAGACCTGAAAGAGGAGAGTCTCCTATTGCACGACGAAGATCTGCACCCTCCGCACCCTCCGCACCCTCCGCACCTAGAACTGTTACAAGTGAACAGAGTATAGGTAATGTAAGGCAAAAATCAACTATTGGCGGGATGCTCTAAGAAGAAAGTGGTAAACTAATACTATGGCTGTAAACACATCTCGTTCCCAGAATGCCGACCTTCGGTTAGGTGCTACCGACGGCGCATACAAAAGCCCAACCCCAAGTCGTGGTGGTGAAGTTGAAATGCAAAGCCCTACCAAGCTAACAATGGTGCTTAATGAACAATATAACTTTGTTCCACGTTCACCATTGGCTGAAAACGGCGAACCTACTTTAAGTTTGTAAGCCGCATGGCTTACTCAAACCGAGATAGACGCCCTAATTGGGCTAAATCGCGTAACAAATTCCGCGTAAGAGAATACGTAGACACTACGCCTGACCCAAAAACTGTTCAAAAGTTTGGTACTAATGTTCCTCAAGGTCATTTCTTTGTTGTGCCCGAAACTAACGGTGAATATCGCATACATCGCAAGACTATTTTGGGTGAAGGCATCAAACCAGAGATACCTTCAAACGTAACTTTGCCTTACGAACGTCACCATGAAGCATTTGCCCACGCCACTATGTTAAACGAACAAATGATTCAACACGGCGAAGTTAAGAAGTGGAACTAACCAAGGAATCCTTGGTACAATGTAGGTATGGCTAACGAAAACAAACCTGACATTATTGACATTGGCGCAGACGGAAAAGTTACCCACATTGACTCACAGGGTGTATCTCAGGGACTAAACATGGTTCCGTTTCATTGGCGCAGTCGCTCAACAGGAAAACCTATTGCCGCAACCATGTATGCTTTAGGAGCAAACAATTTGGAATTTCGGCGTGCTGAGGCAGACCGACATGGCTACGACTTGGTTGAAGGTCACCACACGGGTTCGCAAAACACGTTTTCTGCTGATGATAATGATGCAGCTGATTATGCATACGATACTCAATATGAATCACCGACAGATATGAATTACGAACAAGGAGATAGCAATGGCTAAAGGCAAAGACGAGCGACATAACCCTAATCGCAAGGTTACTAAAGAAGCACTGGGTAATAGGTACGATGAAATACCCGTTGGCTTTGACACACAGGACTACGACAATGCTCACCGTTGCGAGAGTTGTGGTGTTACGGGTGGTGGTGTCGGAGATTTAAATGGCATTAAAATGTGTCAAGACTGCGCAAGCCAATAATGCCTAAACACTATTTGTCCTCTCAATTTCTAGCTTTGTCTCCTGAAGAAGAAGCAGAACTTGAATATCCAGAATTACGTTATGAACCAAACGACGATATTGGACCATACGATGGTCACGATTACGAAGACATAGATTACGATTACGAAGACGGTCCCGAAGACAAGGATGATGAATAATGGCACGAGGTAAAGACGAACGACATAACCCTAATCGCAAGGTTAGTAGACCATTGTCAGTAGAAGACGAAATCGCACGAGCATTCATGACCGACGAAGAGTTAGCCCTTCAAGACGACGACGGATTAGGTCCAGAAGGAGATACTCGTAGTGACGAATTATCGGCACGGCATCAGAAAGAAGATGTGCCTTTGATATCTGACCGAGAGGACCATAGTGCACTTCTTCCTTCGCAACAAACAGGCAACAGGTACGAGTACTAATGGCTAAAGGCAAAGACGAACGACATAACAACAATCGCAAAGTTGATTTTGACTCTATGTATCTAGAGAAAGCTCGCCAAAAATTAGAGGGCAGTGGGCGCATTCCATCCTATGACACACCTTTGGATGACCACAAAAACTACGATTTGATTGAGTCTGTAGCCCAAGACATGATGGACGACGATGCTTATGAGTCAAGCCAAGTGGCAAAAGATAATGACGGAGTTGAAGCCCCAAGGAAGTTTGACAAAAACACTGACGGTTGGTAATCCGCTATGGGCAAAATCGTTAATCTAAACGACTATAAACAGAACAAGGTAAATAGCGACTTAGGTTCACACTTGTCCCAACAATTGTCTGTAGCAACACATCCATCTAAATTGCAGAAAATACATCCAAATACACCTGCAGCGTTTGAATATCTAACATCTCTTACTGATGTCACAATAGGTCACTATTCTCAATCTTTAGGGCTACTGCATGAATCTGTAAACCCTGACAACATTTCACCAGATGATGCCCACACCCTCAGAAAACTGCTAGTCTTACATTCAAATGTGCAAGAAGAACTACACCAAAGTGGTACGATTGACCCTGAGGACACAAGACCACACCTGTAATTAAACACGAAAGTAGTACTAAATGGAACCCAAAGAGTTTACTAAAGAACAAGAACATCGCCTACTTGTGTGTTGGCGAGAAGAACCATCAGGCAAAAAGAGTGGGGCTGTCATGTATAAAATGCGCCCATATACAGGCGTACCGGAATACGACATGGAACTAATTGACATTTTGGAACGACACAAAGCAAAGAATCCCGATCACGAAAATTGGCGTGGTCTTATCTTTAGAACTGACAAAGATACAGCAAGCAAACTTGACGCTGAAACTGCCATCAAAAACGAATTAAAATCGCACGATTTATACATTAGCGATTTTCGTGATGAGTTGAAAGTAGACGCTTTACGTTGTTTCAACAAACATGACCGACCAAAAGATTCTTGCATTGACTGGTGCGACGAATCTAAAACCATTGGTCGCAAAACTGGCGTACCTTTAAACAAACGCCAATACTTGTGCATGTATTGTCCTTGCGCATCTTACGTTGCTCACAAAGAAAGAAAAGAACTGGGCGTGTACGACATAGATGTCGGCAAAAACTAATGCTCATTGTCACATTTGATGTACTGGCTTACCCAACAACAGATAAGGTCATGTCCATTGGAGCACGACAACCATCACACGAAGCTAGAAAGCTTTGGCATGCCCTATACAACCAGTATCACGGCAACTTAATCATTATGGCTACAGGTACATCTAGAGCAGACTTGATTGAAGGTTGGGCAAAACTAGAGGGATACAAATATGCTCATATTGACGCTGTTGAGTCTAAAAAACCCGAAGACATCCGTGACCGTGTAAGAGAGTTTAATGCAATCTACGGAAAGATTCATTGGTTTGTAGACTCCGACCCACGCACTGTTAAACTTGTAATGGAAGACGCAATTCCATCATTACTTGTTGGGTTGCCAGCTTTTGTACGTCCAGAATGGCGAGAAAACACACAAAAAGAACATCAGTTATGGGCTGACTTGGTTAAAGAAATAGAAGTACAAACACTATATAGAGCAGAAAAAGAACAAAAATGAAGATTTATTTTGCAAACTCAGAAAAATCATCTTTCAGGTCTTTGCTTATCGCTGCTGGTGTTACAAGATTTGCTGTTAATTTAACTCACCTTGCTATCCCTAAAAAGAAACAATTAGACATACCCACTATGTTTAACGGCGGGGAAGTAATTTTGTACACATCTGAAAACGACGAGGATGTGAATCGTTACGATGCTTTTGTCCGAGAACATTACGAGACTTTGACCCATGTAATTGGTCGCCCCGACTACGACGGTTCTTGGATGGGTGAACGCTACATCCCTTTATGGAACGACCCTGAAGATATGGAACGACTGTCATGGTTATGTCAAAAATACGGAAAAGCGGCAATTAGTGATAAAGCCGTAAACGGTAAAACTATTTCCAAAATCAGGAATGCCATGACAAGATGGGATGCCAAACTTATTGCAGTTTCCTCAAAACCCGACATTTTAGAAACCCTCGCTTGGGATTCGGCTGTAGTGGGTTCATGGACTAGTGCTGTCCGGTACGGCGAAACCCAAGTATGGGATGGACATGGTCTGAGAAGGTATCCAGCACAACAAAAAGAATCTTCCCGCAAAAAACACCGTGCTGACATCATGCGGTTAGGTATTGACATGGACGCCATTATTCAAGACGATAATAACGAGGTAGCCAAACTCGCAATTAAGTCTTGGAAGGCATGGGAAAGTCAAACTTTTGGGGTCTATGACCCTCCAAAAGACGATGACGAGCAAGAATTAGGTCTATCTGAAAATGACCCTGATAGTAATAATTTCACGCAAAATCAAAGTTTGCAAAATGTGGCACGAGGGGGTGACAATATTACTATCAGGGGGGTAGAAAAGCGGCACGAAAACGAAAAAGTTGTTTTACCAATAATGGGAGTTGAACAATACGCAAGCCCATTAGCCGAAACCCTTGCAGAACATGGGGAAGATGGTGAAATTAGCATAGAAACAGTATCTACAATTAGATATAATTCTAACCTTTTAAGGCAGTGTAATAATTGCTATCTCTCGTCACGTTGTCCTGCGTTTCGTGAGAATGCGGAGTGTGGTTTTAAATTGCCGATTGAGATCAAAACAAAAGACCAACTACAAGCTGCTTTGAGGGCAATGCTAGAGATGCAAGTAAGTCGTGTTTTGTTTGCCCGATTTGCTGAAGAGTTAGAAGGTCAAGGTCTTGACCCAGCACTATCCGATGAGATTGATAGGTTGTTTTCTTTTGTTGAAAAGTTTAGAGACATATCTGACACAAGAGACATGGTTAGGTTGGAAGTTGAGGCAAGAGGCAGTAGTGGGGTGCTGAGCAGATTGTTTGGTACAAACGTCGGTGACTCAACAAAACGTTTGACAAATGGGGGTTTTAACGCCCAACAAAGTGATGCAATGTATTCGGAAATACTAGACTTAAGCGAGGATAATTGACAAACCCCGTAAATATAGGGTACATTTGATATGTACCCTATAGAAAGCGAGGAAATCATGACAATAGACACTATGTACGAATATGCTGTTATTCAAGATTTACAAACTTCCTTAGAACGGGCAAACGAAGACAAAGCTGAACTACGAGAATTGGTTGATGTTCTTTTACAGAAACTAGCGTATGCACAGCCTGTCATTTTGCAAACTAATAAATATTGCAAGGCATTGGAAGACGGCGAAGACCTCACTGGTCATCTGGTGTCTCTAATTCGGGCAGTTTCAGATTGGAATACTAAAGCCGTTAAATAATTCGTATTACAACAAGGACACAATGATAGAAAAATCTGGTTACACAATTCGTAATTACTCTGAAGATATTAGCGACCCTGATCTAAGCGAAGACGAGAGAAGTGGGCTAAGAATGCTGGCACACCTGTTGTTGCCCCATGTCTATATTTCCGCTCCCTATGCTTTTCCTGACCCAATAGAAAACACTAACAAGGCAATCCACATTGCAGATGAGTTGTACACCGCAGGTGTGTGTATGCCCATTTTGCCTCATCTAACATTGCTGTGGAATACGGTAATCCCTCACGAACCATCTTTTTGGTCAGAGTACTGCTTGCTAATGATGAGACGCTGTGACGCCCTTTTGCGTATTGACGGTCTATCTCAAGGTGCAGATAGAGAGATTGCTGAGGCTAAAAAAGTAGGTATTCCAATTTTTTACCAGCTAGATGACTTGTCAGAATGGCTTGAATCGGGACCAGACGTATGAGCAAACGGTTTGAAAACTTACACGGACATCCGATGTTTTTTGAAGTGCTTGAAGAGATGGCATTGTTGCACGACAAAAAAGGAAGGGACTACGGAATTGGTATAGATACTCTTGGCAATGTACGGTCATCAGAACAGTGGGGGATTCCGGCATGGATTGGAACTCTTGTTCGGGCAAATGACAAAGTTGTCAGATTACAAAACGCTGCAAAGGGCAGTGCATTAGTCAATGAAGGTATAGAAGATTCCTTAATGGATTTGGCGGCATACGCAGTTATCGCCCTTGTTCTTTACCGAGAGGCTAATGCTAATGGAAACACCTGATTGGATAACTAAAGCCCAATGCAGAGGCATCCACGGTGATTTGTGGTTTCCTCCAGTTGAACACGACAACCACCAACTTTATTACGACATTGCCGTAACCGTTTGTGCGTCTTGTCCAGTGTGGAAAGAATGTTTGAAGACTGGCGCAAAAGAAACTTATGGAATGTGGGGTGGACTCACACCACAAGAACGTTCCTCATACATTAATAAAACAGACAAGCATTTAGCCCGTCACGGAACATTGCAACGGTTCAGACAAGGGTGCAACTGCTCTGATTGTGTAGCAGATCAAACAAAACAATTTGAAAAAAGTTTTAAGAGATCTAGGTATCCCTTTGTGGGTAAGGCTTTGACAGACATTGAAACTGTGCATACAAGGTTGTTAAACCCCTCTGATGATGTAAAATAGTAGTAAGCCTTTAACAGGCACGACCCTATGTAATTTGTAGGGTCTTTTTTATTAACCGACCAAAGGATGATGAATGTTCAAAGTTCCTTTCGTAGTCTTTATGGCTGTTTCAAACTTGCTTACAGCAACTGTCTTAGCCATAACGACCCCAAAAGAAATCAGTACACAAGAAGCACCCGAAACACAAAGTTCTGTAATGGTTGAGCCACCCATGGCTTCACTGGTTACATTACCCGCTAAGAAAAAGTTAGTAATACCCTCCGACGCAAAATGCCCACAATGGTGGCAAACAGCCGTGGACGCTGGTTGGGCTAAAAAAGAGTTGCCAACGCTAGATATGATTATGTTCCGAGAAAGTCGGTGTTTGCCAAAAGCCCTAAACAGCCAAGACCCCAACACGGTTGATGGCATTAAAGGCTCATTAGGTCTTGTGCAGTTAAACGCTTTTTGGGTTCAATCCACGACCTATTACCCCAAAGGCTACCTACAGACCCAAAACGCGGTAAATAACATCCGCGATTTATATGACCCATATCTAAACTTGCTTTCTGCCCTAGAAGTGTGGAAGTATGGACAAGATAGACATGGATGTGGCTGGTACGCATGGGCAACATCCTGCAAATAACTCAGGAGTGAAATGCCAACAATTAATTATAATTGTCCCGATTGTGACGAAACCTTAACCGTTTTTGTAAAACTGTCCGAACTACCAATGCATAGGTGCGGTAACAGCAGTCATCAATCCAACTGGAAACCTTTAACAGAAATCTCAAAAAAGAAAGTTGCAAAAAAGGTTACCGACCTGTAATGTCATAACTACCTATTAGAAGGAGGTACACAATGACAACAATTTGTGATGAAGTTGAAGTGTGGGAAGAATGGTACAAGCCAATAACCAACCCACTACGCCCTGACGAAGAAACAACCTTGTTTGAAACCTATGGTTCTGATTACGATTTCGTAACCAATTACGATCACACCAAAATATGGACTTGGGTTGATGGCGATGATGGCACATACATATTGGCTGGTTGGCATCTTGTCAATCGCATTGCTTACTACATAACTGAAGAACCATGGTCTGATGCACATATGGTTGTTCCTTTTGAAAAGTACGAAGCAGAAGTATCTTTTGATGGGGACAACTTGCTCAACGAATTAAACACGGTTGTCCGTAATCGTTTTGGTGATAACGCCGTAGAAGCATTGATTGGAGTTTTATCTACATTGGTTGATGAATCTCAATTAAAAGTCCTGATTAAAAACCTAAAGAGTTAAGGAGGGTTCATGGAAGACAACTTAGAAACTTGTTGCGATTGCAACGAGAAGTATCCGTCAGATGACATTGGCTGGAGTCATACACAAGAAGCACCATTGTGTCGCTTGTGTGAAGAATCAGATATGCAATACGCATCCACTATTCGCATTGTCACCCTGTCAGAAGTTCGCTTGTACTATGTCGGTAAGCACATTCGCATGACCGAGTTTGGTGACGAATTGTCTTGGGACATCGCCATGAAAAACGAAGACATCTCACACGGTTGGGTTTCGTCGGATGCTTGGCGAGGTTATACCGAAACAAAAATAAAAGGATGGGACACCGTTCTTGATGGTTGGGCAACTGGTGGTTGGGGTGACGAGGTTGCACGACGCAAAGAAAGATTTAATCTATGGTGTCAAGACTTACTGGAATTGAAATTAGAGGTTCCGTGTCCGGTGGCATTAATTTTTGATTTGACCAGTAATGTGTTCAGCACAGCCGTAACCGTTGCCGTTAAAACAGAAGATGTTGCTTTCTTTAAAGAGTGGTTAGGCTCAGACTTCACAGCATTGCACGAGGCACTGACATGACATTGTTTCAACTAAACCAACTTGGTGACGAGTGGAAAGGCGTAATAGTTTCTGAAGGAACTTTGCGACCACGAGACTTGATAAATAATTTGTTTAAGGTTTTACACAAAACAAACACAAACTTTGCCCAAGATTTCTATAACACATGGGAAGACATCTTTACAGAAGACTGGGACAATGCCGACCCTGATGATGTGAACCAAATGCTTACAGAACTTTTTGACGCATTAGATACCATCGCACCAGTTGGTTATTCATTTGAATCAACAGATGATGACGGTGCGTGCTTTGGTTTTATTAATCAAGTTGAAGAGGATTAAATGACTACTACAAGTATTGATTGGTTCTTGAACCCAGTGATTGAAAAACAAAAACCAGTGTGGAGGCAATGGGCAAACTGCAAAGATGTGCCTAAAGATGTGTTTGTAATCAAACAAGGTCAATCCACTGAACGAGCGTTATGGTTCTGCGAAACCTGCGTAGTCAGAAAGGCTTGCCTTGAGTACGCATTGGATAACAACTGCGTTGGTATATGGGGAGGAACAACCCAAAAACAACGAGCAAAAATTAAACGACAGCAGAGGTTGTCAAACGCAGAATAGTTCTGTAATGTCAATACAAGGAGGAAACAAAATGGGAAAAGTAAATGAGAGCGTGTGGAATGTTGAGTTTGTAGGTGACTACTTTCAACTTATTTCAACAGTCATAGCAAACGATGAAGAGCAAGCAGTAGAGTTTGCAACAGACTTGTTAAAAAAACACTACGGGTTTGACATGGAAGATATTTCAAACGAAATAAGTAGTTATGAGGTAGCACTATGAGCGAAACAAAATACGTTGGTGCAAACTGTTGCATTTACTACGCTGATGAATCACTTGACAAAGCATTCAATGTTTTTATTAAGTTTGGCGAATGGGTAGATGATGACAACCTTACGGAAGAAGAGCGTCGCATTGACGAAGGTGTGTTCTTTTACTGCAAAGACATGGAAGAATTAGAAGAACTTTATAGTGCTTCTGCTGTTGAAGATTTTGTTATCGTGTCTTACGAATTAGTGGAGGAAACAATATGAGCGTTGGTGCAGACTCATTAATGGGGTCACTAGATGTGTCTAAACTATTAAACAAAGAAACTTTAGAACAGGGTCGTGTTCTCAGGAAGAAGGAAAAGATGTTGGTCAGAATGCGTTGTGATTTAGTGGCAGAAGGTTTGAAGATTCCAGCCAACAACAATGACAACTTTTATGATGCAGAAGAAGTTGCAGACATGGAGTTTGTTCATTGTGTCAATGAACTTGGTGAACAAGACGATGATGGTTCGTATTACGCCATGAAAACCAAAGATGGCGAACTTGTCCACCTTTATTCTATTGATTTGGATTTTATTCAATAGTCAAGTTGTTAAAGAAGAAATAGTTGTGTAATGTCACTACGAGGAGGAAACAAAATGACAACAAAAACAAAGAAGCAAGTAGTAACACCAACAGAAGAAATACAAACACGGTTGAACAACGATGTGTGGTCAAACTGGTGCGTTCCAACAAACTTAGCACCACTAAAACCTTACGCACTCGTAGTCATCCATTCCCGCAATCATCGCAGAGGCAACCATTGGGAAGCCAAACTGTACAAAGATGGCAAACCAGTCATGCTTGTTGAGAATGAAGGTAACGGTGGATGCAATCGTTATTATGGAATAAAGAAAGACGAGTTTCACAGCCCGTTTGAAAAAGAGTTTGAGAAAGCAACCAGCCTTGCTTACCCTGATGAGAAACATACATCGTCAGCCAAAGACATGGCAGTTGCATTTCTAGATATGGTGTCGCTATGCCAATGAAACAATTTATAGTTCAGCAGTCAATAGAAATCGCAATGAGTTATGTTATTGAAGCAGAAACGCTGGAAGAAGCACGAGACTTAGGCAACGAAACCTATGACCGTAGCAAGGTAATTGACGTTCAAGTTTTGGATTGGGATTATCCTTGGGATGTTTCAGAAGCCGAAGCACCAGTTAAACCTGTTTCAGATGAAACACTCATGCACTGGAACAACATATTGTGAAGATAATTATCCGAGATCATGTAAGGCACGGTGGCGTGGGCTACAAAGTATTAAATTACGCTTTGTTTAAATCACGAATTGGTGACGGTACATTTTCGGTGAACGATTATCTTAACTTTTGTTTAAATATGTACACGCCATCAGATGTAAAGCGAGCAGTTGTTTCACTTATTCGTTACGGGCATTTACGCAAGTTAAAAACTGGTCAGTTCATGTTTGTTCAGACAAATGTGATTGCTAAACTAAACAACGCTTACAGTAAAACACAATGGAGCACACAAAGAAATAAGGAGGAAGAAAATGCAAGTTATTAACATAGACAAAGCAATGAATGAGGTGACAGAGGGAACTGTCGTCAATACAACTGCTGTTGTCATCAAATGCCAAAAAAGGTTTGACAGAGTAGTTGGCGATTGTTTCGCCAGTTGGCTTGCAATCTGTTTTGATGGGTCTAACCCGATGCATCCATATGTGGTTTGGAATGTCATCGCACGACCTGAGGGCTTTCATGCAGAGCGTGGTGACTACCGAAAAACATTGACCGATGCAGTTGATGCGTACGAAGCACGAGGTGGTGACATCTCATGAGAGGCAAAAAAACAGGTGACACACACATTCAAATGATTAACTCACCGATTGTTCTTCACGAAGATTACGACAAGGTTGTAATCAAGTGGTCGTGGGAAGATGTTCAAACTCTTCGCCCTCAACTATCCAAAGAAGAAAGTCTTGTAATGCTGGACATGATTGCAAAAGGATTGCATAACCGTTCAGTAGAACTTGGTTGGGAAGTAATGGAAACGCTCATACAAATGAATGAGGAGGAAGAATGATTACTGCAGAAGAAATAATTGCTCAAGGGGTTTGTCCACATATTCCCTATAACGATTTGTGTGCAGATTGTGCCAATGACCCGTCGCAATTAAGTTACTCAATGAATGTGCTTACTCAATTAACACATTCTACACAAGTAGAGATATTTAACTGGTGTGGTTGCGAAGACGGTGAACGCCAGTACGACGATTGCCCAACCCAACAATGATTGTTCGGTCATTGTTGTTTTGGCTCATCCTCATGTACTGGGGATTGGCTTACTTACTCAAAAAGAAAGAAGGAAACTAATGGGATTGATGTCATTGCTTGGAATGTTGGATGCGACTGACGATATTGAACCAGTTGTTCGTTGGCATTTATCTGCAAATTGTTATCCACCATTGCCTGAGGCATATGTTCCAATGTGTGTTGAAGCAATTCGTGCCTGCCAAATGCAAACAGATGAAAACAAAAAAATTATGTTGCAGTTACCTGACGGGATGTTTTATAAAGGTGACCAAACTTTGGTTGATGCATGGACTGTAATTGAAGCATTTCATTTGGAAGGTTTTATGATGGAAGATGAGTATGAAGACTAAAACTGCTAAAACTTACGACGAGTTTATTGAGATGGTGACGAAGTACAACAGTCAGTTAGGTGCTAACACCGACACTGGCTGGAAGTACGGTCAAGTGTTTTTTAATGTGCTTGCAAGTGTCCGACCTGATTTAACAGAGATGATTAGAGGCACAATGCATGACCCGTTTCACCACGACACAGTAAGCAAAGAGACCTACAACTACTTAGCATCTAAGTGGTAAGACCGAGGCAACCTTTTACCCTCCTTCAAGGTTGCCCGAAAGAGAGCCTGTTTGTGAACGCCGTGCAGGGCTAGTAGCAAACAGGCTTTTTTTATTGAAAAACTTTTGTAATGTCAGGTTGTGGTACGCAACACTCACCCACTAATCTGTTGTCAAGGAGGAAACAATGGAACAACCAAACAAATACTCACCGTTTTTTAACACGATGGGTTTTTCAAGTTCACATGACTTGAAGCAAGAAATAAAGAAGACACTAAAAAAAGCAATCGCTGATGGTGATGGCAAAGACGGAATTGCACTTGACATGGTGATCGGTGCGTGCTTTGCAGATGGTGAGATTTACACCGACGGCGAATGTTTAGACATAGTTACACATATTGTTCAAACATGGAATGAAATTAGTGATGAGGAGGAAGCATCATGATGGAATACTTTTACACATTGTCTGAAAAGGACAAAGAAACTGCATTTGAACAAAAAGCAAACCAGTTGCTTGATGACTGGCTTGAAGCACGGATGGAAGATGAGGGTGACGAGTTGCCTAACTTAGGGGAAGAAGAACTTCTGTTTGAGTTAGACCAATTAAATGGCACAAAATTAATTGAAGAAGCAAAAAAGTATTATGCCCAGTTAGAAAAGGAGGAGGCACTATGAGGCTTTGTTTTACGGTAGAGGAAGTTTGCAGAGTATATTACACTCGCTACAAGAATTACATAATGCCTGAAGGTCTGACTTACCCAACTAACTGGGAAAACTGGTCAGTGGATGAAAAGTACACATGGGTAAATGACAACTGCCACTTTAAGAACGATTACGCAGAGGAAACAGACAGCGAAATTATTGAAGAAACTGCAACGGAAATGGAGGAAGTGTTGTAATGATAAACATTTTGATATTACTATCACCGATACTAATAATGCCAATCGCATATTGGATTGGATTTGAGATTGAAGCAATGATTGAATGGAAAGAACTAGTCACACAAGATGGGGAACGAAATGTATCAACACGACTTAAATAAAATAATGAATCGGATTCAAGACTCACTGGGCGTTTTGTTCAGTTGGACTCCAGCATCACCATCGTCAGTTACTTTGTCGGTCTATGCACTGCAAAGTATTCTTGATGCAGTGGATGCAAAAAATCCAACCAAGCACACCGAGGTGTCAGATGCAAATCTAGTTGAGACTGTTCAAGAACTGCGAGAAGAATTAAATGATGTAAAAACTCTTGTAATGTCTTTGCGAGAAGATGTGGTTAGGCTGGATTCAATTCAGAATCAACAACGAAAGAGGGAACAATGGGAAAAACGCAATCCATACTTACGATGACCACTGCTGAAATCAACGACGAAGAATTGTTGTTGCTTACGCAATGGTGTAATGGTTATGTCATGGCGTTAGTTGGACACGATTCACTGAAAGACACATGGGATGAATGGTGTGCCTTTAATGAGAATTGGGATGTCAATTTTTATCGCACAAGTAACAAACTAATCAAAGCAGTTGCATACCGAATGATTAACATAAACGGGAACTGGGAAATGCAATCAAGCAAATGGGTAACCGTAAATCGTTACAACGAACACGGAAAGCCAAAGCAATGAACATCGCCAAAGTAAAAGAAGCGTTGGCAGATGCCAAAAAAGAAAAACGGCACGCCGAAGCAGATGGCAATTCTGATTACGCTTATTGGTCAGGCTATGAAGACGGAGTTCTTATGGCGTTGTTTCATATGGAAGAAAAATCTAAATAAAGTCTTGTAATGGTCAGGTTGTTTGACGGTGACCTGACCATTACATTTACAATTACAACAACAAGGAGGAAACAAGATGAGTTTTCAATCACGAAAACCTGACTATCGTTTAGAGACTGAAATAGTGAAAGAACTTGTTCAATCAATTAAAGAGTTACAAGATTTAATTGGAATAGACTTTCCTTGGCAAGTAACTGCAAACAATTTAATGGCAGTTGATAACGAAACAGTTCAGGATATTATTAAAGTCATACAAAAGCACAAAATAGTTGTGCAATGTCCATAACAACAACAACAAGGAGGAAACGAAATGCCAAACTGGTGCAGTCAATACTTAACGGTTCAAGGCGATAACGCCGAATTGAGTCGTTTGATTAGTGAAACAAAAACATTAGATGATGAAGGTAAAGAGTTCACTTCATTTAATCTGTTGATTCCATGTCCACAAGAATTACGAGACACAACAGAAGGCTCGTACGGTGATGAAGAAAGACAAACAGCATTAGAAAGACAACAACAAATCAATCTTCTCAAATATGGGTATAAAACTTGGTACGACTGGGCGTGTGTTGTGTACGGAACAAAATGGGGTGCGTGTGATGTTCAACAGAACTCAAAATTAACGCTCAACGATTCAAAAATAGATTACTCATTTCAATCAGCATGGTCACCAGCCACAGGATTACTTCGTGGAATGTCCATGTTGTTTCCGACACTGACATTCGGAGTTTGGTTCACCGAAGAATCCAACGCTTACGCTGGGTGGCTCATCTTCAAAAATGGTGAAACAGTTGTTGAATGCGATTACGAAATACAACCACCAACCGACGAGCAATATCCCGACGAGGATGATTGGCGAGAGGCGTACGAAGTTTGGCAAGACGAGTTCACAGGTGCATTAGCAATCGGCTTATCTGAAGCAATGCAGAGTGTTTAAAAAGTTTTGTAATGTCAGGTTGTTGGCAAGGCAATCTGACATTACATTTAACAACATGGCATTCTCACCAAACAAGGAGGAAACGAAAATGACCACAATAGAAAATCCAGTAATGCAACTGCACGACATAGCAGGCGAGCAGTTTGTGAAAGCAGTGACAGACATAATCGTGACAACGATTGGCGCAGAGAAATGTGATGATGCAATTAATGAAATCATCAAAGAATATATTTCTGACGAATCAATCATGAGTGAAGATGAAGTTGAAGACAAGATTCAATCGCAGATTGAAAACATTGATTGGAGCGACAAGATTGATGATGCGATTGACTGGAGCGAAAAGATAAACGAAGCGATTGACGAGAACGATGCATTTGACTTGGAAGAAAAAGTCCGAATCGCATTGGTGACTCAACTGGGTGACACTCCGACAGTCACAGAATTGCGACGAGACATCCACGACTTGAAGATGGAGTGCAACTCATTGCGAGAGCACAACAAGAAGTCGCTGGACATGGTGTCAAGCCTGCTTGAACTCATAAGGGCAATCAATAACAAATAAGTCTTGTAATGTCCGAAAACAAGAAGATGAGGCTGGGGCTAACTGCCCCAGCCTTTGTCTTTATTGGCTTAAATAATGTTTTTATTTGAGGTTGATGTTCGTACACCCATCGGTTATGTTTATGTTTGTGGGAATAAGCCCACGCTTACAGGAGGTAAAAATAATGTCAAAAGAGACCACTAAGTGGCTCAACACAATGACCTTAATCGGCAATGTGTTGAAGCGAGGAAAGGCGTGGCACTGGCGTGAGTCAGAGCAGGATGGCGAAACAAATCACTACGACAACTTCGTTCCAGTTGAAGATGTTCGCAGAAGGTTGTTTGATTGGTCAGCAGTTCAGACGGAAGTTTTCATCAAAAATGAAAACGGAAACTTCGTTGAGATTGCCGATAAAAAAGCAGTGATGAACGATAAGACAAAACAAGTCTTCGGAGTGTTCTCAAATCGTTTCAACATTCACCAGTACGACGATGCGTTGTTGAAGAATCTTGAAACGATTCTTGACTCAAAAGAGTTGGGAATTGATTCAGCAGGTCTGCTTCAAGGTGGTGGCAAGGCTTGGGTGCAAATTAGTGTGCCTGAGAATGTCACAACAGCAGATGGATTCACATTTCGCCCGACACTTCTTGCGAGCACTGCTCACAACGGTTCACTGGCAACTACATATCGCAGAATCATGCAAGCAGTGGTTTGCGATAACACACTTGAAATGGCGTTGAACGAAAGCACCAAATCAGTCGTGAAGTTTCGCCACAAAGGTTCGGATGCATTCACTGGTCGCATCGCAGAAGTTCGTGATGCACTTGAAATCATTTACCAAACTTCTGATGCGATGGTTGCAGAACTGGATGCGCTCACAGCGTGGGCAGTCACTGACAATCAGTTCACAGAACTTGTGAAAGTGATGTACCCAATCACAATCGGTCTCGGCACAAATGACCAGCCATCAAAGAAATCAATCACGATGCAAACAGGCAAGCGAGAAATCTTGCAGAACCTGTGGGCAAATGATGAGCGTGTCACGCCGTGGAAAAATACTGGCTTGGGTGTCGTGCAAGCGTTCACCACTTACAACCAGCATTTCGCAGGCACTGATGCGAAGCGTGTGGGGCGCAACTACAACAAGTTGGTGAACGGTCAGCAGGCAACCGAAGATGCGCTCGTGCTCGCACGATTGAAAGAATTGACACTGGTTTAATCCCCTTCAACCAGCGTCAGATTGAATCCCCATCAGGTAAAACTGGTGGGGATTCTTTCATTTATGGAAAAGTTGTGTAATGTCCTGCCGAACTAGTAACTTGATGAGTGACTCAAAGGAGGGTCTTATGAAAACAGAAATTAAAATGTGTCCAACATGTTCAGAACCAATACCGAATCGTGAACACGCTGGAAAGTATTGTGGGGCAATTTCTCGCAAAGATAATGTCACCGAGATTTGCAGTGCGTGTGGCACTGCTGAAGCGATGGCAGATTATTTTCCTTGGAGCGATGACACTAAAGAACAAATTGAAGCGATTGAAAAGTCAATCGCTGTGGGAAATGCAAATCTCAATGAAATTGAAAATCAAATAATCATCAACAGAACCAATGGCAACACATCGCTTGCCTTGATGCTGGATGCACGAGCAGATTCAATCTTGAAGGGCATCTTTGCTTTGAGATTGCGCCTACAAAAATTGCAATAACAAATTAAGTCACCAAGTCCCCAGCATCACCCCCCGATGCTGGGGATTTTGGCGTTTATAGAAGTGTTGCAATGTCCACGATTGTGGGCATAAACTGGGGTTCTACTCTGAGGAGGGTAAAACATGATTAAGTACATCAGTGAAAAGCAGACTAATTTTTTGAAGAAATTAGTGACCGAGCGTGCCAGCATTCTTGGCATCGCATCGGATGAAACATCGGTGGTTGATTTCATCGGCAGTTGCAAATTATTCACGACCAAAGATGCAAGTGAAATGATTGAGAAATTGTTGGCAGTGCCAGCACCAAAAGTAGAAATGCCAACATCACAGATAATCGTTGCACGAGATATTTCGCACACCGATTCTGTCGTGCAATCGGTAACACGAATCATCACAAATAAGTTCAGCAAAGAATGCTCACTGTGTGGCAACGATGTTGAAACTGGACAAGGCATCGCAGTGCGTGACGGAAATGTTTGGCGCACATTTCACAACATCAACGAATGCCCTGATGCCAAAGAGGGTTCACCATTGCATTTGCAGATTGAACAATTCGTGCAGGACAACTGCGTCGGCATGGGCAATGTGTATTTCGCATTGCCGAGTCACACTGGCAACAATGACTTGGACTTCTATGCACTCGTGCAATCACATCGCAAGACAGGCACAGTCATGGTGCTTCGCCGTGTGCTCGGTGGTCGCACACTTGAATCATCACCAGTGGTTCGCAAGTCAGAAGCAGAGCGTGTGCTCAATGCACTGCGTGCGATGTCCACCGAAGAATCCGATGAAGCGATGAAGCGATTCGCAGATGAACTCGGCAGGTGCTGTCTATGTGGCAGGACTCTCACTGATGAAGCATCTCGTGCTCGTGGCATGGGTGCTGATTGTGCCGAGATAAATGCGCTGGAGTTGAGCCTAAAAGTCTTGTAATGTCGGTCAAAACCATTGAAAATAAAGGTGGAAATGCATCCCTTCGGCAGTACGCTGAGGGGATGCAATTTCGCATAGTCCTTGAAGGGGGATTTGGTCATGAGTAATCCAGTAAATAATTTGCAAAGTTTCATTCAACAGCGTCAGCAGACTTCTGCTGGCGCATCTGTCGTTGCACCGACTGAGATACCACTGGTGGACACAGCGATGCCATTGAGTGACTACCAAGTTGAAGGTGCGAAGTTCGCACTTGAGAAGCGACGAGTGTTGATTGCCGACGAGATGGGCGTCGGCAAGACTCCCCAAGCGATTGGCATCGTGCTCAGCGCAGTGACTGCTGGTCACTCGCCAATTCTCGTAGTCGTGCCACCATCCATGCGATTGACTTGGCAACGGGAGTTCGCAAGGTTCGCCCCGACACTCAAGGTACATACGATCACCACCAAGGACAGCGAAGTTGTCGGTGGCGAGTGGCGTGAGAAAATCGTGCCATCCAAGAACCACGAGGCGAAGCGTGTGAAATACATCTACGGTGGCACAGTCGTGCCATACCCAGTTGCCGATGTGTACCTCGCAGGTGACCTCAGCATCGCTGGTCATGCAGCCCAACTGAAGTCGGTGGTCAAGGGCATCGTCGTGGACGAGTGTCATCGCATGAAGAGCACCAAGCGCAGTGCTCGTGCTCGTGCAGTGGTGGACATTGCACAAGCGTTGCCAGCAGATGCAGTGCGTGTGGTCATGAGTGGTACGCCTCTCATCAACCATCCACTGGATTTAATCCCGTCGCTTCTCGTGCTCAATCGCATGGATGACTTCGCCAACAATGGCATGGCTGGCTTTGATTATTTCATGGGACGCTTCGCACCGAAGATTGACCGATGGGGTGCTCGTGGCGTTGCCCACACGGATGAATTGCACGACACGCTCAAAGCCAAGTTCATGATTCGTCGGAAGCGAAGCGAAGTGCTCGCACTCCCGAACAAAGGTCGTATCTCTCACCATGTTGAAATCGCCCCAGCGATTGCCGACAAGTACATGGATGCAGAAGCAGACCTGTTCGCATTCATTGAGGATGCCAAGGGCACTCCATCGGCAGAGCGTGCGATGAAGGCTGAAGCCATCTCACGCATCAACACGCTCCGAGAACTCGCAGGACATGGCAAGGTCGCTGGAGTCGTGGCATATGTGAAAGCACTGCTGGACGAGGACGAGCAGGTGTTCATCACTTGCACGCACCGAGCAGTCGCTGAAGCGTATGTCAATCACTTGAGCAAAGTAAAAATGCCCAACGGAAAGTTCTGCAATGTCGTACGCATTGAAGGTGGCATGAGCGATAAAGCAAAGATGGCGAGCGTGGATGCTTTCCAGTCGGGCGAAGCGAATGTGCTCGTGGGCAATGTGGTCGCATCTGGAGTCGGCATCACTCTCACCAGTGGCAGACACCATGTGAACGCCGAGATGTGCTGGACATCAGCAGACCTCATGCAGTGTGAAGACCGACTGGCTCGTCGTGGGCAGGAGCGTGAAGTTGTTTCGCACATCATGCTCGGATGCATTGAAGGCGCCATCATGATTGATGAGCGCATCTTCGCAATCGTGGATGCGAAGTGTGGGATTCTCGCCCAAGTCTTAGACGGAGCAATCCATGAACTCATGAATGAGGAGGAGCAGAGCAACGGTGTGGCAGTGCTGGCAACATACGGCTGGAGCGTCAGCACGAAATAGTAATCATCTGATGGCGAGTGCATGGGACATCTTCTCCCCATGCACGCCAATCATCTTCACAAGTGTGCCGATAGACCCAATTTTAGGCATTATTCAACAAATACGCTGTTTTGCCCTCAGAGGCTATTTAGAAGCGTTCTCAGCCGAGTACCCCACTGGATGACTAGTAGTGGCTGGCTCTGATTAAGTCGTGCTCTGCGTGCATCCTGATGCGTGAGCCATATGAAATAAGGGCGAAATAGCCCATATCTCAGCAGACGCTCTACGATGCGATATGAGAGCCTCTAGGCATGGTTGCGTGTAGTCAGAGGCGATTGAATTAACCTGCCCTTAGCAATCATCCTGACGCTTATGGCGATGTGCTGCAGAGAAGATCGGAGGATGACCTGACGCTGGTGGGCTGGTGGGCAAAGTCTCAACTAGAGGTTGAGGGTTACCCCCCCTCACCCTTAAGTAGAGGTTGAGGGTTGCGTGGGGGGGAGCACCCAGACCCCAATAACAACCACTCCCCAAATAGACCTAGCCAAAAAATGGGGTACGCCCAACCGACCCGCTGAATAGACCTAAACTGGCATTATCTATCCTCGTATGCCTCACGAGCACTGTTGTACCTATCAAATTGGTTATCAGGTACGCTGTCATCAGTAGATTTTGCCCAAGCATCCCCAGCAGGAGTTCTAAATATAGAGTGTTCAGGCATGGGTACACGCTTGTTTACCCCTCTATAGGTGGATTCGGCTAACTTTATGGCATGATTCCACATTCCAGTGGCTACTCCCTTACGTTGATGCTCGTGAAGTACATCAATTTCGTCTAAAGGTCCATAATTCAACCAAGTCATCCGCCCTACTCGTTCCCCAGTAGGCTTATAGATAGCCTGTACTTCGTGTAATTCCTCAGACTTAACTGGTCGGTAACGGAATTGGTAGTTACTGAGGCTTTCGTGTGCTGGCATTACACAAGTATAGAGTGTTACTCAGGCCAGAAACTTGGGTGAATGTTTTCAGGAACAGGGTCACCCGTGCTCTTAGCCCATTTGTCACCTGCGGGAGTACGCTCCTCAGAGTGCGCTGGGGCAGGTATCACACCAGGTTTTGCTTGTGAGAGACCTTGGGCGTAGCGCCACATCTTGGTAGCAGCACCTTTTCTTCGCCAATTCGGATCAATTTGAATTTGTTGTAGAACACCTCTATGGTCCCAAGACATTTCACCTGCTGTAAAGTCTGTGATGTCTTCAGCACCATACACCTGTCCTTCTTTGTCTGTAACAGAGGAGAAGTACCTTGCATGAAGGTTTATTTGGTGGTCACCATCCGGACTAAGTGGCTTATGGTATATCATACGAAATTGGACATCATTTAGCCTGCTGGATGAGTGTATTTTCTTAAACATTTATCAAGTATAGAGTGAAAAAATTTGCCGTGGATGGGGCTATAATTGTTCAATGGCTCTTAACGGTATTCAGTTTTTTTCAACACCCGATCCTTCAGTAGTTACTGCACGTCGCAAACCACTTACCAGTCGCTCGCAAAACAACAATCTTAAAAGAACTCCCGACAAAGAGTTGTTGGAAATGCGCAAATATTCACAACATGACGATATTGAGCAAGAACTAAAATCACGAAATCTACTATAAATTAGTTGTGGATGGGCGTTAGTTACCCAACCTTGTTACGCTCTGGTAGTTAACAAACTGATTCGGGTTTATGTGATGCATAGATGCTAGACGGTGATGTCCATCAACTATTTCTTTTTCGTCGTGGTTTAGTAATATGGGAATTCTTTGTCCACGTTTAGCAAGATCTTCATACAAGGTCTCTCCTTCAGAAACCTTAGAGTTTTTGGCAACCCTTAGTTTGGTTGCCCAGAACTGCTCTGGTGTTTCGTTGTTTACCAAATCCCCAGGTTTGTAGGTATCCATGATCTGTTGGGCAGTAAGTCTTTTACCTTTAGGCATTACTTAGCCTTCCTTTTAGGTGGGGTAAACACATATGCGTCAATAAATGGTCGTTTATCTACTAAAGCGGCAGCAATACGATGATGACCATCTATAATTTCAGCAGTACCTTTGTGCATGTATACCTGTGGGAATTCCAAATGCTCGTACTCTGGGTCTTCTTCGTCACCATATACATCTGATTTGCGTTCAGAGCCTGCTTTCCTATAGGCATCTACTGTGTGAGGGTTTAAGTCAGTCTGTGTGTTGCTAAAGAATCTAGTGTTTTGAAGGTCTAGTTGCGTGGTTCCACGTCCTACTGCTTCAGAGTAATCTTCCTTGAAAATAGGACGACCTTTCATAGGCCAGTTTTTGGGAGTAGATGTACCAATGCCTACTTTTTCAAGGCTGTCAAACTGGTTGCTTAGATTCTCGTGTGCAGCCATTACTTGTATTCCCACCACTCGTCATCATTACCAAGTGTGTCTTCAACTGCTTGAACATTTGATTTAGGGTCTTCAATATCTGGGTTATAGCCTTCAAACTGAACTCCTAAATGCTTAACCTTTCCTAAACTAACTAAGTTTGAAGGGATTCTGTAAGACGTGCTTCCTTTGTCTTCAGCAAGATTAGTGTATTGTTTAGCTTTACTTCCTGAGTTACTCTGTATGTAATGACCCTCAACATCTAATTGAGGTGAATGTGCTTCTTTTATACCCGTCTCATCACCCCATTCTTTTTTGTAAGTTGAATCTGTATATCGCAACATGCTTACATCTTTTGGGTGTATTTCATACTTATAAATAGTTGCTTGCGATTCGCCAGGGTTTCTAGGTGTTGTGTCTCTAATACGGTCAAGAGCCGCTCGTCGTGTACCAGCGTGGAAGGTGTCACGAGCTTCATGTGGTAGTTCCTCCATACCCAAACTGCGTAAAGAATTCCATCTGCCGTGATAAACAGTTATTGGTTGTCTTTTGTCTTTAGGCATTATTTTTGTATGCTTTCAGGAGCAATAAGCCATTCGTTTTCTAAACGCCTTCTGCCAGTTTTTCGGTCAAAAGACCTTGGTGTTCGCATATTATATCCACCAAATTGTTCAAGGTTTATTCCGCGCACGGAATTGGGAGCAACAGAAGTTACCTTAGCAGTACCTTTTCCAGCCCATGTTTCGTGTACACGCGCATGTTGCATTGCAATGTTTTTGTCGGTTGAAAATGAATAAGGATGCTCAAGACTTCTTTCTGCGCCGATAGCCTCGCCTCGGTACAACCTAACTGGATTAGACTCTCCTAAAACAGTCACAGCATGTGTCAAATCACGAAGTCTTGCTGCAATACCGATGTGGTCAAATCCAGTACTTAGTTCGTTGTCTTGCCACGCCCTAACAGCCTCTTGTGTGTGATCGCGGTCACGTTTGTTAGCAACACTTTCTAACCATGGTGTCTTTCTAGGACTTGTAAACTCTTCTTCATAAAACTTGTCTACTTCATGTGGGGGTATTACAAGAGTTTTGCTTCCTCCCTTTACGATCTCATAACCCTGAAGTGCTTGGTCAACAGTAACATCGTTTCTATGTTTAAACGCTGATTCAAAAAAATAAGGTCTACGTTGAATAGACATTAGTCTTCCAACACAGTTTTTTCGGAATACTCTACTGGAACTTCCATTCTATTATTCATGTCATAGGCCGCAACAACTCTGTGTTGACCGTTAAGTATGACCCATTTCTTTTTGTTGTTATTTACTTTTGACAACGTTACTGGGTTTACTATTCCCTTACGAGCGATACTTTCAGGCAAAGTTTCTCCCTCTTCAATATTTTTGGGGTCTGTACCAAACTGGCTTTCATCATGCCTTACTGCATTTTCTAATCGTTTTTGTTGTACAACATTAGTTGTTTTGTTTGCAGCGTCTATGTGAGACATTCCCTGATATTTAGTTTTTTGCGTAGCTTTACTAAAAGGTTCGTGTACATCTTCTCCTTCTATTGTCCCTACTTCATTCATAAGATGATCAGCAGGTAAAAACATTGACAATTGTTCTCCGTTAAGGTAATTGTGTGCAGGCATTACCTATACCTTGCTCTTCGGCTTTTTGGTTTTGCAAAAGCAGGATTATATTCATGTTCTGTGGATAAGTTGTAAGTAGCACCTCGCATAGGTTGTTGATGGCGCTCATCTAAAACATTTACTGGAATGTCTATTCCAGCCCTAGAAGCAGCAATAGCTCTATGAAGTCCATCTAGTACTTCTGGTTTATGTGGTTTTTTGTCTTCACTTCCTGGAAATACTATTGGGTTACCAACAATAACGGGACGTACTATTCCATGTTGCTTAACAGATTTAACTAGATCATCCATTTTGTAATCAACATTTTTGTGAAGAAACGTGTCTTTTTCTACGTTTTCCCAATAACCATTCATAGGTTCAAACTGTTCTTTAAATTGTTGTGGACTAACATGTCCTAACGATTTAACGTATACCATTCTTGAGTGGTCTTCATTCCACAATTGTTCTTTTCTTGGTTTTTTAGTTCTAAGACCTTCTTCAAACCTATTACGTTCGTCAAACGTTTCTAAACCTTCATTGCTGAGGTAGTGTGAGTCAGGCATTATTTGCCCTTAGTGTCTGGTTCCCTCATTAATTTTCCACGAGTTAAGTCATCACCAGACACTGGATACTCCTCGTCAAACTTAATGTTACCTATTTGGATTGCGCCACCCATTTTATTTTTTGCTGCAACCAAATTTTCGCGGTCTTTGAGAGTCATGTCACTTTGAGCTTCTTCAACATTAAAGTTGCGTTTGCTATGTTCACGCAGTTCTTGCATAGCGTCATACCCACGAACAAGAGCACTTGTTGACTTTTGCTCGTTCAGCAAATCATCACCCGCTATGCTTAATTTATCTAATTGATCTTGAGCATGGTTTTCTCGTTGGAGATCTTCTTCTACAGCACGTTGGTACAAACCAAACTGGGATTCTCCCTTGCGATAAATAGTCATTTAGATATTGTACAATATATCCATGGCTAAATCAGCAGCATGGCAACGTAAAGAGGGCAAAAACCCAGAAGGCGGTTTAAACGCCAAAGGTCGTGCCTCATACAAAAAAGAAACAGGTGGAACACTCAAACCACCTGTGTCTCGTGAACAGGCTTCCAAGTCTGACAAGTCTGCTGCTCGCCGTAAATCTTTTTGTGCTCGTATGGAGGGCATGAAGAGAGAAAACACGTCAGCTAAAACTGCTCGTGATCCAGATAGTCGTATCAACAAATCGTTAAGAAAGTGGGATTGCTAATGACAAAGAAAAAAGTGTGGGACAAAAAGAACCCAAAAAAGAAATCAGAAAAACTTGATTCGTCCGAAAAAGCTGAAGCAAAGGCTCGTGCTAAGAAAGCAGGACGACCTTACCCTAACCTTGTAGACAATATGGCGGTAGCCAAAAAGAAAGGCTAATGCCTACTCACATTACAAGTATTCCTCGTCCAATGTACGCGTATGTCAAAAATGAGTTTTTGTACGACATGCAGGAAGGACACGGTGAAGTAACTTCAGCTTTGTTGTTTGGGTTATCAGCACTACCCAATAGAGCGTGGGGCATTTCTGCTTTGTTGTCCAATGGTGCTCTTGTACAACATTTGCCTGTTCATGCCTTTACTAAAGATGGCGAAAGCACCCACGACCACAAATTGGGTGAACTACAAGTTTGGTCATGTTACGGACAAGACTTTGGAGTAGAAGAATACAGCGCCCTATCTGAGATATCAGTTCGTGCTTACCTAAAGGGATCGTGGGAAAAAGGACACTACTGGTTTACTGCTGCACCATACGATGACGTTTAT
>OFRA01000048.1_pt1 | contig 29000 bp, 42 predicted proteins | sample 1543001 | NCBI WGS metagenome assembly OFRA01 (sample SAMN07774221, study PRJEB24372) | wastewater metagenome | isolation source: Lake Maggiore Verbania | place: Italy: Verbania | collected 2015-12 | reverse complement strand
TCAAGCGAAATTAATTCAGCGGTAGAATGTCTGCCTTCCAAGCAGAACGTCAGGAGTTCGAATCTCCTATTTCGCTTATATAAATAAACAAAAATCTTCATGATGGAAAAACTATTCAAACAATTAAGTAATACTTTTAAAAGAGGTATAAAAAAATGATATCAATTAGATGTAAATCGTGCAATAAAGAACTCATAGGGCAACAAACAAAAACAGTTAGTTGTGGATGCCCTAATATGGCAACAATTACCGGAGACAAAATCTCTGCGGTTGACTTAAAGCAGGTAGTAATGTTAAACTCTACTAAAGAAATTAAAAAAACAACTATTTTGACTCCAGCAGACCTTGAATTTCAGGAACAAAGAAGACAGCGTAAGTTTCGTAAACTTGAATTTGAAATCAAATAATGAAAGAACTTAAAAGATTTACAGTACAAGAGTTTCAAGAAGACTTTGATGACCTAATAAGTCGAGTTGAAAATGGTGAATCATTTTTGATTGACGGTGAGTATGGGACAGTAGCAATTGTTCCATACGAAGATTATGCTACGTTTCTTTAGTAATCTGGTAAATGTGATACTTGACTTTCAACTCACTTGTGCTATAATTACTAGGTAATCAATCAAAGCAATGTCACTCGTTTCAAAATTCAAAAAAGACATCAGCACCCTTCGCTCAGCAGCAAATGGTGATTTTTATTTGGATGTTAAAAATCCAAAACTTTATAAGAAAGTTAATCGTTATTATCGTGATGAAGGTGTAGTATTCTCTGATGACCCCCTCGATAATTATGATATTTTAATTGAATGTATCTTACAAGATCTTGAGACTGTAGAAGTTTTATGATAGAAAGACATCTACAACATAATATATTTTAAATATAATAAATAAAACAAACAAAGATAATTTTTATGAGTGAGTATCAGAAAACAGCACTTGTACTTGGTGCTGGTGGGTTTATTGGAAGTCATATGGTTCGTAGATTACGATCAGAAGGATACTGGGTCCGTGGTGTAGATCTTAAGCATCCAGAGTTCTCAAAAACAGAAGCACACGAATTCATTCAGGGAGACCTTAGAGATGTGAGTTTTGTTGAGAGAGTAATTCAGTTTAAAGGATATCAAGGTAATTTTTACCATAATGTTCCTTCACGATATCTACAACCATTTGACGAAATCTATCAGTTTGCTGCTGATATGGGTGGTGCAGGATTTGTTTTTACTGGGGAGAATGATGCAGACATTATGCATAACTCATGCTCAGTAAATTTGAACGTGCTTGAATCTGTTCGTAAGTTTAATGATATTACTGGTCGGAATACTACTAAGATTTTCTATTCTGGATCTGCGTGTATGTATCCAGAACATAATCAACTTGATCCAGATAATCCTGATTGTCGTGAAGAATCAGCATACCCAGCAGCACCAGATTCTGAATATGGATGGGAGAAACTTTTTTCTGAAAGATTATTTCTTGCATATCATCGTAATTATAAAATCCCTGTTAGAGTTGCTAGGTATCATAATATCTTTGGACCAGAAGGAACCTGGGAAGGTGGACGTGAGAAAGCACCAGCAGCAATATGTCGTAAGGTCGCACAACTTCCAGAAGATGGTGGAACAATTGAAGTGTGGGGTGATGGAAAACAAACTCGTTCATTCCTCTACATTGATGAGTGCATAGAGGCAACTCGTCGTATGATGGAATCTGATTTTATTGGTCCAGTAAATATTGGTTCAGAAGAGATGGTGACTATCAATCAACTAGTGGATACTGCAGCAAAAGTTGCTGGTAAAAAAGTATCAAAAAATCATATTGATGGACCTCTTGGTGTTCGTGGACGTAACTCCAATAATGATTTAATTCGTAAAGAATTAGGTTGGAATTATTCACAGACACTTGAAGAAGGTATTCGTAAGACTTATGATTGGATTTTTGAACAAATTAAAAACAAATGAAAATAACTATTCTTGGTTCTGGAGGACAAATTGGTGTCTATTTGACAGAATATCTTCGTAACAAAGGACATGATGTTACTGAGTTTGATGTTGTAAACGGAGAAGATCAAGATCTTACATTAATTCCTAATCCTCTTCTTGGTGAAAGAATTTTAAATTCTGATTTTGTATTTTTCTTGGCCTTTGATGTTGGTGGTTCTCGTTATCTTAAGAAGTATCAACATACCTTTCAATTCATTAATAACAATACTCGTTTGATGGCAAATGCTTTTGGATTTCTTCAAAAGTATAATAAGAGATTTATTTTTGCATCATCTCAAATGAGTAACATGAATTACTCTCCATATGGAGTTCTTAAAAATGTTGGAGAACTTTATACCAAATCTTTAAATGGACTTATTGTAAAGTTTTGGAATGTTTATGGTGTTGAAAATGATCATGATAAAGCACATGTCATCACAGACTTTATTCGTAAAGGATTTGAGACCGGTGTGATTGATATGCTTACTGATGGTGAAGAGGAACGTGAGTTTCTTTATGCTGAAGATTGTTGTGAAGCACTTGAATCTATTATGGATAATTATACAGACTTTACTTGTGAAGATAATCTTCATATCACTAGTTTTTATCCAACTAAAATTTTGGGCATAGCTCAAATTATTAAAGGTCAATTTAATTTGATCAATAAATATGATGTCAAAATTAAACCATCGGAAGAAAAGGATGTAGTTCAAATGGATAAAAAGAATCGTCCAGACATGTATATTAATAAATGGTGGTTACCAAAGACTTCAATTGAAACCGGTATTGCTAAAGTATTCAATAAAATGAGAAAAGATTATGAAAATATTTGATGTATTCCCATTCTTCAATGAACTTGATCTATTAGAAATAAGATTAAATCTTTTAGATCCATATGTTGATTATTTCGTAATCAGCGAATCTACTAAGACATTTCAAGGAGCAGAAAAAGAACTTTATTATTTGAATAATAAAGATAAATTTGAAAAGTTTAATCACAAAATTATTCACAATATTGTAGAAGATATTAGTGACGATGAACTTGATAAATATGGAGTAAAGTATAATACTAGGGTTAAAGCCCAGCAAAGAGATACTTACCAAAAAGATAATATTAAAAATATTTTATTGGAAGTTTGCAATAATGATGATATAATTATTTGGAGCGATCTTGATGAAGTTCCAAATCCAGAGGCAATTGGTGACATACGCACATATTTTCAAGATAGTGGCATATATCAGTTTGCTCAAGATAACTACATATCTTATCTCAATCTAAAAGAAGTATCTGGCACAATCAGATCTATGACTGGAGATTTTGGTATGCCAGGAAAATGGTTTGGATCTAAATTGTTTGGATTTTCACTACTTGAAAAATATTCAATGACAGAACTTAGAAATAACCGTGATGACATTGAAAATTTCATTATAAATCCTGGTGGTTGGCATTGGAGTTATGTTGGAAGTGAAGGTATTTCTGTTGAGGATAGATTAATCAAGAAAATAGAGTGCTCATCTCATCCAGAACTTAATACTGATCAAATAAAAAATAATATCTCTCAGGTTAAAAATAACTTAGATCCATTTGGAAGAAATTATACCTCATATGAAACTGTTTCTATTGATGATTCTTTTCCAGAATATCTAGTTGAAAATAAAGAAAAATATGCATATTTAATAAAATGATTGTTTCTGAACTTTATAGCGGATCTGGACTTGGTAATCAATTATGGAATCTTATTGTTCCTAGAATTGTTGCTGATCGTTATGGATATAAGTGGGGAGTAAAAAAATCAAATCCATTTAAGGCATGTGCCTTTATGAAGGATTTTTATTTTGGTGAAGAAGTCAATGGAGGAGCGGGTCCAGAGGGAGGTCCTCCTACAATTCTTCCAGATGGGATTCTTAATTATCACAAAGAACGTATAGATTCATATCCTCCACATATGGGTGGACATGATGCAATGTTTTTTGATAAAAATCTTTGGGACAATCTTCAAGATAATACTAAGATTGAGGGGTGCTTTCAAAAGATCTCTTATATCAATGATAATCGTGATAAAATCATTGATTGGTTACAATATGATAATAAAATTACTGATTATTCCTCCGATGATATTTGTGTAATTCAGTTTCGTGGTGGTGATTATTTGACTGGAGCATCTTGGGTTCCTCCAGAATATTATCATAACGCTGCATTTAGAATGCAAGAAAAAAATCCAAATATGAAGTTTGTTGTTGTAACTGATGATGCAGAACATGCAATGAAGTTTATTCCATTTGCAGAAGTTGTAGGATCTGCTTTGATGAGTGAAAAGGATCCATACCAGGGAAGTATAGGGTGGTATAGGTATCCTGGCGGTCCAGTTGGAGTTGATTATTCTATTCTTAATACTGCTAAAAATGCAATTATTTCCTCATCTACATTTGCATTTTGGCCTGTTTGGACAAATAAAAATTGTTCAGTTATTGCTCCTAAATATTGGTTTGATTGGAAAATATCTGATGGATGGTGGAGACCTGACGATTCAATTGTTGATGAATGGTATTGGTTGGATCGTGATGGTGATCTAATGATTGGAAATGACTGCAAATCTGAATATCAGGAATATAAAAAAAATAATGAATTTTATAGAGGAAAATTATCATGAAAATTTATACTTACTCTCACAATCGTCCTGATTTTATCAAACTTCAATATGAGACAATCAAACGTCATGTTAAAGATGATCATGAATTTATTGTCTTTAATAATGAAAGACCAGGTGGAGATGGTGGGTTTGATGAAAATAAAATAGGTCAAATTAATGATATATGTGAAAGTTTGGATATTCAATGCATCCGTGTAGAGTTGGACCCAGAACTTCAATATATGAATGGTGTAAAAATGTTTGATGGGGATAATTACCTTAATGGAAACATTGCTTGTGCATATTCATATACCTGGGGATGGAAAAATTATATCTCAAAGAATGATTGTCTATCAGTCATTATTGATTCTGATATGTTTTTTATTAGAGATATTTCTTTAAATGAAGAAATGTCTGAACATAACTTTTCATATGTTCCATCATATAGATATACGAATCAATATAAAGACGAAAACAATAGGGGAAACATAGCATTTAAATATCCCTGGAATGGTCTTGTGATGGCTAAACCATATGAGATACCAAATCCAGAAGAAATTAGTTGGGGATATGGTGAAGTTAAGAATATTGCTGTTGATGTTGGTGGCGAAGTTTACCATTATCTTCAAAAATATGAAGATAAACTGAAAACTAAATACATTGATCAGTGGGGAGTTCTTGTCGATGTTGATCCCCCATATGAAATTAATTTAAATGGGTGCGCTCAAATGTTTGCTGATTTTGATCGGGGGGAAGTTAATATTAGAGACTATCAAGAATGTAATCTAAGAACATTTCCTCACCAAAAGGAAAGAGAAAACTATTGGGAATATGCATATAATAACTTTGATACAATCATGAAAGTTGCTGGAGAAAATAATTTCCCTAAACCAACGTTTGTTGATTTTCTAAAGTTTGAAACTGACGATAATCTTCTTCAGGATGCATTTATTTTTCATTATAAAAATGCTAGCAATACTCTCCCTTGGATGAAAGGTGATATTGGAGTTCAATACAATCAAATTAAAACTCAAGCATTGCAAAATTTATTAAATCAGTTTCAATTTCAAAAAAGAATTTTAGGAGAATAGATCATGGCAATTACTCACGACCAAATTAAACAATTGATTGGGGAAAAAGAAGAAGTTGTAATTTTTGAAATTGGATGTGCCGATGGAAGAGATACAAGAAATTTTCTCAATACCTTTGGAGACAATCTTAAACTATACACATTTGATCCAGAACCAGTTAATATTAAAGCACTGACAGTTCTTGGAACAAAAAACTGTGTAGATGAATTAAATGATGATATTATTCTGGACCAAAGAAATATTTTTCATCCATATGCAATATGTGAAGAAGATAAGATTATCACCTTTAAACGATCCAGAACTTTAGGATGTCCTGGTGAGGGTTATGAGGTTGGTAGATATTCTGGATCTATTCATGATCCAATTGACCAAGCATCTATGTACCCTGGCATTCTGTTTGATCAAACAGTCCAGGCTCAAGGTAGAAGTTTAGATTCTTTCTGTAAAGAATATCATATTAATCATATTGATTTTATCTGGATGGATACTCAAGGTGCTGAAAGAGAAGTTCTTTCTGGAATGAAAGAAACATATTCAAATATTGATTATATTTACACTGAATATTATAATCAAGAAATGTACAAGGACCAGATTTATCTTGATGGTATTATTGAAGTACTTTCAGAAAGTTTTGATCTTCTCGCAACATTTCCTTTTATTGATTGTGCGGGTGGTGATGCTCTGTTTAAGAATAAAGGAATTGCATGATTAGCGTATATGGTGCATCGGGATTTGTAGGTAGCAGATTCTGCAACCTCTATCCTGATTTTGTTGTGAGACAAGAAAGAGAAGAAAGAAAACCAAGAACAAAAGAAATTTTATATCTTATCTCTACAGTAGACAATTACAATATCCACACAAATATAACTTTGGATGTCGAAACAAATTTAAAAATTCTTTGTGAAGTTTTGGATTATTGTAGAGAAGAAGATATTACTTTTAATTTTATTAGTTCTTGGTTTGTTTATGGTGAAACAGAACTACCTGCAAAAGAAATTTATCACTGTAATCCATCTGGGTTTTATTCAATCACTAAAAAGGCAGCAGAGGATCTTCTAATTTCTTTTTGTAGAACTTATAATGTTAAGTATCGAATTCTTCGTTTATGTAATGTTATGGGAATTGGTGATGGAAAATCTTCAACAAAGAAAAATGCTTTAAGTTATATGATTGAACTTTTGAAGAAAGATGAAGATGTTTATCTATATGACGATGGAACTCCGATAAGAGATATTATGCATGTTGATGATGTATGCTCTGCAATTAAATTAGTGTGTGATGTGGGAAATTTAAATGAGATTTATAATATTGGTAGTGGACAACCAACTACTATATGTGATATAATTCAAACAGCAAAAGAGTATCTCAGATCCAAGTCCACCATAAAGTTCAAAGAAGCACCTGAATTTCATAAAATTGTTCAGGTAAAAAATTTTTGGCTTGACACTACTAAGTTACAAAAACTTACATTTACTCAATCAATATCAACACAAAAAATTATTGAAGAATTATGTATCAACTAATTGACAGTTTTATAGAATCTGCTAAAGAAATAGATGGAAATATTTTTCCTTTTATTGCTAATAAAGATTGGGTAGAAGGTAAACCAGTTTACTATTCAGGACCTTACTGGGATGATTTGGAGGCAAGAGAACTTATTTATTCTATTCTTAAGGGTAAATGGCTTTCCTCTGGAGAAAAAGTGAACAAATTTGAAAATGAATTTTCTAATAAGTTTAATTTTAAACATTCAGTGATGGTAAACTCTGGAAGTTCTGCTAATCTTGTTATGTTTGCTTCTCTCAAAAAATATTTTGGGTGGAAAGATGGAGATGAAATTATTGTTTGTGCCTGTGGATTTGCTACTACTGTTGCGCCTATTGTACAATGTGGATTGAAACCTATTTTTGTTGATATTGATTGGGAAGATTTAAACTGGAATTTGGACGAAGTTGCTAATAAAATTACAAAAAAAACTAGAGCAGTTATTTCATCACCAGTTCTTGGTAATCCTTATGATATTGATAAAATTGTTGATATTTGTGAATCAAATAATATTCACTTGATTGCTGATAATTGCGATAGTCTAGGTAGTAAGTGGAAAGGTGAATACCTCACAAAACATGCTATTGCTGCTTCGTGTTCTTTCTATCCTGCACATCACATATGTACAATCGAAGGTGGAATGGTATCCTCCAATGAAAAAGCAATTATTGATCTTGCTCGTAGTTTTGCTTGGTGGGGAAGAGGTTGCTATTGTGTTGGTCAACAAAATCTTCTTTCTAATGGAGTTTGTGGAAAGAGATTTGATACTTGGTTGGAAAACTATGAAGATGTCGTAGATCATAAGTATGTCTTCTCAAATATGGGATACAATCTAAAGCCCCTTGATCTTCAGGGTTCTGTTGGTTCTGTTCAACTTATTAAGTTTGAAGAGATACACAATATTCGTAGAAATAATAAACTTAAGATTCAAAATATTGTTGAAAAAATTCCTGGCGTTCGAGTTGTAAATGAAAGAAAGGAATCTGAAACAAGTTGGTTTGGAGTTCCTATTATTTGTGATAATAAGAAATTAAAAATATCTTTAGTTTCTTATCTTGAAGCAAATAAAATTCAAACTCGCAATTATTTTGCTGGAAATATTCTTCTTCATCCTGGATATTCGCATCTTGACGATGCATCTAAATATCCAGAGGCAAATAAAGTACTAGATAAAGTATTTTTTCTTGGATGTTCCCCAACAATTAATGATAAAATGATTGATTATATTGATAGTATTATTAATAACTTTATGGATGCTTACAAAGATGATTAATTTACCGAGAGTAACTTTACTTGCTATTGATAATACAAATAGAATAGATGGAACAATCAAGGCAATTCATACCAGTGCTCAACATATTAAATTTGGAGCAATAAAGTTAGTTACTTCCAATGAGATAATATCAAAATATACTGATGAATTATCATTAGATGGTATTGAACTTGAAGAAATGATATATCCAATTACGGATATTAACCAATATAGTAAGTATATACTTTACGATTTACATCGTCATGTAGAAACTGATTTTGTTTTAATTATTCAGGATCATGCATTTGTTATAAACCCAAATGCATGGACTGATGAGTTTTTAGAATATGATTATATTGGTGCTCCATGGCCTTATCAAGAAAATTCTTACTTAACTCCATTCAATGAACACATACGAGTTGGAAATGGTGGGTTTTCTCTACGTAGTAAAAAACTTTTAGAAGTTCCATTAAAGATAGAAATTCCATTTGATTGTACTAAAGGTGATTTCTATAAACACTTTAATGCAAATAATTTTGCCGAAGATGGTAATATTTGTGTTCACAATCGTCATTTATTCATTGAACAAGGATGCAAGTTTTCAAATATTGAACTTGCTGCTAAATTTTCATATGAGACAGAAGTTTCAGAAAATAAAGGAATCATTCCATTTGGATTTCATTATAGACTACCCCCAGGAATTACATTAGAGAATTAATTATGATTGGATACAACCACTTAGGAAAAAACGGAAGACTTGGAAATCAAATGTTTCAGTATGCTGCTCTTAGGGGAATTGCTGCTAAGCATGAATATGATTTTATGATTCCAGAAACAGTATTTCATGATCAATGGAATCAACATCAACTTTATGAAGCATTTGATCTTCCAAATCTAAAGAACAAAGGATTTGCTTCTTCTGAATATTATAAGGAAGATGAAAATCATTCACACGTTTATAGTGAAGAATATGTCAATAACTGCTTAGATGATGTAAGTTTATTTGGATATTTTCAAACAGAAAAATATTTTGAAAATATTTCAGATAGTATTCGTGAAGATTTTAAATTTAAAGATGTAATATTAAATCCATGTAAGAGAGATTTTACATTTGATAAAATTATTTCTCTTCATGTCAGAAGAACCGATTATCTTGAGAAATCTCAGTATCATCCTCCTTGTGATTTTGATTATTATGATACAGCACTTAAAATGTTTGATGATAATCTGCCAGTGTTAGTTTTTTCTGATGATTCTTCTTGGTGCATGAAGCATAAATTTTTCTCTTCAGATAGATTTATGGTATCTGAAAGTGGTTCGAATCTTTTGGATATGTGCTTGATGTCACTGTGTTCTCATCACATTATTGCTAATAGTTCATTTAGTTGGTGGGGGGCATGGCTATCTGGATCAAATGATGTAGTTGCTCCTAAGAAATGGTATGGACCCGCTGCATCAGATGTAAAAACAAATGATTTGATTCCAGAAAGATGGAAAACTCTGTGAAGGTATCAATTGCAATTCCTGCATATGCAAAAGATCATGTGGGAGTTCAATATCTTAAACAATCTTTTGATTCTATTTTAAATCAAACTTTTGTTGACTATGAAGTTGTAGTATCTGATCATTCTATATCTAATGATTTAATAAATTTATGCGAAGAATATTCTTCACGTATCAAAATTGTTTATATTAAGAATTTTTATGGAAGAGGAGTTCCAACTAAAAATGCAAATGTCGTAATGGATCATTGTTGTGGTGAATATATTAAAATACTTCACCATGATGATTTTTTTGTAGATGCTGATGCATTAAAAAAAATTGTAGATACTTTAGATTCCACAAAAAAGAAATGGTTAATCAATGGTTTTAATCATACTTATGATGGAAAAACTTTTTTTAATCATAAAAAACCAGAATATCCAGATCATCTTTTAGTTGGTAATAACCTAATAGGTGCCCCTACTAATGTTACGATTAGAAATGATTTAAAAGTTTATTTTGATGTTAATATTATGATGGGAATTGATCATGAATGGTATCATCAATTACGAATGAAATATGGAATGCCAGCAATATTGAATGACATTTTAACTACAAGTAGAATTCGTGATGATAGAGTTTCTGCTCAACTTGCATCTCAATATGACATTATTATTGAAGGTGATGGATCTGCTTGGCAATTTATTCAAAGTGAGTTAGAATATCTTCAAGAAAAACATAAAGATTTTTTTGAGAATTGGAAATATCCAAATGATTAATCTTTCAAACGCTACTTTTATTATTCCTTTGAGGATAGAATCTTCAGATAGAATGAGGAATATTATCACTCTTCTTTGTTTTTTATTCAAAAACTTTAATACAAACGTAATTGTAAAAGAAGTTGATTCTAAACCTGTATTTGAAAAGAATGTTCTTCCTCAGATTAAAGAATTTATTAATAGAGATATTAATCTAATTCATGTATTTGAACAATCAGATGATCCAGTTTTTTATCGTATGCACATTCTGAATAACATGCTTGCGATGTCTAAAACTGATGTTGTCATTAATTATGATTGTGATGTTTTAATGCCAGTTGAAACATATAAAAATGTATGCGATTCTATTTTGGATGGAACATTTGATCTTGTCTATCCCTATGGAAATGGTAATTATCAAAAGCAAGTTAGTGTAAATGATGATATTGTTTCTGAATTTTTGAATGAAGATTTTAATTTCTCCATTCTTGATAAAAATTCTCAAGTTAGTTCTTCTGATTTTGGATGGGTGCAATTCTTCAAACGTTCTTCTTATTTTGAAGGAGGGATGGAAAACGAAAACTTTAAAGGATCATCTCCTGAAGATAAAGAAAGATTTTTCAGATTTACAACTTTGGGTTATAATGTAGGAAGAATTGATAATTGGATTTATCATTTAGAACATAGTCGTGGTCATAATTCTTGGCCAAACTCAATTCAAGGTAATCCATATATGGAGAAAAATTTTGAATTGTGGAATTCTCTTCAGAAAATGAATAAAGAACAACTTAAAGAATATTATTCAAATCAAACCTATCTTAAGAAATATGTTAGCATTTAATTATATTGGAAATCTTGGAAGACTTGGAAATCAAATGTTTGAATATGCCACTGTTCGTGGGATTGCCGCAAAGCATGAATATGAATGGTGCATTCCACCATTTGATATGGAGGGGATTGAAAATTATAGTCTTCATAAATGCTTTAAATTAGAATCTGTAAAGGAAAATAATCTTGCTTATCGTGAAGATTTCAATTATGTTCAGGAAAGGTTTTTTCATTTTGATGATGAACTCTTTAACAAATGTCCAGATGATGTAAGTCTTCATGGATTTTTTCAATCTGAAAAATATTTTAAACATATTTCAGATGAGATTTATAAAGATTTTGCATTTCTTGATGAGCATTTAGATCCATGCAAAAAATTTATGCAACAGTTTGATGGACAAGAACCTATTATGCTTCATGTCCGTCGTGGTGATCCAAATCTGGTTGATCCTCGTGGTTTCAAATGGGCATATGTGAATTGTTCTGACCAACATCCTGTTCAACCAATAGAATACTATGAAAAAGCACTTGCAAAGTTTAATGATAATCAACCAGTTATTATTTTTTCTGATTCTCCTGAATGGGTAAATGAACAAGAATTTTTTGCTAACGATAGATTTTTTGTTTCTGAACCAGTAGACAAATATGAAGATGGTTCTTACACTCCATATTCTGATTTGTGCTTGATGTCATTATGCTCTCATGCTATAATAGCTAATAGCAGTATGAGTTGGTGGGGTGCTTGGTTGATTAAAAATTTAAACAAAAAAATAGTTGCTCCTAAAATGTGGTTTGGCCCTGCATATACTGATAAAGATACTAAAGATGTTTATGTAGATAACTGGATTGTAATTTAATGTATGTTTCCTCTTGCCCTCTTCGGGTTTCTTTATTTGGCGGCTCAACAGATAATCCATACTTTGTTGAAAAATATGGATATGGTGCTGTAATTAGTTTTACTTGTGACTTAAAAACTTATATTTCTTTGCACAAAGATAAGTTTGGATACAATATGCAGGGAGGTAAGTATATTGTAAATTATTCAAAACGAGAAGAAACAAAATATATTGGCGATATTCAAAATGATTTGGTTAGAGTCGTTTTAGATCATTTTGAATGTCCTCCATTAAATGTGAGTATGACAAGTGATGCATATTCTCAAGGAAGTGGTTTGGCATCATCTTCATCATATCTTATCAATTTGATTAAATGTGTTTCTATGTTTAAAGATCTTAATATGACTGATATTGAGATCTGTGCTCTTGCATATCAATTAGAAAGAAAATTCAATCCTTATTGTGGATATCAAGATCCTTATGGATGTGGTATTGGTGGATTTAAGAGGATTGAATTTCAAAGAGGGGGAATTGTAAAATATGATTTTCAATCTACAGAACTTTTTAAAAATTATGATGCACATTTAGTATTTACTGGAATAACAAGAAATTCAAAAAATGTATTAAAAGATGTAAGTGAAAATCTTGATAAAATTCCACCACTTCTTGATACTCTTGAAGTTGCATATGATTGCCTTCTTCAAAAAAATTATGATGAATTTTTATTTCATCTAAACAAAAGTTGGGAGCAAAAGAAACAAACAAGTTCTTCAATTAATGAAAATGCTACAATAAAAACGATTGATGAATATTTACTAAATAGTCCGCTTGTGGTTGCACACAAACTTTGCGGCGCAGGTAATGGTGGGTTCTTTTTAACCTTTTCAGAAAAGGGTAAATTGACATTACCGTATTCTTTAGTTAAAATTAATGTATCCTCTGATGGTGTAAAAGGTAAAAAATTATGATTAGATTAGAAACAGATTATCCTGCTGCATTAGATTCTCCAGATCATATTGCACCAGTTGGAACCGTAAATGACAATACTACTGATATTCAGTATATTGAGGCAATTAAAAAGTATTTTAAAAAATCTCCACTTAAGGTACTGGATCTTGGTTGTGCCGGTGGGCAATTAATCGCAGATTTTATTTCAATGGGAGATTATGCAGTAGGACTTGAAGGTTCTCCTCTAGCAAGAAAACAAGGTGCAGGAAAACACAACTGGGACAAATATGGCGATAAGAATTTATTTACTGTAGATCTTACTAAACCTTATCAGTTGTATGATGAGAATGAAAAAGTAGAATTTGATTTGATTACAACATGGGAAGTTATTGAACATATTGCCGAAGAAGATCTTGAAATGTTCTTTAGTAATATTAAGAATCATTTGAAAGATGATGGAGTTCTTTGTTGTTCAATTGCAGTGGTTCGTGATGATGTTGGATATCTTGATGGCAAGTTGATTAGTAGGCATCAGTCAGTGTTTAATCCTGCAAAGTGGATTAATATTCTTTTTGATAATGGATTTGAGTTGGCAATTAATCCAAATTGGCCTGCTGCTCCTGCAGGACTTGAGCATCCTCATCATCCAGAAAAACCTCAAGGAGTTGTTGCTAATATTAGAGGATTATTTTTTGGATATCTTTTTGGTAATGCAATGTTTCGTAACCATCAAGATATGGGCAATAGCATTTATTTCTGCCTTAAGAATAAAGCATGACGAATCCCTTTTTGAATTATATTGAAGCACTTCAGGGAGCACATATTGAAGAGCAATTTGAAAAATTTCAAGTTGCATTTAATGCCCATCAAAATATTATCATTCTCGGTAATGGTGGGAGTAATTCTGTTGCTTCTCATATTTCTCAAGATTATGTAAAGTTTCATAATAAACATTCTCTTGTATTTTCTGATCCATCAATGTTAACTTGTTTTATCAATGATTTTGGAATGGAGAATGCTTATCGAAAGTTTCTTGAATATTATGCAACACCAAAAACTTTATGTATTTTAATTAGTTCTGGTGGAGAATCAAAGAACATTCTTAATTGTATTGAGTGGTGTGAATCTACCAAAACTTCCTATGGAATTCTTACTGGATTTAGTGTCACAAATAAAGCAAGAAGTATTGCTAATACTGCTCTATGGGACTATCATATTGATAGTATGGATTATGGGATTGTTGAGTGTGTTCATCAAATTTTTCTACATGGTGTGGTATGAGATATTGCTTTGATATTGATGGCACTTTATGTGAAACTCCTAATAATGAATTGGGAAAACCTGATTATGTAAATGCCATACCAATACCCTTCATGGTTGAGCAAGTCAATCTGCTATACAATGATGGAAATTATATCATCATGCAAACTGCTAGAGGAAAAGGATCAGGCATTGATCATACAGAACTAACAATAAAACAACTTAATGATTGGGGATATAAGTATCACGAACTATTCCCAATGTTTTGTAAACCAACAGCAGATATTTTTGTTGACGATAAAGGTATTGATGTTGAAGAGTGGAAAAAAATTTGTCCACTAAAAAAAGGTATTATTTCTGGTGCATTTGATATAATTCATCCAGGATATATTAGAATGTTTAAAGAGTGTAAAACTCACTGTAATCATTTAACTATTGCTCTGCATGAAGATCCTTCTTTTGCCAGGCCACATAAACTTCAACCAGTTCAAACTCTGGAAGAAAGGAAAGAAATCTTGAAAGCAATCAAATACGTTGATGATATTGTAGTATATCAGGCAGAAGATACATTTCTTTCTTATCTTGATGATTATGATATTAGATTTTTGGGTGATGATTATAGTGATGGTTCATATACAGGTAAAGATAATAAAATAAAAATTATTTTTGTTGATAGAAGTCATCAATACTCTACTACTAAACTTAAAAATAAAATTTGCAAATATTTAAAATGAAAGCACTTGTAACTGGCGGCGCAGGATTTATTGGATCAAATCTTGTAGATAGATTGGTTGATATGAATTGGGAAGTTGTCGTTATTGACAATGAGACTGCAGATTGTAATGAGGAGTTTTATTGGAACTCAAACGCAGATAATCATAAACTAGATATTTGTGATTATGAGTTTACTAAAAATCTATATGATGGTGTAGATTATGTTTTCCATCTTGCTGCAGAATCACGTATTCAACCAGCAATTTTGAATCCCATTGAAGCAGTTACAAAAAATTGTGTTGGAACTTGTACTGTTCTTCAATGTTCTAGAGAGGCAGGAGTAAAGAAAGTAATTTACTCTTCTACATCTTCTGGATATGGATTTAATGAGTCACCAAATCACGAAAATCAACCAGATGATTGTTTAAATCCATATTCAGTATCTAAAGTTGCTGGGGAAAAACTTTGCAAAATGTATAATGACCTATTTGGTCTTAAGACAGTTATTTTTAGGTACTTTAATGTTTATGGTGAAAGATCACCAATTAAAGGACAGTATGCCCCAGTAATTGGTATTTTCTTACGTCAACTAAAAGATAATGAACCTCTTACGATTGTTGGTGATGGTGAACAACGTAGAGATTTCACACACGTATCTGATGTAGTTCAAGCAAATATTCTTGCTGCAATAAAAGATGTGAATGATGAATTTTACGGGGGTCTTTATAATGTGGGAAATGGAATTAATTATTCAATTAATGAAATTGCAAATACCATTTCTGAAAATCAAATAAATATTCCACCAAGAATTGGAGAGTCTCGAACTACTCTTGCAAATAATAATAAAATAAAAACAGTTTTCGAATGGGAACCTAGAGTTAATATTAAAGAATGGGTATCATTGGAATTAGTGAAATGAGTACATTTGTTGTTGGAAGATCTGCGGCTTTAGGTAATAGAATTAAGTCATATGTTTCTCATATGGCAAGATATGAAACTATAAAAATTGAAAAACCCACAGACATTCATTTATTTGAAAATTTTGAGTTGGCAACAGAAGAAGACTTTCAAAAGTATCCTTCTACTGGATCAGTTTGGAGACTTCTTGTTGATGAAGAAGAAGAAAAATACATTGATAATTACAAAACAATAGATCAATTTTACAATAAAATTCCACAATATTTTATTGATAAGTATTTGCCAATATTCCAAAAAATAAAGATTAGACCAGAAATTAAAAAAATCATAGATGATTTTACCCAAGACTGGAATAAGAATAATATGGTGGGGGTAAATATTAGAAGTTTTCTACCTCCAAACGGTGATGGCAGCAGAAGTGTGTGGGTGGATTTTGAGGGATATGAAAAAGAAATTGAAAATCTTGGTCCAGATCAAAAGATTTTTTTGGCTACAGATAATATTAATGTGACGAATTATTTTGTGAATAAATTCAATGATCAAATAATTACATATCCAAGAAGTGTTGATGTGATTAGAGACGATGGTAGTTTGGATGACATTACACAAACTCAAGAAGCATTTGTTGAAATGTATTTGTTATCCCAATGTCATAAAAAATTATATGCAACATTTGGTAGTACATTTCCAGAATGTTCTTGGTGGTTTGGTGGATGTAAAGCAGAAGTTTTTATGCCAACTTTATGGGATAAGGTTCCAGAAAACTTTTTAAATGATGTTTACATTAAAAAATAAAATATAATAATGGACAAAAATAAATCTACAGATAAACTCAAAGGTATTGGTCCAATATATTACTTAAACCTTGATGGGCAACCAGAAAGAAATGAATATATGAAAGATCAGTTTAAATATTGGGAGATAGAAAACTATACTCGTATTTCTGCGTATGATGGTCGTGAAGATGATTTAAGTGATATTGTTACTGGCCGTTATCCAGAAATGATGTCATCAAGTGAAATTGGATGCACAACTTCACACTTAAAAGCAATCAAACATTGGTATGAAACTTCTGATAGTCCTTATGCAATCATTATGGAAGATGATTGTAATTTGGATTTAGTTCGTTTCTGGAATTTCAATTGGAATGATTTTTATGCTCATATTCCTTATGATTGGGATGTAATACAAATCGCAATTATTTGTACTGGTGATATTCACGTTAAACTTCACAAGAGATTTGTGAATGATTTCTCTACAGCATGTTATTTAATTAATCGTCATCATGCTGAAAAACTTTTAAAATATCATACTAGAGGTATGAAATATAAACTTGATAATGGATGTAAACCACGTCCAGTTGCTGATGATTTGATTTATAATTCTGGCAATACTTATAGCATTCCTTTACTTCTTTATAGAATTGAATTGGGTTCTTCCATTCATCCAGAACATATTGATGCATTTCATAGAGCAAATTACAATGCTCTATCACAATTCTGGGAACAGAATGGGGCAGGTATTGACATCAAGGAATATATGAACTATGATCCATATCTGGGTCGGATAACCGAAAATTCTTCTGCACAACCCCCACCAGAGGGTTGACAGAAGTTTTATCCCATGCTACAATAAATAGGTTCTTGAGATTCCTGAAAAATCTCTATTAACATTTCACATTAAAAATTTATGTTTATTCGTTCCTTAATTGCTGGTACTGTTGCTCTGACTGCGGTTGCTCCTGCATTTGCTACTACTCCCGCCTTATCAGATGTACAACCAACTGACTGGGCATACTCAGCAATCCAAAACCTCAACACTCGTTATGGATGTCTTGTTGGTTATCCTAATGGCACTCTTAAGCCTGCTGCTGATGCAACTCGCAGTGAAGTATTTGCTCTGACAAATCATTGTCTGGATAACATCACTCAATTTTACACACAAGCAGACGCACAACTTGCTGCATCTCTTCGTGCCCAGATTGGTGCCACCAATAAGCGTGTAACCACTCTTGAAGTTGCTGCTGTAACTGCAACACAACGTCGTCAGTTAGGTGTAGGTAACTATGGTGGTATTGCCTTTGCTGGTAATGCTGCTAACTATCCGGGTGTAACACCATTAGGTAATCGTGTATATGAATCTGGTGTAACACTTCAAGGTCGTTTGAGGGCACTAGAACTGGGTAATCAGTATGCTGTATCTGCTCGTCCTTATGTAACCTTTACTTCCACACCTAACTATGTAAGTGGTGGTGTATTTGGTGGTGGTCTTGCTACCCTTGATATTCCTCTCTCACGCAGGACTCTTGCTGATGGAACTAAAGTATCTGCTGCTAATCTCTATGTTGGTGCTGGTGGTCAGGTGGGTGGTAATCAAAGTGCTGGTGTCGGTGTAGTTGGTGCTGAAGTATCAGTAGCAAAGAACATCGTTCTATTTGCTGATGCCAAAATCCCCTTTGCTGAAACTGGTGCTGAAACCTTTGGTTCTACCAGAGTTGGTCGTGCCACTTATAACTACGGCAGTGGTCAAGGTTACAATGTAACTGGAACTGTTGGTGTAGGCATCAAGTTCTAATTTTGGTATGACAGTTACAACAGAAGACGGCAACAGACAAAATCTGTTTGCTGTCGAACCTAAAATGTACATTACGGAGAAAGACATGGCAGAACACGAACAAGAAACTTATGCTCAAAGGGCTGAGAGACTAAATGGAAGATTGGCAATGCTGGGATTTGTAATTGCTGTTGGCACTTACATTACCACTGGACAAATACTTCCTGGAGTATTCTGAAACCCTAACCTAACTATCCCTATACAAAAAGACTCTGTTCTATATAAGAATGGAGTCTTTCCTCTTTTTATGCCAAAAAATCAATTGACCAAAGACGAACTTAAGTGCTGGGTATTAAAATTAAAGCACAATTTACACGAAGAAAAAATAACCCAATATACAGCAGACCCAAAAACACTAGCAAATTTATATTTGAATAAAGTTCTAGAAAAAATCAACGAATTCAGATACTAAATATGTACTACACAGAAACTTTATTATTTTTTTGTGTGAGTATTTGCCTTGTAATTATAAAAATCGGTTATTTTAATGGAGACAAAAATGAAAATTGACTTACATAAATTCTTTCAGTATTATGATGAGAAGAATCCAAAACACGTTGCGGCAGTAGAGCAACTTGAATTAGACTTGATTGATTCACCATTAAGTGATGATACTTCAAATTGGGTTAGAATTTTTAGAACAAAAATAGAAAAAGCAAAATCATCTTTATTTTTAGACGTTCCTTATTATCCTCAAACAGATAATTATAGAGATGCAAATCGCACTTGTAATTCTTCTGCCTGTGCGATGTGCCTTGAGTATTTCAAACCTGGAACTCTCAAAGGATCACGAGGAGATGATGCTTATGTGACTAAAGTATTTGAGATTGGTGATACTACTGACCATTCAGTTCAGACAAAAGTATTATTAAACTATGGTATCAATTCCACATTTAGTTATAATTTATCCTTCTCAACTATTGATAGTGAACTATCTGCAGGAAGACCTGTTATAATTGGTATTCTTCACAGAGGTTCTTTGTCTAATCCTACTGGTGGACATATGATTGTTGTAATTGGAAAGACTGAAGATGGAACCTCATATGTTGTAAATGACCCTTATGGAAGTTTGAATGATGGATATACTGGTGAAGTGTCAAATGGTAAGAGTGCTAGATATTCTAAAGAAGTTCTTAAGTATCGTTGGTTAGAAGGTGGTAAAGATAATACTGGATGGGGTAGAACTTTTGATGTAAAAAAGTAGTAAACTCTGTTCCAAATAAAGGAGTAGAGTTAATTAAAGAGTTTGAGGGATGTCATTTACAAGCATATCTAGATCCTTTATCTGGTGGTCTTCCTATAACAATCGGATGGGGAACTACTCGTAGAAAGGATGGGTCTGCATTTAGTCTTGGTGATAAAATTACACAAGCACAAGCAGATGAGTTATTAATATCTCAGATTGAAAAAGAATTTCTTCCCAAACTTTCAAAAATACCTTATTGGAGTGAGATGTCTGATGGAAAACGTGCTGCACTTCTTAGTTTTTCTTATAACCTCGGTGCTGATTTCTATGGTTCTGAGGATTTTACTACAATATCTAATAGATTAAAAAATAAAGAATGGGATAAAGTCCCTGATGCTTTATACTTGTATCGTAATCCTGGTTCAAATGTAGAGGCAGGTCTGGCACGAAGAAGAAAAGCAGAAGGAAAACTTTGGGTTTCTTAACCCTTACAATCTTTCTTCTTTGTGTATCCAGTCCTTAAGTTCTGAAACATATTCTCTTAATATCTGTGCCTTCTCTTCGTGCCACTTATCACCAGTCTCAAGGTATAATTTTGTATGATTATCAACTGCCTTTAGAATTCTATGTATGGGTCCATTCCAGGGTTCTCTGGTAGGATTATTCCATTCCCTGGCCATTGATGGGAAGCAATTTTAATTATTTAGAATAAATATCATCATAGAAAGTATCCAAGGTAAATAGTGTCTGATAATCATATAGAATCACAACTTTCTGATTTCTTTTCTTTAATTGGAAGTGAAAAAAGAAAACAAAAAGAAGAAATGGATTCTCTGGTTGGAGACTCATTTGATAAACTTTTCATAGAGCAATTGAAACCAAAGAAAAAAGTAAAGAAATCCAAGGTTCCAATTGTTGAAATTGAAGAACAACCAATTAAAAAAACTGAAGTAACAAATATTCTTACAGAAGGATTGTTAAATATTCTTCCTCAAGAAAAAACACCAGACCCTCTTACTCCACTAAATCAAAACTTTGCAACACTTGATGACCTACAAAAACATTATAGACTTTTCCTTAATCGTATTCAGCAGCAACTTTCTACATTAGGCGGTGGTGGTGAAACTCAATTAAGATATTTGGATGATATTGTTGGTATTGCTACCAATCCAAGTGCTTATGGTGATAAGTATCTACAGTATAATCACAGTTTGGGTAAGTTTGAATTTACTGACCCAAGTGATTCTGGTGAAACTACAATTACAAATATTAGTGGAATTACTACGTATTATCAGGCAACAAATACTGATGATTATATTGGAGTAAATGCGAACGTTCCTGTGACAATAGTTCTTCCATTATCTCCAATAGTTGGAAAAAAACTCATAGTAAAAGACGAGGGAAATAAGATTGCTACATACAATATAACAGTCCAAGCAGGTGCTGGAACAAGTGTAGAGAATGATATTTCGGTGATTATGAATATCAATCATCAATCTCTAACTTATTTTTATAATAATTCTAACTGGTTTTTAATCTAATATGTCATATAATCCTCTTCCCCAGCCATCACAATCTGTAATTCTTACAGGTGCAGGAAATACATTAGTAAGTTTTTCTAATCCATTTCCAGTATCATTAGGTTCTTCCAATATTACAATTACTGGTGATGTAAATGTAGGAACAACAGTATCAGTCACAAGTACTCCACAAGACCCAGTACATACTCATATTACAGAAGTTGGTTCGAGTGGAATTTTACAAAACTTGGGTGTTCCTTATATGCCTGTTGGTGTTGGAACAGTAAATCTAAATCTTTCATATCTTCCAGTTGGAATTTCAACTTTTAATAATACTATAATTATTGAAGAACCTGCAGGAAGTTTATATTCCTTCAATAATCACGCAACAAATACAAACCGTGGTTGGACTATGGATGATACGATGAGACCTGTAATGAGTATTAGAGTAAATAGCTCTGGTACGACTACAGCAGATTTAGCAGAGGTTATGGAATATGAGATTGGAAATAATAATGCCAATCAAAGTACTATTGTTTATGAATGGTATGAAGGTGATATAACAATTGCTGGTGCTGCTATTCCTGCTTGGGCTTCATTGGGAACAAAAATTCAATATAGAGTGTATCAAGATAAGTATAGTAGCAATACTGGAAATACCTTTACACAAAATAGTGCTGTTATGAGGCATAGTGGAATTATTATTGGTAAAAATACTTCTGATGATGAAGGACCAGCAACTATGAATGGGGGAGCAACTCCAAATATGCTTACTCTTTGTATGAAACGAGTTGATAGTGGAACAAAATTAGATGTTTGGTTTGCTTTCACTTGTAAGGAATTATCGTAAATAGTAATGATTGCTTCTATGGACTGGGAAGAAATTAGTAGGTAATTGTGAATTTAGAAAAATAAAAGATGAGTATTTATGCTGATTGACTTTTAGTTAAGATTCTATTATACTAAATAAGTTAGGAAATCAAGATAAAACTTTACGATTCCTCACATTCCCGCTAACCAAGACCTATGGGAATTCAAATACGTCTTTTTACCTACACTGGAGGGTGGTGTAGGAATACTGTCACTAGTTCGTTCCCCCGAACTCATAACTACCCTTTTAATTTAAATGACTGCTACAATTGCCTTACAAAGACAAACAAATCCCTGGCAAGAATTCTGCCAATGGGTAACCTCAACTGACAATCGTCTTTATGTTGGTTGGTTTGGAGTTCTTATGATTCCTACACTGCTTGCTGCTACAACTTGCTTCATTATTGCTTTTATTGGTGCTCCTCCTGTAGACATAGACGGCATTCGTGAACCTGTATCTGGATCTTTACTCTATGGAAACAACATCATCTCAGGAGCGGTCGTCCCCTCCTCAAACGCAATCGGACTGCATTCTTAATAGGAGTGCCTTATATCAGTAATGGTATAAGCAAATCGGGTGAACTGCTGGAACCCTAACCCAGTGAAAGGATAAAAGTGTATAAATAGTAATATGGAAACCACTTCTATCCTAATGACTATCTACGAACAGTTTATTGAGTATTGTAAATCAGAAAACTTTGATAGTGAAATCTTTGAAAAACATCACATCGTTCCCAAGCATTGTGGTGGTACTGATAACAAAGAAAATTTGATTTACTTACCTCCTCATATTCACACACTCTCACATTATTATCGTTGGTTATCATTTCAAGAAGTAGGTGACAAAGTTGCTTACAAAATGAGATGGGATCAAGATTTAGAAAGTGTGAAACTTCGTTCTCAACTTGCTGTTAACTCTAATAAAGAAAAAGGAAATCTTTTTTGGAATATTGAGTGGCAAAAGGAACAAGGTCTAAAAGGTGGAACAAAAGGAGGTTCTGCTAATACTCAAAATCAGTTTCTTGCTCGACAAAAAGTTGGTAAAACTTATGGAAAGCAAGTTGGTCTTTCAAGACAAAAAAGTGATTTGGTAGAAATACTCAAACACCCAACTACTTGGAAACATAAAACTGGAAAAACTGTTACTCTTTCTCCACAAGAAAGTGTTTCTAAACTTTGTGAGGAACTACAAAGTATTCAATACTTTGATACTTCAAACAAATCTCTTATAGGAAAACTTCTTCGTGGGGAAAGAAAACAACTTTATGGATGGTCTTTTACTGGTATGGCAATCAGCAGCCAAGCCACAGACGATACTTCTGTGGAAGGTTCATCGACTAGTCGGTTGGTCAAGCGTGACCTGTAATACGACATTAGCGCCCGACACCCTCAATATAGGGTGATGATATAGTCAGCACCGTAAGGAAACTTATGGATTATGTGTTCTATCCAATTTGGGAAGCTGCTTCCCTTGATGAATGGCTCTACAACGGGGGCCCGTTCCAACTCGTGGTATTCCACTTCCTCATTGGCATCTATGCTTACATGGGACGAGAATGGGAACTTAGCTATCGATTAGGTATGCGTCCTTGGATCTGTATTGCGTATTCAGCACCTGTTGCTGCTGCCTCTGCTGTATTCTTAGTGTATCCTTTTGGTCAAGGTTCTTTTAGTGATGCGATGCCTCTTGGTATCTCTGGCACATTTAATTATATGCTAGTCTTCCAAGCAGAACATAATATCCTTATGCACCCATTCCATATGCTTGGAGTTGCTGGTGTCTTTGGAGGAAGTCTATTCTCAGCAATGCATAGGGAACTGTGCCCTTTCTGAGTAATCAGAAAGTGAAAATCGGGTGAACTGCTGGAACCCTAAGTTACTAAAATGTTACTTGACTTGTATAAATAACTCTGGTAACATAAACTTTATGACTAACCAGTACTTATCTTTTATTGAGGGATGTAAATCAAAAACATATCCTCCCAATACTTATCTTGAAGAACACCATATTGTCCCAAAACACGATGGTGGTCTTGATAATCCAGAAAACTTTATTTCATTATCTTTTGACGACCACATACTCGCACATAAAATAAGGTACGATGTATACGGTCAAGTTTATGACTTAGCAGCATATAACTTGATGTGTGGTTTTGATGGTGAAGGTTGGAGACTTCTTAGAGTTGAAGGTGCTTATAAAACACACGAAGCACTAAGATTATCCAAGAAAAACTTTTGGAGTTCTGATTATCAAAAAGAAATGTCTGCTCGTTCTGTAAAGTCTGAGTATGCTATGAAAATGAGAAGTGTTGGTGGTAAAGTGGGAGGTAAAAATAGGAACAAAAATGTTGCTATTACTTCTACTGATAAGTATATTTTCTCTTATAACAAAGTTGAAACAGTTTGTATAATAAACTGCGAAACTGGTGGAGAAGTTTTAGAAGAACTACAAAAAATAGTTCCTAATCAAAACTTAAAGAGAGTTACACCTCTTCTAAAAGGTGAAAGAGAAAATGCTTATGGTTGGTCTTGTAAAAAAGTTTAGTAATACGGCAATCAGCATCCAAGTCTTAGATACATCTAAGAAAGGTTCAGAGACTACCTGAGGGGTTTAGTCCCCTTAATAACAGGTTTAAGTGCCCGACAACCTAATAAAAATAGGTTGATGATATAGTCCACTCCTTATGAAAATAAGGTATAATAGGGGTTCCCTCGTAACCTCATCATTGGTTCGTGAGACTACAGAAACCGAAAGTCAGAACTATGGATATAAGTTCGGTCAAGAAGAAGAAACGTATAACATAGTAGCCGCTCATGGATACTTCGGAAGACTTATCTTCCAGTATGCTTCGTTCAACAACTCTCGTTCACTTCATTTCTTCCTTGCTGCCTGGCCTGTTGTAGGTATTTGGTTTGCTGCTCTTGGTGTATCCACCATGGCATTCAACCTAAATGGAATTAATCTAAATCATTCTATTCTCGATAACCGAGGTCATGTTATTAAAACTTGGGCAGACATTTTAAATTCTGCTGGCATCGGAATGGAAGTAATGCACGAAAGAAATGCACATAATTTTCCTTTAGATCTTGCTGCTGCTGAGTTAACTCCTGTTGCTCTTACTGCACCTGCTATTGGTTGATATAAAACTGAATATATGATATAATGAGGAGACCCCAAAAGGGTCTCTTTTTTTATAATCGATTACTAAAAAATGATTAAATCTATTCTTACAGCAGCTGCCACAGTCGCTATGTCTGTTGCCCCTGCTTTTGCATCTGAACCACCCAAAGTTTTTTCTGGTTCATACCCTTATACCACAGTTCCTCCATCAATGGCAGTGGCTTATGATAATGTGTCATCTCCAATTCTCTGTCGTTCAAAAGCACGATCAAAATTCTTTGAGCTTGCTGCGAGGGATATGTCTAGAGAAGATAGTAATACTCAATGGGCAACTGTTGGAAATATGAAAGTTGTTGTGTGGTGTGTGCCTGCTACAAATCAGGCAATCATTGCTGTTTCTGGTTACAGTGTAGTATCAGTAAATGAATTGCTAGATATTGTAAGAACTGCTTTTTGATAGCACAAACACTCATTGACCTTTATGTTATGATATGATAACATAAATATTACAAATCTTAATAGAGGGTTAATGGTTTCATCAACACTTTCATTTCCAAATCAACAACGAGGATGGTTCGATGTACTCGATGACTGGCTTAAGCGGGATCGTTTCATATTTGTTGGATGGTCTGGACTACTTCTTTTTCCCTGTGCTTACCTTGCTATTGGTGGTTGGCTTACTGGGACAACTTTCGTTACGAGTTGGTATACTCACGGGTTGGCAAGTTCCTATCTTGAGGGTGCAAACTTTCTTACTTCGGCAGTTTCTACTCCAGCAGATTCTATGGGTCATTCTCTTATGCTTCTCTGGGGTCCTGAATCTCAGGGGGATATTGTCAGGTGGTTCCAACTTGGGGGACTCTGGGCTTTTGTGGCACTCCACGGTGCCTTCAGTCTGATAGGGTTCATGTTGCGCCAGTTTGAGATTGCTCGTCTTGTGGGTATCAGACCTTACAATGCTATTGCGTTCTCTGGTCCTATTGCAGTGTTCGTCAGTGTCTTTCTGATCTACCCACTGGGTCAATCAAGTTGGTTCTTTGCTCCAAGTTTTGGAGTGGCAGCAATATTCCGTTTTCTGCTGTTTCTACAAGGTTTCCACAACTGGACACTCAACCCCTTTCATATGATGGGAGTTGCTGGTATACTAGGTGGAGCACTGCTCTGTGCTATTCATGGAGCAACAGTAGAAAACACTTTATTTGAGGATGGAGATGGTGCGAATACTTTCAAGGCATTTGAGCCGACTCAAGAGGAAGAGACTTATTCTATGGTCACGGCTAACCGATTCTGGTCTCAGATCTTTGGTATTGCTTTTAGCAATAAGCGTTGGTTGCACTTTTTTATGCTTTTCGTACCAGTCATGGGTCTCTGGGTCAGTTCTATTGGTATCATCGGTCTTGCACTTAATTTACGTGCATATGACTTTGTTAGTCAGGAGATTAGAGCGGCAGAGGACCCAGAGTTTGAGACGTTCTACACAAAAAATATTTTGTTAAATGACGGCCTAAGGGCTTGGTTGGCAACTGCTGACCAGCCTCATGAGAACTTTAATTTTCCAGAAGAAATTATGCCTCGCGGAAATGCATTATAAAATACTCAAATTGAAAACTGAAAGTTAATTCCAAAAATGGGGGGAAAAAATCTCCCCAAAAATTTTACTCCAAAGAGTTTTTCATAATAATAAATAATGACAGATGCTTTCCTAAATGGAACTCTATAATTCTTCTTCGGACTACTTGTTTAATTTACAAGCAACAAGTTCATCAGATGCAAAGAGAATGTGGAGACAATCAATCAAAGATAAATGGAAACATAAATGTGCTTATTGTGAAAGCACAGAATACCTAACAATAGACCATATAGTTCCACAATCCAAAGGTGGAAGTGATTTCCTTACAAATGTATTATGTTGTTGTAGAAGGTGTAATAACTCTAAGTCTCATATTAATTGGGAAGAATGGTACTCATCACAAGATTTCTTTACAGAAGAACGATATGATGTTATACTGAAATGGATGAAACCACAGACAAATTCCAATCTATATAAGTATAAACCAAGAATGAATGCATCAACTTAATGGAATCTGAAAGTTTTATGCCCTTATTATACGTAAGGGCATTTATTATCTCAAATCTAGCAATTATTATCCCTATACTTTTTATCTTATGACTTTTACAGTTTATTCCAAAGATGGTTGCCCATATTGCAGTAAAATAGAACAGGTGCTACAATTAACAAACCTTGAGCATGTTGTCTACAAACTTGGTGAGCACTTTGATAGAGAGGCATTTTATTCAGAGTTTGGAGAAGGATCTACATTCCCTCAAGTCATTGTTGATGAAAATCATATTGGAGGATGTACTGATACAATTAAGTATCTAAGAGAACAAAAGATAGTTTGATGAACAATGAAAAAAATAATCTAAATAAAGATGAACCCCAGATGAATCGGGGGTTTGAGTTGTTAATTAGAGATAGGAGGAGAAGATCATTAGCACCAAAAACTTTTCAACTGAAGTTTGGTAAAATGATTTCTCTTCTTCGAAGAGAGATACACATTCACTTTGACTTTCATTTCGATATTCAGAAAAAGTAACTCTTGGAGAAAAAAAATGTTAGCAGTAGCACTCACAATCGGAACATTGGTTTCAATTTTGTTCTTTTTTGTAGGAGGAGTTGTTGGTTGGTTGGCAAGAGAAAATTCGTACCAAGTTCAACCAATTTATACTCATCCAGAGATGTTTGACGAAAATGGGAATATATTTCCCGATGAAATTTTAGCCGTGAGGTTCGAAAATAACTATGACGCAGACGATGACGACGAAGACGAAGAATACTGAAACTCTTCCACCTAATCCTTTTGTTTTTGAAGTTTTGGAACTTGTTTCAAAACAAAGAAGTAATGTTAAAAAAGTTGAAGTGCTCAAAACTTATGAGCACGATTCCCTTAAGTCTATTTTGATTTGGAACTTTGATGAAACTGTAATTTCACTTCTTCCAGAAGGTGAGGTGCCATATAGTGATATTAAAGATCAGAATATTTACTCTGGCAATCTTTCTGATAACCTAGTTAAACAGGCAAATGGTGGAGAGGCAGCAATTACACAAGATCTTAGTGGTGAAGGTAAGACTTCATTGAGAAGAGAATATCAACATCTATATCATTTTGTAAAAGGTGGTAATAATACACTCTCTACAATTCGTAGAGAGTCAATGTTTATCAATATTCTCCGTGGATTACATCCAAGAGAAGCAGAAGTTCTTTGCCTTATGAAAGACAAAAGACTTTTCGATAAGTATAAGATCACAAAAGAAATTGTGTCTGAAGCCTATCCAGATATTAAGTGGGGAGGACGTTCTTGATGAGCCAAAGTATTGTGAACAAAAACACTATTAAGAAGGGAAAAATGGAATCAGATTCAAAACAATCCGAAATTCTACCTTCTCAG
>OFRA01000047.1_pt1 | contig 29215 bp, 22 predicted proteins | sample 1543001 | NCBI WGS metagenome assembly OFRA01 (sample SAMN07774221, study PRJEB24372) | wastewater metagenome | isolation source: Lake Maggiore Verbania | place: Italy: Verbania | collected 2015-12 | reverse complement strand
ATTAAATAAAGTCTTACCTTTTGGTAAACCAGGAGTATTCTTAAATTCTTTACCTTCAACTGTTCTACCAACAAATCCAATACACATACCATCTGGAGAGTGTACTGGGATTGTAACTGAGTCTTGTTTTTCTGAATAGCCAAGATTAAATTTTATTACTGAGTCTTTAGTTATTTTTCTACCTTCGTAATATCTAATTGCTCTTGGAGATTCTAATGCTTGATTGTTTAATCTTTTAATTAGTAATTCGTCATACTGAACAAACTCTGGTTTACTTACCAATGCTTTATTTACTGATGTCTCAATGCTAGTTTCTTGTTCTTTACTTTTAATATATCTTATTGCCTCAAAGTATGTTCTATTAGATATATACATTACAAACTCAACAAGAGTTTTTGTGGTTTGACATCCAAAGCAAAAAAACAGGCCATGCTCTTTTGATACTTCACCAGCAGGAGTTCTGTTGTTGTTGTGATATGGACAAAATATAATATAGTCTGTTCCATACTCAGCCTCAATATCAATGCCAGCACCAGTTAGCACACGAAGAACCTGTTCTGCTGTATAAGAATCTTTAACCATTCTTATCCTCATAATCCTTGTAACGATAGTATCCTCTGTCAAAGTCTACCTGAACTAAAAAGTCTCCCATGAAACCATTTCTATTTTTTCTAAATACACATTCAATAATATCACTATTCGTAGCACGACCTAACGCCATTACCCAGTCAGCATCATAAGCAATTTGTCTTGACCAAGCAGTTTGTCCCAAAGTTGGCGGGGTAGAAAGATCCTTAACATCATCTGGAGTAGCAGATGAAATAGCAATAATAGGAACCTCTTCGCTAATAGACATAAGTTTAAGTTCTCGTGAAAGGTTTTTCATACGTACCGTCTCGCTATCGGCCTTTTGGTTTGGTGACATTAATTGTAAATAATCAACAATAACAAAGTCTGGCTTATACTGATCAATCTTTCCACGTATAACTGAGGGAGTTAAATCGCCACCATTGTCATTAGAGATAATGTGAAACTCTGGCTTGCCTTCTAATTTATCTGCATGCCATTTTTTAAGCATATCAATCTCTACTTCACCATTACTAAGTTTACGATGTGACCACAGACCTTCTCCCATAATTGCAAATACACGATTACGAACTTCTGTTTCAGACATTTCAAGACTTATAACAAGTGGGCTACGACCTTGTTTCCAAGCCTGTACGGCAAAATAGAGAGCCAACCAAGACTTTCCAATACCTGGATATGCAAGAAAGACTCCTAGTTGTCCTGGCATGATTCCAGAAGGTAGGTAGTTATCAAACCCTGGAAGCCCAGTTTTAATTCCAACTTGTCCAAGATCTTGCATCTTCTTTACATTTTCAAAATAAGCAACTGCAGAGTCAAGGTCTGTTACTTCAATATCTCTAATTGCAGCAGTATTCTTTTTTAATTCTGATGTTTTTGTAATTATATGTTCAAGAGCCTTTGATCCATTTCCGCCTTGAACTTCAGATGCTGCATTGCGTAAAATGTCTTTAAGACTATCGTTTAAGTATTCTGTTTGTAATTCTTCAAGGTGATGCTTTGTTGCACCAACACCTTCTACGGGTACAAAGTCTCTAAATTTTTCTATAACTAAAGATGTTGGTGGAACTGATTGATTATTTTCTGAGTATAGTCTAATGAATTCCCACACATCGTTGTGAGTTCTTAAAAGGTTATCAACATTTGCTTGTAATAATACATGAACTTGTTTATCGTTTAGAACTGCCGTGATTAACTTTGCTTCTGTATTATTCATTAATCCACTTCCTTGCTAGTTTTCTTCGCTCTTCTCGTTCTTTAATATCTTGCTCTACTTCTAGTTTTGCTTCCAATATTTTTTGTGCGTTGTATGCAAAGTAACTCCAATTAGGGGAAAGAGAAACATTAAAATAGTAATCCAATAAATCATAGCAAACTCCGATTCCATAAGATTCAACAAGAGCATCTGCAGCCCATTGTTCAACATTAAGATTCATGTTGCTTTTGGCTTCATATCTTTGTAGATGCAATTTATTGTATCTACTTAGCAAAGCCATACGGTCTTTGCGTTCAGTCATTAGTTACTGCTGTCAGCCTCTGCTTCGGCTTCTTTAACTTTTTCTGTTAATTTGTCTTCAACAAATTTATAAATTCTTTCAAAAGCCTGGTCCGTGTTTTCATCATCACGCTTAGAATCAATTACTCCAAAATCAAATCTTATTGATTGAAAGTTGCCTAGGTTGTGTGTGTATCCAAGTGCTACTGATACTTTTGTGTTTTCGTTTTCCATTACCCCACCATTTCTGCTATTAGATATTCTCTGCCCAAACAGGAATAAATCTACCATCTTCTGTCTTCGTATATGTAAGTATACCGTCACCCATTCGCCGTGTCAATTCTTGGCTTGTAGGAGTCATGTTATTTGTTATTAATTTATCTTTTCTTGGTTGTCCAATATGTATAGTACCAAGTATATCACGAATCTCTCTTACCTGGGATTCTGAATAATATGATCGTACCTGAAAACCTCTTGCTCCACCCTTTTGAGATCCCGTTGGAAATGGAATGACTCCTCGTTTCATTAGTGATGGCATATACTTTTTATGACGATTAACTAAATCAGCAGTCTGGCCTACAGTATATGCTCGTTCTCTTTTATTTTTAAAATCACTAATTAAACAACTTTCAATTTGATCTTTTGTAATATTATAGACAGACATTATTCCATTAGAATGATTGTAGTGATGTATCCTAACAAGGTCCCCATTAAGAAACCAAACCTTTTTGTTACCTGGTATTACAGGTGACTCATTGTATTTTTCGCTCTCGATTGTTCCCTTTTTAGTAACCATCGTCCCTCCAAGGTGTGGCTAGGTGGATGAAAGAATACTCTAAATCCACAACTCATACAATAAACTTCTAAATGATTAATCTCAGTATATTGTCTATCTATAAACATTCTGCCTTTGCATTTTTTACATGACATCATTAGTTGGGGATTCCAACTACTATTAGGTTAAGACCAACGCTTGTGTCTCCTCCAGTATTAAACTTAACTGTTCCTTCTACTCTAGAAGTTGATACGCTATTTATAGTTACTGTTACATCTTTTCCAGCATCAGTGTTTCCTACGTTAATTGGGGTTACTGTTACTATGGGTGCAAATTTAAAGTCTGTTGAGAAGTCATAGGAGAAGTTTTTAGACGATCCTGCGATCTGGGTGGTACTTGTTGTTACCTGAACGTACCCACCGATTATACGAGCCTCTGATGACTTCACGCTCTGCTTGCCAGATGTTGGGGTATCTACTGTAACATACTTATAAACTGAAGTTGATACCTGAGATGAAAGATCATTAATAGCCTTAACAATCTGGTATATATAGGTTACATCTAAAGGTTGTCCTCTTTCGGGCACAGGTAATATTGACATACTCTAATTATACCAGAGACCCTGTAACTGCGTTCCTATTTCCTGAGTCAAAAATTTTGATAGTTTTGCCTGCTGTTGGGGTTCCTACTATTGCTTGCGACTTTAGTGATGCTAATTGTACTAGTACTCTTAGTGTCTGAGGGCTTCCTGTTTTCAAAAATGAGAAACTTGTGCCAATAGACGTTCCAACATGTGTTATAGTTGCACTAGAGTCGTACTGTACAAAAACATCATACTTTGTTTGATCTGCTGGAGTTGAGCCATTAGACCAGTTAACAAGCACAATACTTCCAACTATAGAAATACTTCCTGGCAATACCTGAACAAACTGGCCATTGATCATAAAAATTTGTGACCATGCAGATTTCCTATTCTTATCTTCTGCTACTAATCTAAACCTTATAACTCTGCCATTTTCGGAAGAAACTTTTCCTAAAAGTTCTTTTTTAACTATAACGTTTTTGATTCCTTCATCTGCCACTATAGCACATCCAAACCAAATCTAAATTCAATATAGTTTGTTGTGTTTGCTGATTTAATAATTGTTTTTGCATTTGGAGTTTTCATAACCGAGTAGCCAGTTAATCCATAGACAGAGTTTGTTGATGTAACATTTTCAAGTCTAAAACCATCTAAACAAACAAAGAAGTCAGAAGTTGGAACCTCTTGGTTGTTAACATTCTTTGTGACAGAAGCATAAATTCTTACAGTATTTATTTCTGCCCAAGAGAAGTCTTCACTCTTCTTTAACTCTTGAAGTTGTTTTGAGACCACCAAGTATCTATTTTCTGAAAAGTTATTATCTCCATCTGTAACCAGTGCCTCAAAGATTGCCCACTTTCCAGTTTTAAATGTTCCTGTAGAAGAAAACTCAATAATTATTCTAGCCGATGTTGGAAGCGTTTCTGCTGATCCAACTTTATTTACTACCGAAAATGCAAGTCTCAACTCATCTGTTGGAGAGTTTTTACTAAAATCTATAGCAGTATCTGATAACTGTACAAAGTTTGAACCAGACTCTGCAGTTAGCAATTGGTTTGTACCTACAGATATTGTAGCATTGTCTCCACGAATTGCTAAGATATTATTTAAGAATCTGCATCTCTCATGTCTATCAACTCTGTTTGAGTTTGTAAAAATTTTATTATCAGCATTTGTTTGAAAGACTGGGTAGACCTGATTAATAATGTTAGTTTCAACATCATTTACCAAATAACCAGAAGATAAAGATTCTCCGCTTGTTACTGAACTGCCAACAATTGTAAAAGTTGTTGGAGTTGGAACTGTTGCAATTGCAACCTTGGATAGGTTAAAGGCTGCTGGAGAAAGTCCAGACACGGAGACCTCGGTGCCAACAGAAAGATTATGCTCTATGTCTGTCACATACAAAACTCTTAATGGTGTTGCAGAGGCTTGTACTATGTTAACAACTCTATCATCTAATGGAGAATAGATAACTGGAATCTCTTTACCCTGAGAAGAATATTTCCATGACTCTAAATCAGAAAAAGAATAGATGTTTTTGCTGTCAAATGCTCCTGCAGCAGGATTGGATGCAGCAGAGAATAACCCAACTTCTGTAATTTCATATCTTTCTTGTGTTGGAAGTTCTGCCGTTAATACAACTTTTGAGACTCCTAACTCGTCAACGAAACCTCTTGAAATAATAGGAACACGAAACATTTCAAAGTCAAGAGATTTTTTGCTAGAAAAATCTGGAAGAGTGCCATCTTGATCTAATGGCTTTGGCCCACACCCAACAGCGATATGAGAAGCATAAGATGGCGTTTGGCCAACAAGGTACTTGGCTAAAATATTTTTACCTGTATTTGTTATCATTTAATTTCCTCCATTGTATATTGTAGCATCATAAATCTCTCCACTTGTTAGTAATTGAACCTCTGCCTGGACCCCATCTTTTAAATTAATAAGATTTATTACCAAGTCCCCTGTTATTGGATCTATGTATATAGATTTACAATTTGGCACCTTTGTCCACTTAGTCTTATCTGGCTCAAGTGGGTTTTCAATTATGTCATATCCATTTCCACATACTGGTAGGTGATCCATTATTGCAATAGATAAAGACTTAAAGTATGAATCAGACTGCTGCAGCCTTAAAATATTATTTGGGTTGTACTGTAAATAAAGATCTGTTAAATTTTTAATAGGTGCATAGACTACTTTTTGACCATTGACTAGGTCATGTCTGGATATTGTTGCAAGTTCTTGACCACCAATATCTTCAAATATTAGGTCTGTCATTATTTCAATAGACATAACCTCTGAATCTCTTATTATTAAGTCAGGGGTTGCAATTTTTATGGCTTTCACAGTTGACTTTAATGAAACACTTTGAGATGCTGCGGTGGCTACCAATGGTAGTGGAGCCGTAGCATTTGGTACTGGCAATGCTGCTGTAGAGTTTGGTAATGGAGTTTCTCCCCCGCCATCATGCATCGTTGGGTTTGTATATCTCATCAGACTACCTCACTCAAAAACAATGTCATATCTGGTCCATCTACACTCTTAGAATAATCAATGTTATAGATTACAAACCTACTTGATGAAGGAGATGCCATAGATACTCCGTTTTCTTCGTAGTCAAGGGTCACGATGTCTCCCAGTTGTAAGGTTGGTATTGCAAACACCTTAACACCAACAGACCTTCTTGGCTTTGCTATTTTTTCAATAAGCCATTTCATTAAACTATTTGCCTCATCATAAGACTGAATGTATGGAGTATCTAATGAAAAATCTTTTTTACCGTATGTCATTCTGCTTAACTTTATATCTTGATAGTCTTGTTTAAACTTATATGGGTTTGACAATAAAGTCTCTGCAACAAACTGAGGGTTTGAGGTTAGTGTGTTCTTATTAAAATATTCATCAACCGTTAATCTGTTGTCGGACTGCTGTGTAAAAGTTACACCTTGAACTCTTAAATAGTTGCCAGTTGTTTCGTCTAAACTAATTGCTGTATCTGTTGCATTAAAAATCATAAACTCTGCTCCATACGAACCTGCTCTAAAACCAGAAACGACATAGCCCTTTAGTTTATTAAATGTTGGAGAAATCTTTGCAGTTAAGGCTGGAAAGGCTTTGTCGTACTTAAAATTAAATGTTGCTGCCTCTCTCATTATGCTACCAAACTCTTCAAAGTATATGTTATACTTTGGGGCTTCTGAGTTTCCTATGCCTGCTAAGTATGTGTTTTGAATTAGTCCGCTGATAGAGTATTTTCTAAAAGATTCGTTAGCATTTATATCTGAGTCGCCAAACACAGAGTTGACTGGAGCGCCTAAAGAAAATGTTGTGTTCTGAGAATAGTTGTTGCATAGGGCATAAACATTTTCAAACATGATCCTAGAAGAACCTCGTGTGAACAATGCAACATCTGAGTAGGCTGGAAGAGGATCTGTATCGTCTACTGTCTTAACTAGTTGGCCATTTAGGTATAGGTAGAATCTTCTTGTTTTTCCAATGTCTTCGTATTCGGCTGCTAAATCATATACCGTTGAATTTTCTTCAGAAACAATTCTTGATTGTCCAGTAAACTTACCATCATCTACAGTAATCTCTCCAAGACCTTGCCAAAGAGAGACTGGAGTTGCCACACCGTTATTAGATTTTATCTTATAAAAGAAAACATTACTAACGCTTTGCCTTTCCTCGTCTGACAAATTTCCAACTCCTAGCGCTGCGATCTCAAAATAATACCCAACATTTGTCGTTGGGTTAAGCATAAATGCAATCCCTCCAGAGCCACCAGATATATTTATATTTTTATCTGGAGTGCTACCGTTAACAACGTAGTATGTTGAGGATCCATTAGATGTCTGACCTCTATCTTCGTTGTTTTCAATCTTTCCAACAATTCTCATTCTTGTTCCAAAATGTTTGTACTTTTTGTCTTTTAAATTTTTATGCACATAAGATATAAAATCTCTTGGATTTTCTTTAGTTGTAAAGTTTGGTCCAGTAAGGGACAAAGCAGAAGATTGCAGAGTTCCAGTCTGTTGCTTTGTTGCCGTTGCAATCTCTCCAATAAAAGATGTTGACATAAAGTTTTTAATTATTCCACTTCTTGAAGATGTTCTTGCAATCGCATCTGAAGAATATCCTTCTCTAGTAGACTTTCCAGCAGCCTTAAGCAGGTTTATCTCTTGTTGTGTCGCACCTGGCGGTATTGTTACTTCAATATCTACTGACTCCACATCTTGATCAAATAAAAATTCTGAAAGCATTGAGCAACCCTTAACATTGTCATCTGATTTCCAGTAATCAGATATTCCAGCAGAGTGTGCTACAACTTCAGTTCCAAATTGACCACGGCCATGTTTTTGAACAGATCCATTCTGTAGTTTAACTACACCATCTTTTTCAAAATACTTTGGCTCAGAGTATATTCTAACTAATCCTGTTGGATATATCTTTCCATTAAATGGCAGTTTTGCAAAATAGTTTTGATAATCTTCGGTTGATGTTATCCAAACATTACCAAACCCAGAAACATTATATTGAACAGCATCATATTTAATGATTTCTCCTTGAGAGTAGAAGTATCCGCTATACCTAGTAATCCAGTAGGCTGCTTCTCCAAGGCTAAATGTGTTATTAATAACAATGTTATTTTTTACTTCTGGTACAGAAGCAGTTAGATCTGAGTTAAGAGGAATGGCACTGAGGACATAGGCAGACTGAGTTGCTACTTCGTTATTTATTGACTTAGTATTCTGTGTGCCAGACACTTCCCATAACAGTGCTGGCTTGTACGTATAGTATCTTTCATCATCTACAAGGCTTGCCTGTCTTAGTGATCCTATAGATCTCTGGATATATCTTGTACTATAGTTAATTGCGCCATCATTATATACCGCACTATCCTGGGTTGATACAGAAATAACATTTGCCAACTTTGGCTTATTTGTTTTATTTCTTATTTCTCTATCTTCTACAAAATCTTTTGTGCCCTTAAGATCAAAGGTTGTTGGCCTTTCTTCTATCGTTGGCATAATATAGTTTTTACTCATCATTACAAAATTATTATATTCATCAAAGAACATTGCTGTCTGAGTTGAAACTGCCAAATCTTGAAGAACCTCTGCAACGCTATTATCTGGTCCAACAAAGAAATATGGAATTATAATTTCCTTTTCGTTTGCAACTCTTTTAAATGTATAGTTAGAAAAGCCTATATGGTCTAGAAGTAGAGATACTGCAGAACTTACAGAAACCTCTGTCATCAACATCTCTGGAGCCCTGATTGATTCTAGGTACCAGTACAAATCCCTCAAGGTTATAGATACACGCTTTGACATTAGGTCTTGTTTTGGAAAAGCATCAGAATATAATGCTTTAATTGGAACATAATAGTCCCACCCATTAACATCAACAATGACTTCATAGAATTTAAACTGAACATGTCTTGAAATATATTTAGCAATAATACTATTTTTGTTATTAGTATTAAATGCCTGATCGTGATCAAAAAGAGTTATGCTTCCGTTAGATGCTATTAGTTGGCCAACTGGCAAACCAGATAGGCCCAGATCGGAGGCACTCTTGTTGATAGAGTAGTCAATTGTTTTATCAGAAACATTCATAACAAGTCTTGGAGAAATCTCAATAAGGTCAAAAGTAGAATCTTTTACGTTCATTGTTTCTACTACAATTCTTATTCCATTTATATACTCAAACTCTCTAAACTGCTCTTTCTTATCAATTGCCTTAATAAAAACATCTGGGGAGGTTGCGTCTGTTACAAAGTTTGTTAGCCTGTCTACTGTTTCATCTTGTATATACCAGCCATACTTTGGTGTTATTACTGTATATTGCGTACCGTCCCAAATATGGTAGGCACCTACTTCATCCTTATTTGGTTTAATTAGATAGGCATACCCAATTACAGATTGCTCTGGAAGCAGAGAAACACTTGTATATGTTTCTGCAAAAACAAAGTTTGCTCTCCACTCTTCTGGAACAATTAGGCCATAAGCAATTTCGACATACCCATCACTTTTAATAATAGAAGAGCCATCTCTTCTTGTGATTGATGGATCAAAAGAAACAACTGTTTCCCAACTGGTGTCTCTTAAGAACTGAATCTTCCACTTGCTTGGTGTCTTTTGATTTAACTCTCCGTAAAAAGGATCTGCATAGGCTCCTGTTGCTGATGAAAATGGGCCAAGGTTTTCGGTGCCCGTATGGGTTTGCATTTTTACTACAACCCTATTTGTTGGAACTCTTTCCTTATATACAACAAATGGACAAGCATCCTCTATAGAGTTCTGAGAGTTACGAACCTTAGATGCAATTCCATACTCTTCTCCAGACTCTGTTCTATAGGATGTCCAGTACTTAAACTTATCATCTTTATCTGGCATGTAGTATCTTGGTCTATCTGCCATAACTAGGTTTGGGTGATGCAGTTTACCTTTTTCAAAGAACACTGCTTTATTTATTCCAGACCTAGGCCTAAACTGACCAAAGCAGTCTTCTAAAGAGTAAAGCGTTTGTAATTTTTCTTTCTTGGTTAAAAATGTTGTCGGTATATCGTTATTATCAAATTCTCCATCTACAATAATATCTGCATCGGTTGCTCCTGTATAAAAGTTTCCAGCATCATTAACATCAAAACTGTTAGGCAGTGAAGAGTATATAGATCCAGACTGCGTTGGCCTATATCTATAGTTTCCTATATGCTTAATATTTGTTGGAATGTTCATATTCCACTCGGCAGTTATTATTGACTTATTTCTTATTGTTGAAGATGTTTCTAAGAAATTTTGTAAGTCTTTATCCTCAAACATTATACCTCTTCCAAGGTAACTGAGACATTCCAATAATCAAAATTAGCGCCTCTTTTTTCTACAGAGTATGAAAAACTTGATATAAACATTTCTACAAGTTGGTTATACTGCTGTAGGTGATCATAGGGAGCCTCTGTTCCCTTAAAAATTCCTTTTCTATCATATGCTAAGAATACCCAGAAAGACCCCTTGTGCCCGTCATACCACTCAAGCATGTCTGCTCCACCTGCTCCTCCATCTGTTGTGTAGGATGTGTGTGGTGACTTTCCAGTTGTTATATTAAAACTTGGAACATTGGAGTGAGACCTAGAAGGTATCATATTCCAACTGGTGCTAATTTTCATTTTGTCTGCAGTGTGATATGATCTCATACGACCATTTATCATTCGCTCACGCTTTTCAATACGCTCATCTGAGAAATCAAGCGGAGATCTATTATCATCTGTAAGCATTAAGAATTGGTCTATCAGTTGAGGGTCTACGCCATCAGTTGCTGCACCTACTTCATATCCTTGAGGAATATACAAACCATTTAAAAGGGTACCAGAATTTTCAGACCATAGCATACCGCTAGGTCGGTTATATCTTTTGCGGCTCTGCATATAGGTGAACCTTGGATCATCTACCATTTATTCCAATCCCCCTGATTCTTCTATCGTCAACCTGTTTAATTGTTGACATTACTGCCTGTGCGATTTCATTTGGACTAGCATTTGTCTTTGCATTAACAGTTAATGTATATGTATTATTATACACTGTCCCGCCAGTTGGCTGACCGCTATTGATCGCTTTCATTGTATTTACTCCGTGGGCATCTACTGCATATTTGCTCATAACAAACTCTCCTGGAGTTAACATTGCTGGAACTGTGTCTGTACCCTTTGCAAAACCGCCAAAGGCAAACTTCATTGGGTTAATTAGTCCACCCATCGCAGCCATCTGCATTGAAGTGGATCCACCACTGCCACCGCCAGAACCAAACCCTCCTCCTGGAATAATAACGGTTGTTCCAGACCAAATTTTATTACCATCGTCATACTTAGGGTTATCAGTAAATTTTGGATTAGCCTCAAGAATATCTTCAAGAGAAACTCCATTTTTGCTTGCAATTTTAGAAAGAGTATCTCCAGGTTTAACAACATAAACTTCTCCAGTTGCTTTTGGTGATGCTGAAGGGGTTGGTGTTGGTGTTGGTGTTGCAGTAACAGTTGGTGTCGGTGTTGGAGTTGGCGTAGCAGTAACAGTTGGTGTTGGAGTTGGTGATGGCTTAACAGTTGGAGTAGGTGTAGGAGTAGGTGTTGGCTTTGGACTTGCAGACGGAGTAGCACTTGGTGTAGCACTTGGTGTAGCGGATGGGCTGCCAGAAGGAATAGGGGTCTTTGTCGGAATTCCAGAAGGTGTTGGTGTTGGTGTTGCAGAATATTCTGGTGTTGGTTTTATTTGTTCACCATACTTCTCTATTACCAACTTACCATATTTAAGGTATTCAATTGCAGACTTAATAGCATTTGCAAAATCTACAGCCCTAACTCTTGCAAGTTCTACATTGCTTTGAATTAGTTCCCATGCATCTCTGGTCATTCCTGCAACCTTGATGGCTTTAATATCTTCCTTTAGAGCAAGTTCTTTGCCTCTAAGAAACTCTTGTTGTGGTTCTATTTTTTCTTCTTCTTTTTTAAATATATCATCCTGTAATTGTTTAATTTCTTTTTCAAGTTGCTTTCTAGTTTTAAGTTGACCAAGTTTTGGATCGGTCTTTCCTTGCTTATCAAAACCAGTTGCTGTAGATAGTTCATATTTTCTAGACTGCTCTACTGCATCCTTTTGTTTTGTTACTGCATCTGCTGCTTCCTGTGCCCTCATTTCTTGTGCAGCACGGGCTGCTGCTGCAATGTCTCCAGATGTTAGGGCTTCGGCAAGAGTTAACTGGCTCTTTTGCTGATTAGCAATATTAGCATTTGCCTTTTCTACTGCATCTAAAGCCTCAATTCTTTTATCATATTTTTCGTTAATCGCTTGCTCTTGATCTTCAATGGCCTTGAGTGCTGCCTCTTTGTCATCAGTAAGATATTGCATGGCTGCAATTTCGTTTTGTGCTTTTTCAATTTCTTCATTGGCCTTCTTGTTATCCACATTCATTTCAAAGTTTATCTGAAGACTTCTTTCTTCTGCATCAAATGAATCCATAGCGTTATTGTATGTTTCATCAAACATATCTCTATACAGACCAACAGTTTCTTTTAGTTCTGTAAGTCTGGCTGTAAAAGCATCTTCTGCATCGTCCAACAGATTACCAAGTTGGTCTATCTTGTCTTGCTGGGCTTTCGTTCTTTTGTTTTTTGGAACCTTGGCTTCTAGTCTTGCTTTTTCTGCTTTCATTGAGTTGATAGAATTTTCTAAATCTTTTAACTCATTATCTGATGAAATAGCAAAAGCATCTAGAGGGCCAACGGCTGAAACACGACTAAACTGTTTGCCTTTAGCAATTTCCTGTAATCTTTTTTCTTGAGCCCTGTCTTGTTTGTTTTTAGTAGTTGCAGTCTTTGCGCTTTGAACTGCTGATGATGCTTCTTGTACTACCTTTAATGTCTTATAATCTCCAATTAACTTATTTAATGTTTTTGAGTTTGTACCGTTGGCAATTGCCTGGGCTCTTGCTTTATTAGAAATCAAGTCATAAGCATCTGCAACTGGAACACCAAGTTTAGAGAGTTTTTCAAAAGCAATACGCTGATCTTCGAGTGTACTAAATTCTGCTTCCATCTCCGTATTCCAGTCACCCATGGTAATAGAGTTAAGTGCTTCTTGGATGTTCTTTGCATCTCTTTTTAATCCAATGATGTTCTTCTTGTTATCAAATACAAATAGCGATTCTTTTTTCTTTTCGTATTCCTTTGGATCCATACCAACAATAAATTCAATAAAGTCTTCGCTACCGCCCAAACCTCGTAGATCGTTTTCTATACCGCTAAATACATCTATGGTCTTCTTACCACCAAACAGGTTATCTAGGGCTTTACGAGAGGCACTCCAGCCTTCTGTGACCTTGATCTGGTTCTTTCGTACATCTCTTAGTTTCTTTACTAGGTCATCTAGTGGTGAGGCTTGTACTTTGCTTCCCGTGCTAGAGCCAGTGCTGTTTCCTGGAATGTTTGTATCTACCTGCTTATTGTCTACAACAGCCTTAAACCCTTGTTGCTCGGTGTAGTGTGCAATCATCATTGCTTCTGGCAAACCCTTATATTGACCACCACCATATCTTTTTCCAGCAATTACTTCATCTTGTTTGAGCCAGTCTTGGTAGTCTTTTGTCGCAACAATTTGAGGAGCAGGAACATTTATAAGTGATGCAACAGTATAGGTATAAGTTTTTTTCTGATCGTCCGTTAGTGTGTCAAAATATTTTTCATCAAATGCGTCTGTTTTGTCAGTTTTAAGTTCTGGCATAAGGTCATAAACAAATGGAACATCTATATTCTTTTTTGTTTCAATTTGATCAAATATTGAATTTAATTTTTCATATGCGGCTTTGCTTTCTGGGCTTTCATTCGTGTAGTAACTAACAAGAACGTCTGATGGAATAACAGTATTAAGGTTGTTTAACTTGATCATGTTCTTTGCAAAGTCTAAGGCATCTGAATCTTTTTCAAATGCTTGAACTCTTGTAACAAATTCTGTTTGAACTGTAGTGTTAACATCTCCCTTTGCATCAAGAATATTTTCTGCTGCGACTCCAATTGTTTCCGCAGTTGCTCCCGAAAACTTTGTAATAATTTCCATTATTTTTGGAGCAATTGCAGTGTTATCGGTTGCTAAGAATAAAAGATTTTTAAGGACAGATGGTGGAAGGTCTCCACTTGCCATCTTTGCTTGAATTAAAAACTCCTGGCCTTTAGTAATTAGTCCAGACGATACAAGATCGGCTGCTTGCTGATCTACTACTGGGGTGTAAGCAAGTTGGTTTGGATCATTTTTATACCTTGCTGCTGTAGCCTTTTTCATTCCGTTCATCATTGATTCTTGAAGTCCACCAGCAGAATCATACTGTGCAACAATGTCTCCCTGCAACTTTCCTTGTGCGTCGGTCAGTTTGTCTCTTTCGTTTATATACTTTGTTTGCAGCGCTTCTGCTTCATTGATTTTACCTTGTGCCCTAAGAAGTTCTATTTTCTTTTGATACTGAAGATCAAATGAGTCTAGAAGTTCTTTGTTTTGCTCCATTGCAATTTTTGCGTCTACTGCATACGCTGCTCCTAGTGCTCCTGCTCGTTTTACAAACTTCTTTGATGCTAGGAATCCAATAACTGCACCTGCTGCTGTTCCAATTCCAGCACCAATTACTGCTCCAATTGGCCCTCCTATCATACCTCCGATGCCAGCACCTGCTGCTGCGCCTCCTAATGCTGATGCGCCTATTCCCGCTATTTGAACATTTTTTCTTCCAGCAAGTTTTGTAATAGGGTCTGTGTTTTTAATATTTTTAATACTCTTGTCTAGATTTTTTTTATTTTCATTAATCATATTGATTCTAACATTTAGAGGATCATTAACAAGATTTTCTCCATTTGGACCAAGAAGACTTTCTAGTTGAGCAATGACCTTTATACCAATAGACATATCTCCTGCTTGTCTAGCAGCATTCATTGCAAGGCTTTTTGCTTGTGACATATCTATAGCGCCAGACATTAAGGATGCAGACAATTGTCCAGTTAAATCTTTGGCTGCTTCATTACCCTTACCTGCAGCGCTTTGTTTTGCAAGTCTTCCTGTTAATGCTTTACCTTCTTCTGTTTGAACAAATGCTTCTCCATATGAAGTCTTTCCAGTTGCAGGGCCAAGCATTGAGAAAGAGTTCTTTCTTTTTAAATCCATCTGCTCTGATGCCGTTACTTTACCACCAAATTCCGCTATGGCTTGAATTGCAGATGAAGACCCCTTAAACTTTTCACCCTCTTGTAGTACTTGATCTGCTGCTTTATCAAATGCCATTCTTAAAGCAACAAATGATCCAACTGCTACCATTAATCCAGCAATAACTGCTGAGGTAGGACTCTTTAGCATTGGAAGAATCATGGATAATCCCATCAAAGGCATCATAACCTTTTGTGATATTTCTCCAACTTTTCCAGGAGCCATGGAGCCAATCATGGCTGCTCCAGATGCAACGCCAAGTGCGCCACCCATGCTCATGCGTGATTGCTTGCCTGCTGCTAGATTTGCTGCTCTTTTGTCTTGCCTATTTTGAACAAATGCTTTTATTCTTCCAGAAGGTGTTCTTCTTTTTGCTTCTGCTGCTGCTCTTTCAGAAATTACTTGCTGCTGGTATGCTACCTTTTCTGCTAGCCTGCTTCTTTTTTCTGCTAATTCTGCTTGTTTTCTTTTACCTCTCATCACTGGATCGATTGAACCAGTTGTTCCGTACATAGCGGTTTTGTTTGCATTAATTCTTGCCTGTGTTTTTGCCCTTACTCTTTCTTGTTTTTCTAATTGACGACGAATAGACTTTGCTTCTGCATCAACTGGGCCAGTTCCATACAGTAAAGTTCTTGATGCTGCTGCTGCTGATTGAGAAATATTTGTTCCAATATTAGCGCCAACTGCTTTTGCCTCTGCAATAGATCCTCTTGCTCCATCTATCAATGCTGTCGATGTTGTTACTCTTGCTTCTGGAGCATTTGCCTTTCCAGGCATTACATATTTTCCTACCTTTTTAGGAACTCCTTGAACAATACTTTTTCCTTCAGGCTCTTGCGTCATTAATTTATCTTTTTTGCCTGCAGATGATTTTACATTAGCAGGAAGTTTTGCTGTCTTTGGTTTTGTTATTTTTCCAGTCTTATCATCTTGTAGAACTTCATCTGGCTTAATTGCAATAGAAGTATGAAGTTTGTGAATTCCTTTCCAATCAACTTTCTCTCTTAGTCTATCAAGCATTGCTGTATACAGTGGCCTATCTGCATCACTTAACTGCATCTTAGGTATTAATGCTTCAAGATTTTTAATAGACTTTGCAACTTCTTTTTTCATCATTGCTTCAAATTGCGATGCGGTCATCTTCTTTGCAATTTCTGCACTCTGATTTCCAAACCAGAAAGGAGATCTTCCTGCTGCATCGCCTCTAACTCCACTGACGTTTGTTTTTGCCATTTCTTCAATGGATGGCATCTTATCTGCATAATCTCTTGCTCCAGATGCTTTTGTAAATACTCCTGCAGTGCCGACATCAGTTAAAACATTTCCACCAAGATTTCCTTTTTTAAGGTCTTTGTCTCCACGAAGGCTTGCTGCAAGTAGTTGCTTAACATACTGTTTTTTAGTAAACTTCTTTGGTATTGTTTCTGGATCAAACTTTGGATTAAATTCAGATTCAAGAGCATACATTGTCTTTCCTGTAATTGGATCTTGAATGACTCTTAACTCTTGCTTTGGTGTTTCAAGGCCGTGCACCTCTCTTGCAATTCTTGTTGCTCTCAGTTCTGCCATTGCTGACTTTTCATCTACCATTGGCTTTACATATACTTTTCTTCCATCTTCTGTTATGTGGACTCCTGAAAGATGTTTTGCTGGAACATTGCTGTAACCTGTTCCTTCTGATAGTTGTGCTTTATACCTGGTAATTTCAGGACTGCCTGGAGGCGTAGCCATTGCTAGTTTAATTGCTGCTAAACCTGACTGACTTCTTTTGCTTGTTGTTGCAGAAATTTTCGCAGTTCCTGAAGAACCATCAGATCTTCCACCACTAAATGCACCATCTGCTGTTAATATTGCAGCAGTTTTTACTCCTAATTTTTTAGTGCTTGAACTTACTTCTCGTCTTTCGTATGCAATTATATTTCCTTTTGCATCTCTACTTACCTGAACAACCTCATTTGGATGATAATCAAGAAGTCTTTTTACAGCATCTTTTGTCTGTGTTTTGCTGTTTGAGTTATTAACAGCATCATAAAGTTCTTTTGGTGTTGCTGTTCCATTATAAACAACTGCTGGCTTTCTAAATCCTGTAATTGCTCGTGCTTCAAGCAAAGCAGCAATACGTCCGCCATGCTTTGGATCTCTTGCCAAACCACCAAGAATTCCAGACTTTTCATTGCCCATTCGTGAGTATATGGTCTTGTCGCCAATCAAAGGATCCTTTAGACTTCCATCTGCTAAAACTATCTTTGGCATTGCTTCTAACGACTTAACAAGATTATCTCGCAACTGCATAGTTGTTTTTGCTGCTTCTGTTGGAGACAAACTGTTTGGTGGTCGCATTAGTATGTCGGTCATTGTCTGTATTGCTCTTGGCTTTTTTACTTCATCTAAATACTGTGACAGACTTGCTTGATTCTTTCCTAGATCATCATGAAGAGATTCTGGAAGATCAAAGCCTAGACCTGTATAAATTGTTCCCCTGCTGTGCCCTCTTGCCTGTAGATGAATAGCCTTCTTTTTAAAATTGTCTGGAGCATCCTTTAGATCAATCTTTCTGTTGTCTGTGGCATGTGCAAATTCTGTATCTGGTGGTGGTTTCTTTCTGCTTCTTTTTGGTGCACCAGACTGTGTAACTTCACCAGTTCCATCATTAAAACCTTGAAGTCTTCCATTAACCATGGCCCCGATAATTGGTTTAAATCTAGGATCTTGTGCTACACCTGCTGGTATTACCGCTTCTCCAGGGGTAAGCATCGATGGTACTGTATCTTGGTTTCCACTTCCTGGCACTCTTGTTGTTCCAGTTGAATACTTTTTCCTTGCCTGACTTCCCCTACCGCCTGGAACTGGGCCAGTGAACCCCATCTGTGCTGCAATTGCTCTCTTATATGCATTTGCTAGTGCATTGACTGCTGTTGCTTCAGATGTAAAGGTTTGCCTTAATCTTTGATGGACCTGGTCAAGTGATGCTGCTACTGCAGATGCCTCAAGTTGTTCCTTAGTTAAATAATTAGTTTGCTCTCCTAGAACCTTACTTGCTCCGCCTGTTCTGTTGTACATAGACTTCATGCTTGCAAACAATTTAATAATATTGGCAACAGCATTTGCAATCAAACCAAACGTCATAAGAAGTACTGGACCGATGCCAGCGACTGCTACTGTAAAGATAGTTAAGAACTTTTTGCTACCATCTCCAAGGTTGTTAAACTTATCAAGAATCTTACCAACAAACTCTACAATAGGTGTCAGTGCTTTTAGGAACTGCTCTCCAACTGGAGCAATTGCCACCTTGAGGTCTTCCATTGACTTCTTAAACTTATATGTTGTTGTATTTTGAATCTTGTCTAATTCTCGCTGTGAGAGAATTGAAAGTTCTTCTGTTGTTGCTTGTGTTAATGCTAACACTCTTTGTGCTTGCGTACCCTGGGCTGTTACGTTTTGAAATAATGTAGATAGTCTTGAGAACTGGAACTTGCCGAATAGTTGCTCAATAGCACGAGCACGGTTAAGTGGGTCAAGTGTGTCAAGTGCTTGTGCAAATCCAACAACCGTTGCTTTAATGTCTCCCTTGTTTGCTTCAACAATTCCTCTAATGTTTACGCCTAGATCTCCAAGAAATGCACTGGCTTTGGCAGATGGATTAATTAAAGATGCTAGGCCAGACTTTAATGCGTTAGCACCTTCTGATGCATTAATTCCACCTTCCTTCATTGCTGTAAGGAAGAACGCTAAGTCTTCTACATCTCCTCCAAGTTGCTGAACAACTGGGCCAGCCTTTGGAATTGCTATTGTTAAATCTTCAATAGATACAACAGTCTGGTTTTCAACTGCGTTAAGAAAGTCTATTTTGCTTGCTAACTGATCTGCAGCAACACCAAATGCGTTAGTTACTGAAATTGTTGTTTCTAGTGCCTGTGTTTGTTCTACTCCACCAAGTACTGCAAGTCTTGTTGCTTGTACAACTTGTGCAGTTAATTCTGCACCCATCTTACCCATTGCTGCTGCATCCGCAGCCATCTTCATGGTATCTTCTATTGCAACTCCGTACTTAGTATATTCTTTTGCAAGGGTTTGTATCTGTTTAACCATTGCATCGGTTTCTTCTTGTGTTGTAAAGAGTTCACCGTAAACACGCTTAAATCTAATTGCCTGCTCTTCAAGTTTCATGAAGGTTTTTGCAGCAGTTGTTCCAAGCATTGCTAATGGAACTGTAAAACCAACCATCAACTGACGACCTGCCCACTGAGTATTCTTACCAAAGTTTAGAAGGTTTGTTGATCCCTGCTTTAATAATTGATTAAGTAGTTGCTGTCTTTGTGCTGCAATGGCTGTTTGTGTACCCAGATTTTTCATGTCAAGGGTTAGAGGTCTTACTGCAATTGCTTGAAGTGCTCCATTAGCACCACGACCTAACTTGACATACTGTGTCTGTATATCTTTTACACGCTCTCGTGCAACTTTGTTTATTGTTTCAAATTCAGATCTAAAAAGTTTACCAAAGGTTCTTGTGGCAGCGCCAGTATATCTGAAATACTCTCGTGAAGTTAATTTATTTCTTTCTAAAGCATCAGTAAAATGCTCTGTGCTTGTTGTAACTGTTCGCATTGATGCTTGGAATTGTCCCGTAGCATTTATGCTGTTCATCAAGTTTTGTGCTTGATTTGCTGCTACCGCTGCTGCTGCGGTACCAGACTTTGCCATCTGTGTATGGAAGGCTGATATTTGACGTTGTAGAAGTTTTAGACTTGCTAAAGCATCAGACGTATCAATATTTACATGAATATTGGATTCTACATCAGCCATCCATTAACACCTCTTTATTTAGTTATTTGCAAGATTGCCAAGTAGTGATGCGTCAGAAAGTTTAATTCCTGATGCCTCTTCGACAATCTTGTATACTGTTGGAAGGTCTAGATTTTCTTCTAGTGCTTCCTTGTCTTCTGCCAATTCTGGCTTGTATTGCTTCATTGCGATTTGAACGCAGTCCATGAGTAAATCCATAGACTTTTCATTATCTTCTGCGACCTTTGCAATATCTTCAAACTTCTTCATGAACGGACGAAGTAGAGAGATCTTAAGTGGTCTAACTTTGATCTTGGTGCCATCGATAAGCGTGACTGTCTTTTCTTCAGTGGCGGTTGCCATTTATTCCTCCTTATAAGGTTTAGTTAATTATACCATAGCGCAGGCTTATTTTTGACTAATCGTAAGTCTCATAATCAAGTCCCATGCCTATTCCAAAACCAGCCCTCTCGGCATTTGCGCCTTGTAAAGCCAGAATATCATTTCCATCTCCAGCAGCACCCTTACTAAATACTCTGGCCTTCATATCTTCCCATTCATTACCGCTACCGTTGTTTTTATCTAAATCTACACCCTGCATAGCAGCAGAAAACTTTTTGTCACTATAGTCTAGTTCTCTTTTTATTTTTAAAGTTGCTGTTAACTCTTGCATAGACATTGATGATTCTAATTCGTCATAGTCTTTCCATATGCCAATTAAAAAAACTTCTGATTCTAATTTAGCCAAATCTAATGTGTCCCAGGATGAACCACTATCGACTGCTTGCTCTTTAACAGGATCTTCAGACTTTTGATTAATTTTTATTCCTGCTGCGACATCAATAACATCGTAGATAGTTGGCAAGTCTAGGCTGTCTTCTAAATCATCAATAGTTTTAATTGATGGGCAGTACTGCTGCATTGCAATAAGAGCGCAGTGAGCCAGGATAGATATTGATTCGTCGTCAGTCTTTGCTTCTTTAATTGTTTCAAATGTTTCTAGAAATTCTCTAAGGTATTTTATCTTTAGCGGGGCAGCAACAATAACCCTATCATCTACTAGTGATATTTTTTTTGTGTCATATATTTTTGTTGCCATTATATAAGTATACCAAACAGAAAGGCCCAACCCCGAAGGATTGAGCCTCTCATATTAAGTTGTATTATGCTGATGGTGCTGCGAGTGTGCGGTCTACGATCTTACCGTATGACGCATTGTCGTTTGGAAGAAGACGGAAGGAAACTTCAAACATTGAAGCCTCGTCACGCTTTGCAGATACTGTTACATTCTCAATTGAGAGTGCACGGTATGCTACGTAGATTCTTTCCTTGTTGATCGATGCTGAACCAGATCCTGGTCCTACTGCTACGATACCACGCTCTAGTGGAACGTCGCCAATATCTCCTGCAGACATTCTTAGTGTCGATAGGTTAGATCCTGTTGCGATTTCCTCATTTGATGCAATTGCTACTAGAAGATTTTCTAGTGTTGCCTCTGCAAAAGATGTATTTAGATTAACTGTCATACCTTGCTTGAATAAACGAGCAACGTCGAGAAGTTGATCTACTGCTACATCACCAAAGTCTGGCTGGAATGCGAGTTCCAAACCATTTGATGTGTATCCTATATTTGTGTAGTCATTGTCATTTGACAAAGTTTCCTTATAGGAAGTTGTGGATGCAGTCATTGCTGGAAGATCAGTGTTCGCTTGTGCGTCAGTGATCGTTCCTGCTGATGTGTATCCGATTGGGCCATCATGCGTAAATAGTGCTGCTGCACCTACGATAATGTTACTACTTGAACCACGGCTGTATGCCATATATTTCACCTCTTTCATTTTATTAAAAGGGCTTGTTTCCTCACCTTAATTATAACACCCTTTATTAAGGGTTTAGTTCTAGAGGATGCCAGTCGTAGTCTATGATTATCTTATTCCCCGCATAAGTACGGGCTGTTCCAAAGTCAACAATGTCTCTTGTCTCTTCTAGTTGGTAGATCTTAAAATTATGGAAGTACACAGGCTTGGATTCTAGAGTTTCATAATCTAGGTTTGCCACTGCCCACTCGTTTAGTTCTTGTGCTGAGTCATCTGCATTATCAAGCAAATCACTTACCTGTTGCTGAACTTTTATCATATTTGCTTGTGCTGACTCACCTACAGAATAAAAATAGTATAGTAACTGTTCACACTTGATGTATGGGAATGGAGTCCTTCTCATTTTAAACATTCTGTCATATACTCCAAATACACCATTACTTTGTGGAAATGTTTCTGTTAATGAATCAATTTCTGTTGGTAGTGTTGGGAAAAAGTATGTTGTTCCAACGCTTGTATTTGTATCTGGGTTAAAGTTTGGGCTTATCTTGGCTGCCAAGTAAGCATTAATAATTGTAGGTGGATGATGAATTGTAGCCATTATGCACCTAACCCTGCGTTAGCAATCCAGCGATATCCAGTTGAAATTCCCTTTGACTTACCAACTCTCTTTCCTTCTGGCATATTCTTTTTATAAACTTGTGGATTCTCAAGGTATCTGGCAATACCACTAGTTCTTAAAAATGCTTGTGAAAAATATCTATTAAAGAACATGTCGAAAGTTTTTTCAAATGCACCTTCTACTTCTGTTCCTCCAGGGTTTAGAACTTCTACGGGACCCCTAGTGAATACAGTCTCGCCATTATCATCAAAGGCTAATACCTGTGCAGTCTTTGTTCTAATTGTAACTGGAATACCATTTTCCATAATTCTAGCCTTATCATAAAAGGGTGTGCGTGATCCATCTTTAATTGATCTTGACTGACTAAAAGATGATTTAAAAGATAATCCTAGATTACTTACTGTGTAGGATATGTCATAAAGTCTTGCTTCTGGGCTTCCAGTTAGATTCCACTCATATATGTGGTGAAGCATTTGCGGATTTACTCTTGCATTTGAATCTATGAATTCTTTCATTACTTCAACAGTTTCCATTCCCAAAGTTTTTAAAAATACTGTCTTACCTTTGTGTACCCCATCTAAAAATCCAATAGAGTAATTAACAATATTGTTCATATCTTTTTTAAATTGATTTGAGTTGAATGTTGTTATCATACATCACCTGACTGATTCTCTGATCTTCTTATTACTACCTTATAAGATTCAACAGTTCCAAACGGTCCTGTAAATGGTTCGTATGTTGCTAATTCAAATAGAGTTCCTTTACCAGACCTAGGTCCTGATGTTTCCATGTATATAAGGTTTCCTTCTTGATCCTTGATATCTGTAATTAAAATATTAGTTAATGCATTTCTGCTATCTAGTAAAGAAATTCTTATATCAGACTTTACTCTTCCAATTAATATTGAGTTTTGAGTTATGTTTACATTTGGTTTTACTTCTTCTTTAAATGCTGAGCCTCCTGAAGAAAAACTACAAGCAAACACTCTATCAAGTACCCAGTGTTTTTTTATTGCTCCAAAGTCACCTTGCTCAATTATTGGGTGATATACAGATGCCTGCATTGGAAACATGAAGTCGGGGCTTTCGCAAACTGTCATTACAATACCCCAAGTTTTGTAATAGACTTAGTATACTTTGAAAGTATCTTGTCTACAATTATGTTTCCCGTTCCTTCGAAAAGACCCTTATCAAACTGAATTCTATATTGATCTGTGTTATAGGAAGAAATAAATCTCTTGTAATAGTCTAACTTTCCACACTCTAGGTCGTGAATGAGCATCTCTGTTGCTCTAATAATGTCTGATGGAACTGCTGTATAGCCATGCTCAACAGTTATTAAGTAATCCCAGGTCTTACCAAACCCTCTATATACAAACTGTGGGTCTAAAGAGTCAGATGCTGCTGCAGGTAAAACTAATGGAGATGATTCTGCACGATTAATGTTGTCTGATGATTTCTCAATGATTGCTGTTTTATCTGATGAGACTTCGTATTCTCTATCTTCTACTAACTTATTGTTTTCATATACCGCCAAAACTTTCTTTACATCGTCCCAGATTGGTAGGTAGTCTGCTCCAGTACCTGTAAAATGTAAAACCTTTTTCTTATAGTAAAATCCTTCTGTAACTATTGAGTCAATGATTGCTCTTGCAATTTCTTCATTTGCTGTGTAGGTAGCAATGTCTGATGCTGTAGACGCTTTTGTTGATGGGTCTACATAGGGTCTTACAATTTCATAAGTTTCATCCTGAAGAATTACTTCTCCAACTGCTCCAAGATTTTTAACAATTTCAACTCTATAGGAAGAGTCGTAGTTTCCTGGCAAAGATATATCAAGAATGTTTCCTGATGATTTATTTAAAAAGGTTAGTGTCGATACTGAAAGATCCGCCATATCTGTTACGTTGGCAGTTATAGTTGATGATGTTATTCCCGCAGGAACTAAAAAATCAACAGAGATTTCTGCATATGGCGAAACTCTCAATATCTCCATCTTTAATTATCCAAAAGCCTTCTGGACTTCTTCTGGTGAAGCAATGCGAACATGCCCACGAGTTAGCCATTTATTTGCTTGTGCTTTTGTAACAATATTGTATCCCTTAGTAAGTGAGCCAACCTCTTCCCAACGAACGCTTTTTGTTGAGTGAAGTGCCACCTTTTCTGAAAGGTCTACATCTGTGTTAATTGTCTTGCTTGGGCCGTCTGCTGCCATTGATCCAATAGCACCTGTCTCTGTAAAGCCTAGTGCTTGAACTGGCTCTACTACTGCTGGTGCTTCTACTACTGCTTCAACTGCTGCCTGTGCTGCATCTTGTGCTGCCTGCGCTGCATCAGTTGCTTCATTTGACTCTACTTCTGTTGAAACATCTAGTACTTCAATATGGACAGGCTCTTCTGCATTGTCTGCTGAAAACGGATTGTTATAGTTATTGTTTTCCATTGTATCCTCCTTGTTTGTATTATATCATTAAAGTATTAAGGGGGACAGGAGAGTGAACTCCCGCCCCCCATTAAAGGTACTGTTTACAGACTATGCGTCTGCTGCAGCGTCAGCGAATGCAATTGCATCCTCTTCTTCCCAGTTGATTCCGAAGCGAACGAATACAGTGTATTCAATTGTATCCTTCTTCGCTACGTACTCACGGTTTACAGTGATATCTCTCTGGAATCCCCATACACGGTTTGCAGGGAATGTCAAATCGATATAGCCTGCTGGGTAGTAAGGAACTTCCTGAACTTCAATTCCGAGAACACGAGTTGTACGTGCTCCACCGAATGTCTGTCCGATACCATCAAGGTATGATTGGCGGTTTGCCTGGGTTGATCCTGGCATCTGGCCTGCAAACGCTTCTGCAACTGCATCAGCAAGTGTACCGTTGTTCTTAACGATTCCACCGAATGCGTCTGTACCTGCGTAGAACTTAAGATTGTTCTTAAGTGCACGGTACTTACGTGGCATTGCATTGATGATGCCCTGCATTACATCAGGTGTCCAAGCATTATCTGCTACGGTTACTACTGACTCATGTGCATCTCCGTTTGACTTTACCTTGTTGATAAAGCCTGGCATGATTGACAAGAATGATCCTGTTGCACCATCACCATTGATAGCGAGATCTTCGATATCGTTTGCGAATGCGTTGGTCATCAAGCGTACCAAGTGATCTTCTAGAGCGTCACCTTCTACACCATCTTCCAATGATTCTGCTGTTACTTCCCAATCAAGACGAATCTTCTTGGTAGTAAGTTCGACCTTAGAGAATGTTGCACCTGTGTTTGTGTATGTACCAATTGCTTGCGCTGCTGCACGAATTACACGCTCACCGACGTTTACCTTCTCAAGTTCCATAGAATTAGCCTTCATTGTTACACGACGGCCATCCTTTGCTAATACTGTTGCATCCCAAACATAGTCGATAAAACGACGTGCCTGCTCGGGGCGCAAAATTCCAGAAGCGGCTGAACCACTAGGGTTAACAGCGTTTGCTCCGCTTGTAGATCCGAGTGTTGCTGTTGGAATGTTGCCCAGTGTGTCTGCTCCTGGGTTTGATACTCCACCAATTCCACCTGATGCGAAAGCACCTTGACCCTGGTAAAGTCCTGGTGCTGTTGCACCTAGATCTCCTGCAGCGCCTGGCTGGTTTTTGATTATTTCTTCTGACATATTGTCACCTCCTAGTGATTTGTTCATTTGAATAGATCGGCTGTTTTGAGGAAACTACCGCCCCATAGGGATTTTTCAACCATTTCAGGTTGAGACTGAAAGATATCGCCGATATCTCCAGACTTTCGGAATGCGGTGTCTGCTTCCACAGCGTCTACTCGTTTTCCAAATTCATTAAACTCATTTGATACTGCTGCAATATCTTTTGCAACTGCTACAAATGAATCCTTTACGGTATCAACATCGACCTTTGAAGACTTAAGAAGTTCTACTTCTGCTTGCAAAGACTTTACTGTTGACACTAGATCGCTAAAGGCTGATTCTAGAGTATTTTTCATTTCAGTAACTGCTTCTGCAATTACTTCTTCTGACTTAGATACTTCTACAACTGCTTCAACTACTGTTTCGACTGCTTCAGCATCTTCTGCTTTAACAATCTCTTCTGCTACAACATCATCAGTCTTAGCAACTTCTGTTGCCTCAACCTCTTCTGCCTTGGCAATTTCTTCAGTAACTTCTGCAACTGCCTCTGGAGCGACCACAACGTCTTCAATTACATCTGTCTTTTCAACTTGTGTTTTTGATTTTGTCATAGGTTGTACCTCCTTGTTAATCTTAGAAGTATTAATGCCTTTAGCACTATCAACTAAGAATTTTATCATGTCTATCTTTTCGTTATCTGTTTTTTCAACGAAACCTATATTTGCCATTTGCTCGCCAGTAGTTGGACTTAACTCTGACTCATTTTCTGAAACCATAACAAGGCCTGATTCCTTATCGTAAAAAACATTTTCTAAAACTGTTTCATCGCCTTTAATAACATCTACTCCATCAACTTTCTCAACAGATACAATGTTTGCAAACTGATTTGCTGGGGAATCTACAAGACTCAACTCAATCAAATCGTATTGCTTAATAATTCTAATTGCTTTGTCTGACTTCTCGTCAAACCCATCATCCCACTTATTCATACGTCCACCAATAGAAAAACCAGTTAGTGTTCCATCTAGAACTTTTTCCCAAGTATCTTGTGCACCCTTTGAAACATATGCTGATACGAATACTCCGTTATAAAACTTCTTTGAGTCTGGATCAAAATACTTATCTGCTTTGAATGAAACCATCTTGCCTACTGCTAGTGGCTGATGCATTTCTCTAATGTTCCCTCGGAATTTTGCAAAGGCATCCATTGATGCTTCGGCTGTTACGATGTCATCTTGCTTATCTATGTTATCCAAAGATGCAAAACCAGAAACGATTCTACGCTCCTTGTCCACTTTGGTAAGGGGCATAGAAAGACGCAGATTATTCCCATCGGTATTCCAATGGGCTTTGGATATATTGCTCACCATTATATTATAAGCCCCTTTTATACATATATCACAATGTGGACATATGAGACATTAAGGAGTTTTTCTTCCCTCTCCCTTTGGGGCTCTACCAGCAACTGTTGAAGTGCTGTCAGAGTTGTTGTTAGTTCTTTCAGAGTCTCTTGCCCTTGTTGTTGTTGCCTCTGCTGCTGTGGTTGGCTTAAGATCTAAGACCTCATCGCCACCATCTCTTTGTGGCATATCCAAAACAACTCTTGCCTCGTTAGGAGTCATGATCTGATTCTTAACATAACGCTCAAGGATTTGAGACTGTGCAATTTCATCTGTTAGGGTTAGTTCGTTAAATACAAACTCAATGATATCTGTCTTTTCACGAATAATCTTGTTGATCATTTTTTCAAGTTGTCTCTGTGCTGGTCTTGCAACCTGCTCCTTAAAGGTACGATCCTGTGCAAGTGCTGCTGCTATAGATCCAGAATCGCCACCTCCAAGTTTAGATAGTGGTACCTGATGTGCTACCAGGATATCATCACGGTTTTGTTTACGATACTCTTTAAATGAGCCGTCCTGTATACCGTCTTCGATGGGTTCCATCTTGAATTCGACTTTGTTGTTTTCGCTATCACCTGGAAGTGGTATATATAGCGTTCTGTGCGACTGCCCCCTAAGACTTGTTTGCAAGAATCTAAACATCTTGTCTTCTGCATCTCCAGAAAGTTTCGCACCCTTCAGCGTTACAACATAACGTGGTACTGCTTTGTTTGCAAAGTAATCAATATTATATTGTGAAGCAAGTGAGTCTCCGTGTAGTGAGTTGATAGCCGACATAATGTCTGGCACTCCATAGAATGTATTAAGAGGTGAATATTGCTTAAAGTGAATAATTTCATTTGGTCTTGCATCTGTTGTTAGTGGGTTTTGGTTCTTTGCTCCAAAGTTACGGAAGTAAACAATCTTGTTTCCAATGATCTGAACATACCCGTCTTTAATTCTTCGTACTCGCATTGTTGTTGATGGTATATGTCCAACGTATCCAATTTCTCCACGAGTAGTTCTTCCAATTTCTAGATAACCATTTCCTGTTGACTGTAGGTCTGTGTAAACCTTTTCCATTGTTGCGGTAAATGAGTCATCGTCATTAAGTGACTCTAACCAGTCTCTTGCTTCAATCTTTGTTCTTTCAATTCTCTTTCGTGCCTTCTGTGTTGCACTGTTATCTTCTGATGACTCAAGTCTAATCATAGTTCTTTGAGAAACCTTAAACTCATATCCAAGACCTACAATGTTTTCTACCTTTGCGTCAATGGCAGCATGATTAGCAAAAGATGTGTCATAAAAATTTGCTAGTTCATACATATTGTAAGGTGGAGTTATAACATCAAATAATCCGTAACCATTTCTATAGACAGTACCAGGATTAGTTCCTTTTGTTCCAGTTCCGTCAACTCCAGATGAATTTGCATTTGCTGAATTTAAATAGCCAGAACTTAATGTATCCACCTTGCTTGCCATCCTAGAAGCCTTGCGTTTAAAATTTAAATTAGTGCCAGAAAAATCTTTTAAATCATTCCAAGTTTTATTAAATGGATCTTGAGCCTTAAAAATATTTTCTTCTGATTCCTGTGTATTTAATTTTGCAGAAAGATACTGCTCTTCTTCATTCATCGCCGTGTACCCTTAATGTTTGTTGTGCTGCATCTATTGCGCCTAAATCGTTTAGAGATGGAATAAGTCCTTGCAACATTCTATCTTTTTGTTCTGAATGGGTTTCTTCTGATACTCTTGTGAGTCCCGCCACAAAATGGGCTGTTCCTA
>OFRA01000045.1_pt1 | contig 29733 bp, 57 predicted proteins | sample 1543001 | NCBI WGS metagenome assembly OFRA01 (sample SAMN07774221, study PRJEB24372) | wastewater metagenome | isolation source: Lake Maggiore Verbania | place: Italy: Verbania | collected 2015-12 | reverse complement strand
TTCCCATACACAGCAAAAGGTATGGCAATGGCTAAGATGGAAGCCAAGAAGACTGGCAAGAAGATGGCAGTCAAGAAGACTATGAAGAAGATGGGTAAGAAGAAGTAATGGAAAACTACACAGAAGAAGTTACAAAGTACCCAACACCTGACAAGCAGTACGAAGCAGCAATGAAGTACTGCACATATGAATCAGTCCAGACAGGTGCTCAAGGGAAAAACTGCTAACTAATGGCTAAGTCTCCAGCGTGGCAAAGAGCAGAAGGCAAAAACCCAAAGGGTGGCCTTAACGCCAAGGGTCGTGCCTCTGCCAAAGCGCAGGGGATGAACCTCAAGCCTCCAGTCAAAAAGGCTGAGGCATCTAAATCACCTAAGTCTGCAGCAAGGCGCAAGTCTTTCTGTGGTCGTATGTGTGGAATGAAGTCCAAGTTGACTTCTGCAAAGACCGCCAAAGATCCGAACTCTAGAATAAACAAGTCACTACGTGCTTGGGATTGTAGTTGCAAATGAAATACGATAAGAAGAAGATGACACCAAAGCAGATGATGATGGCTAAGGCTGCAGCACCTGCTAACAAAATTACCGGAGCAGATTTTAAGGCTCTCAAGAAGAAGCCAAAGAAAAAGTAATGGCAAAGCAAGGCCCTTGTTGGGATGGCTATGTACAAAAAGGTATGAAGTTAAAGGGTGGCAGGATGGTTCCCAACTGCGTACCTGCAAGTAAAGCTACTACTGGAAAGAAGAAGACAAGTGCCAGCAAAAAAAGCAAAGTCTAAAGTAAACGAAGCAGGCAACTACACCAAGCCTGGTATGCGTGCATCACTATTTAAGAAGATTAAAGCAGGCTCCAAAGGTGGCGATCCTGGTGAATGGTCAGCACGTAAGGCACAACTACTTGCTGTGCAATACAAAAAGGCTGGCGGAGGTTACAAGTAATGGCATTGGCTAAGTCTCAACAGTCACTTAAAAACTGGGGCGACCAGAAGTGGAACACTTCAGATGGCAAGCCATCAAAGGGCAAGAAGCGTTATCTACCTGCTGCTGCCTGGAACGCATTGTCTCCAGCAGAAAAGCGTGCAACCAATGTGGCTAAGGCCAAAGGTAATGCCAAGGGCAAACAAATGGTTAAGCAGCCTAAGAAGATAGCTAAGAAAACATCAGCGTTTAGATAGGAGATATAGGTGGCACTAGGAACATACGGCACAACACTATTAGATGAACTCAATCGTCTTGCTAATGGTGGCACCTATCGAGCACCAGGGGCGATGGTAGGCGAAGCACTTGCTGCCCGTCAATGGGCGGTACAACGCTCAGTAACAACAACTTTAACAGACACAGTGGGAGTACTCAATGCGATTGCGGGTAGGACTGGCAACAGTCGTCTTGACTATAGCGGGGTATGCAATGCTCTCGCTAGTACTACTCAACTACCTGCAGCGCAGGCTCTCAGAGGAATCTCAACGTGAGTGCCAAATTTAATCTAATCTGCGAGCAAGCAACCACATTTAATTTTCAGTTCTCAGTCAACAATAACGCTGTTCCAATCAACCTAACTGGTTATACCGGAACTATGACAGTGCGCCCATTCGTTGGCTCTAGCACTACAACTATAACTGCCACTACTACCAATGGTCGTATGGTTATTACCGGCGCTACAGGAACTGTAACAGTTACCATTTCCTCAGCTCTGACAGAAGAAATTACTCCTGGTCGTTATTCATACGACTTGGTACTAGATAGCGGATCCACTATCACCAGATATCTTGAAGGTTTATTCATCGTAACGGGGGCTGTAACACTGTGACAACTTTTGTAGTTATCGAATCTATTACTCCCAACCAATCTTTAGTATTCTCAGCACAGCAAGGTCCACAAGGAGCTATCGGTGCAAGCGGTGCAACAGGTCCCAATGGTGCTACAGGAGCAACTGGTGCTACAGGTCCTACAGGTGTCACTGGCGCTACGGGGCCTACAGGTCCTACTGGTGCTACAGGAGCCACAGGACCTACAGGTACCGGTGCTACTGGTGCAACCGGACCTACGGGCGTAACTGGAGCTACAGGGCCAACCGGCGTGACTGGAGTCACTGGTGCTACTGGAGCAACCGGTGCAACCGGTCCTACAGGCGTTACAGGCGCGACTGGTCCAACTGGTGCTGCTAGTTCAGTACCTGGTCCTACGGGCGCTACAGGCCCTGCAGGGGCCACAGGACCTACAGGTGCTACCGGTGCTGCAAGCACAGTTCCAGGACCAACAGGAGCCACAGGACCCGCAGGTGCTACAGGTCCTACAGGTCCAACAGGTTCACAAGGTGTTACAGGAGATGTCGGACCTACTGGTGTTATTGGAGTCACTGGACCTACGGGAGTCACTGGTGCTGTAGGTGCTACAGGCGCTACAGGACCTGCTGGTGCTACTGGGCCGACTGGTCCTACCGGACCAACAGGGCTAACAGGACCAACTGGACCTACTGGTGCTACTGGCGTTGGCAACATTGCAGGATTTAATACTCAGACTGGTACTTCTTACACTCTTGTTATTGGCGATCTCAGCGATATCGTTACTCTTTCTAACGCTGCTGCTATCACACTTACAGTGCCACCATCAGTCTTTAGTGCTAATGACCAAGTCCACATAGTCCAATATGGAGCAGGTCAGGTGACCTTCGCTCAGGGTGCTGGAGTAACTATCCTCTCAGCAGGTGCTACAACTACAGCGCCTAAGCTGCGAACCAACAAGTCAGCCGCCACAGTAATCTGTACGGCGAGTAACACGTTCTTAATCGTGGGAGATATAGTATAATCTCGAACTATGAGATTCCACGTTATTAGCCTGCCACACACACAGACAACTAAAGACTACGTCAACTGCGCTTATACTGAAAAGGTTAGACGCTTTTGTATAATGATGAAGAGTCTAGGCCATACGGTCTACCTCTATGCCGGTGACCAAAACGAAGCACCGGTTGATGAGTTAATTACTTGCATCACTAAAGAACAGCAGGACGAGGCGCTAGACGGTAAGCACTACACCGAAGCTGCCTTTGATAACAGTCTTCCGCACTGGCAGATATTTAATAGTAATGCCATAGTTGAACTAGGTAAGCGCTTACAACCAAAAGACTTTATCTGTCTTATTGGTGGCTATTCACAGAAGCCTATCGCAGATGCTTACCCAGAGTATATGAGCGTAGAATTTGGTGTGGGTTACGGCGGAGTATTTAGTAAGTACAGAGTCTTTGAGTCCTACGCCTGGATGCACTCAATATATGCTGCTTTTAAGAACCCGACTCTAGTAGATGGCAACTTCTATGATGCGGTAATACCTGGTTACTTAGAGCCAGAGATGTTTCCGCTACAAGAAAAGAAGGAAGATTACTACCTGTACGTAGGACGTATGGTAGATCGTAAAGGTTTAATCGTAGCGCAGCACGTCTGCAAGGAGCTAGGACTCAAGCTGATTATGGCTGGTCCAGGTACAAACCCAAAGATTGAATATGGTGAATGGGTAGGGCCAGTTGGTCCTGAAGAACGTTCAAAGTTAATGGGTGGTGCTATTGCCCTATTTGCCCCAACTTTGTATATTGAACCTTTTGGTAACGTAGTTATCGAGGCGCAAGCCTGCGGTACTCCAACGATTACCACAGACTGGGGAGCCTTTACAGAGACTAACCCAAATGGAGTTACTGGATACCGGTGCAGAAATGCAATGGAATTTGCGGTAGCAACAGAGTGGGTCAAAGAACTAGACCCAGTTGCAATACATAAGAGAGCCGTAGCGTTGTATTCATTAGATGCTATTGCACCACAATACGAACAATACTTTGCAAGACTGCTAACTCTATGGGGAGATGGCTGGTATGAAAGGAAATAATGCCAACACTTAGCGATATGATAGATGAGGTTCGCTCATCTTTAGCAGGCTACACCCTGCGCCAAGATAGAATAACCTATCTCAATAGTGCTATCTCATCTACTGATACCGCTATGGTAATTGGTTCAAGTTCTAACTTGGCTAAAGGCATCATTGAAATTGATGACGAACTTATCTGGATTGATAACTTTGCTCAGGCAAGCAGCACGCTTAATGCAGCTCCAGGCTTTGGTCGTGGCTATCAGAACACAGCAGCCTCACCACACGCTCAGTATGCACAGATAACTCTTACTCCAACCTTCCCACGAGTAATGATTAAGAAGGCTATCAACGATGTAATCAATAGCCTCTATCCTAAACTGTGGGCAGTTAACTCAACCACCTTTACCTTTAATGCAAGCCAGACAACATACCCATTGCCTGATGATCTTGAATCAATCCTGTATATGTCTTGGCAGACAACTGGTTCTAGCCAAGAATGGTTACCTATCAACCGTTGGCGCGGTGACCAGATGGCAAACGTTGCTACTTTTAATACACAAAATACAGTAAACCTTTACGAGAACATTCAACCTGGGAGAACAGTTCAGGTCTGGTACACCACCACTCCTAACACTTTAGATAACAACACAGATGACTTTGCTGATGTGACAGGGCTACCTGCCTCAGCAGTTGAGGTAGTAATCCTTGGCGCATCTTACAAGTTGCTCTCATATGTAGATGCTGGTCGTATCAACCTCAGCTCTGCAGAAGCAGACTTGAACGATACCAAGATTCCAAGCACAGCAGGCGTTGCATCATCTCGTTATATCTTTGCGCTATACCAACAGAGACTTAATGAAGAAGCGCTCAAACTGCAAGACAAGTATCCAATAAGAATACATTACCTAAAGTGAACAAGAGATTACCTAGTAAAGTCTGTTCTTCCTGTAAGGAAGCAAAGTATCTTAAAGATTTTAGTAAGAACAAAAGCCGACCTGACGGACATCACACACAATGCAAATTGTGTAGAAGTAAATTCAAGCCATCAGAAGAGTCAAGAAAGAAGAACAACGAAAGACTCAGAAGATGGAATAGATTTAAGACATCTGGGTTTACCCAAGAAGATTATGATTCAAAGTTAGAAGAGCAAGATGGAAAATGTGCCATCTGTGGTACAACAGATTCTGGTTCAATGTCTTTTCACGCAGACCACGATCATAAAACTGGACAGAAACGTGGCATTCTTTGCCACAAATGCAATACAGGAATAGGACTACTAAAAGATGATGTTGACATTTTATGCTCCGCAATCAATTACCTCAACCACTACACAAGTTAAGGCAGACCAATGACCAGACAGTATTCCTCTATTAGCGTTGAGACAACGCTTGCTAGTAGCATCAATACAACTGCTACAACTATGACGGTAGCAACTGGTACTGCCACAGCGTTAATGGGTGGTATTACACTAGCCGGTGGTAACGTAGACATCTTCACCGTTGCGCTAGACGCAGATACGGTCAACGAAGAAATTGTATTCGTTACGCAGGTATCTGGTGACACACTAACTATTAGTCGCGGTCAGGCTGGTACTGGAACTGCTGGAGTATCTGGGCTATCACATACTGCCGGTGCATCAGTCAAGCACGTACTGACTTCATCTGACTTAATCTTCTTCCGTAACAATGCCTCACCGGTAGCATCCTTTGGATTTAGCGGATCAACTTCTGGAACTACCACAGTGCAGGCAACTGCAGTTGCTGGTACTACAACCCTTACGCTACCTGCTGCAACAGATACCTTGGTAGGTAAGGCAACTACAGATACTCTGACTAACAAGACTTTAACTAGCCCAACCATTACAACTCCAACACAGAGACTTACTCTTAATGCACAAACTGGAACTACCTACTCCTTAGTAATAGCAGATGCTACATATAAATTAGTTACTCTTTCTAATGCTGCAGCAATTACCTTAACAGTTCCACCAAGCCTATTTGCTATCGGTGATACTATTAACATTCAACAGATTGGCGCAGGGCAGGTAACCTTTGCAGCAGGTGCTGGCGTGACGATTACCTCAACCGGTGCCACATCAGCAGCTCCTAAACTACGGGCGCAGTTCTCTGCAGCCACAGTTGTCTGCACTGCAAGCAATACATTTACGGTGATCGGAGACATTTCCTAATGCCCATTCTAGGAATTATGGCTTCATCTGTACTGAAAGTAACCAACTCTTATGAGTCTATTGCGACCTTTACCCTGGCAAGCACCTCAACCGGCGTTACATTTACCTCAATCCCTAGCACCTTTAAGCAGCTGCAATTACGCATTACAGCCAACGTATCTACAACCGATGCTATCAATTTTCAGTTTAATGGCGACACAGGCAACAATTACGCGCTGCATCGTTTAGAAGGTAACGGCTCAAGTGCAAGCGCCAGCGCAAGCACAACGCGCAACAGTATTGCAATTCTGACCGGCGCAGGATTTGCCAGCACAGCAAGTACTTTCGGCGCTTCTATTGTAGATATCTTGGACTACACAAGCACCAATAAGAACAAGACAATTCGAGCTTTAAGCGGTTCAGATCGTAACGGCTCAGGCGGTATTGAACTTGATTCAGGCTTATGGTTCGCAACACCAGCTGCAATCTCAAGCATTTATGTCTATCCATCATCAGGCAATATGGCTATTAACACTTCTATAGCACTATACGGAATTAAGGGGTAATCAAATGGCAGCCGGTTCAACTCAACTTGAAAGAATTGTTAACCGTTTTGTTAAACAGCCTAACGGATGCTGGCATCACTCATCAAAGCCAAACGTAAAAGGTTATTCTATTACTAAGTTTGGTTGGCCTGTCTCTAAGACAACTCCTATACACCGCCTATCTTGGATGCACTTTAACGGTAACATTCCAGAGGGAATGGTTATTGACCACCTATGCCACAATCCTAATATCTGTGACGGTGGCGATGCTTGTGAACACCGCAGGTGCGTAAACCCTGAACACTTACAGCTAGTTACAGCACAAGAGAATAACGCAAAGACAGTTCGAGTATTAAAGTTTCGTACCCACTGCAAGAATGGACACAAGTTGGAAAACAATACCTATAAATATGTAGCACTCCAGGGTGTGCGTTTTGCTTGTCATACCTGTAAGAAAGAACAGACAAGAACTAATCAGCGCAAGTATCGTGCGCAGAAGGCGGGTGTATAGTGGCAGCCGGATCCACGTATTCTACTATAGCGACTACAACGCTAGGCAGCGCGCAGTCAAGCGTTACATTTACCTCATTCTCAGGCTATACCGATTTAGTCTTAGTAGCATCAATCAAGGCGGAAAGTACAACAATCGTAACCCCATCGCTGCGCTTTAATTCAGACACTACAAGCAACTACTCAGCCACGTGGCTATACGGCACAGGTTCATCGGCTTTCTCTAATCGTGCTTCTAATGCCACATATCTTTACATAGGAGACTATGCGGCAGGAGTCGAATCTACTAACTTTGCCACCTATATCTCACACATCTTTAACTACTCAAACACGACAACATTCAAAACAGTCTTAACGCGACATAACCAAAACAACTCAAGCAGTGGTGAGACAGGCGCAACAGTTGGAATATGGCGCAAGACTCCTGAGGCAATTACTACCATTCTCTACACCTCTACAAACGGGGCTAATTACGCTATCGGCTCAACCTTCACCCTATACGGAATCGCGAGCGCCTGACCTTATGCCTCGTGGACAGTTCAGTAAGTATGCACACTGCACAGTAGATGATTGCACAAAGTCACACCGCGCTAAAGGTATGTGCCAAATGCACTATCGCCGTAATCGTCTCTACAATGATCCGACAATCATTATGAATACTGGTATCAAGCTAGACAAAGTTGGATATGTGCAGGTAAGAACACTTGCAGGTAATGGCGCTAAGGGTAGATACACATATGAGCACCGCTTAGTAATGCAAGAGATGATTGGCAGACCCTTAGTAAAGGGCGAGACAGTTCATCACAAGAATGGAATTAGAAACGACAACCGCCCAGAGAACTTAGAACTTTGGTCAGAAGCCCAACCATACGGGCAGAGAGTAGAGGACAAAGTGGCACACGCTATTGAAATCCTAGAACGCTACGCACCAGAGAGGTTGGCATAATGGCAAATACATTTGAATTAATTGCATCTAGTACAGTCGGAGCAGGTGGTGTAACTGATATAACATTTAGCAGCATCTCTGCTACTTATACAGATTTAGTTCTTGTGTTTTCTTGCCGGTCAGATTTATCTGGTAATTATGGAAATAATATAGTTAACATAAATGGTGGCACTACTTCACAATCTGTAAGACAATTAATGGGTACAGGAAGTGCGGCTACGAGTAACAGCGATACTCCTATTTACTCAGCAAGTCTGACGCAAGCCGGTGCAACGGCTTCTACATTTTCCAATGAAACTTTTTACATACCAAACTACGCATCATCTACTACTAATAAATCTGTTTCATACGATGGAGTAAGCGAAAACAATGCTACGCAGGCAGGTATGGCACTAAATGCTGGACTTTACGCATCTAATACGGCTATTACATCTATAACCATTAAGCCTAACGGCTCGCCAACTAATAAATATGTCCAATACTCAACCGCCTACCTATATGGAGTAAAGTCCAGTTAATCTTATCCAACTTATCTAAGGAGAAATACAATGACAGAATCAACTCGCCCGACACGAATCGAAATCAACTGCGAGACAGGCGTGGAGTCAATTATTGAATTGACCGATGCCGAAGTAGCACAGATGCAAGCAGATGCTGCAGCAGCAGCAGAGCGCCGAGCAGAAGAAGATGCTGCCAAGGCTGCAGAAGAAGCAGCAAAGGCATCAGCCCAGGCTAAGTTAGCTGCGTTAGGTCTTACCCAAGAAGAGATTACAGCCCTTACTAAGTAGCCACCTTGTACAAGTGCGCGATTGTAGACTGCAATAAATACGCATACAACTATGGCTACTGCCTCAAGCACTATAAAGAATACCGACTGAAGGAGAAGTAATGCCCTACGGCTCAGATGTAACGGAAGGAATACCCTATGTCCTTTCTAACCCTGCGGGATCTACTACCTACACTCCTACCGGTACTGCTTATGATGTGGCTTTTGCGGCCCTGCCATTCCTTCTTGCAGCATCTGATGAGCAACCTTATCGTCGTCAAACTGCCCAATATCGTAAGCAACAGATTGACCAGACACGTGAGGCTGGAGAGCAGACACTTACCGGTTGGTGGGTTAGGTCGCAGTCATCCTTCCACCTTGGCGCTGGTATCAAGTTCTTTGAGCCACAGCAGGAAGAGTCGCTACGCTTTCAGTACACAGAGTCTAAAGGCTTAGATGTCTGGACTAGAGGACAGGCCACCCTGCTCAATGCCACAGCTTCATTCTATTCAGGTGCTGCTGCTGCTCAACTAATCGGTGTTAATGATGGCACCAATGACTGCATCTTGGTAACAGATGGAACTGCGCTTAAGAAGATTACAACTGGTAATACATCAAGTACTTATACTCAGGCAGGCACAGCCTCAACTATCTTTAGTATTACCACCAACGGTAAGCAATATTTCTTTATCAATGGAACCCACGTCCATCGAGGCAACCTTGCTGGTGCCACTAGCGATACTGAAATCTATAACGCTTCTAGCACCACTCGTGGAACTATCCGCTATGTAAAGCAGCGCCTTATTGCTGCTATCAATAACTCTATCTATGAACTAGACCCTAATAACTCATCCGGTGCCTTGCCTACAGCACTCTTTACACACCCAAATACTTCTTGGGTCTGGTCTAGTATTGCAGAAGGACCACAGGCTATTTATATCTCAGGCTATGATCCCAACGGCACTTCATCATCTGTTTTTAAGGTTGGCCTTGATACTGCAAATACTAACGCTTTAGGTTTTCCAGAATTATTAGCACCTACCGTTATTATTGATATGCCACTAGGTGAGCGCATCAACGACTTTGATGTATACCTTGGTGTCTACGCAGTCCTTGCTACCAGCGCTGGATTTAGAGTGGGTGTATCTGATGCCACTGGAAATATCCAGTATGGGCCGCTTCTCTTTAGAGATGCCGCCTGTACCGCTATCGCTTTCAAAGATAGTTATGCCTATATTGCAACCCTTGTAGATGGCGAAGCAGGGCTAGTCCGTGTTGATTTGTCTACTACTGTTATAGGAAATAGCCTGTTCTTCCCTTGGGCTTGGGATCTTGTTGCTGCTGGAACTGCTGCAACTGCATCTCAGGTTGCCTTCTTTGGCAACTCAGACAGGTTAGCATTTGCTACAGGCAACACTATCTATGCTGAATCTACAACTAGCCTAGTAGCATCTGGCTACCTACGTACCGGCTTTATCCGCTACAACACACTTGAGACTAAGATTTACAAACTAATGCAAGCTCGTATTGATACTACTAATGGTGGCATTACTATCAATTCTATTGACTCAACGGATACTGAATATAATATTGGTACATTCTCACAAGGATCTACAGTTCCTGAAATTAACATTAACTACCCATCTACTTCGCAAGAGTATCTTGGCTTTAAGTTTACCTTTACACGCTCATCAACTGATGTTACTAAGGGACCACTGTTTACTGGATATCAGTTGAAGTCACTACCAGCAGTGCCACGTCAGCGCCTGATTCAGTATCCGGTATTCTGCTATGACCACGAAACGGATAAGTTTGGTAACGAAACTGGATATGAAGGTTCTGCCTATGAACGTATGTCACAACTTGAACAGGTTGAAAGTGTAGGAGATACCATCCGCGTGCAGGACTTTAGAACCGGTGAGTCATATCTTGGTATCATTGAAGAGATAGATTTTATGAATAAAACCCCAGAGGATAAAAGGTTTTCTGGGTTTGGCGGCACACTGCTAGTAACGATACGGACAATCTAATGGAACTAAAAGACTATGCAACGGTAGCAGTTGCAGTACTGACTATCTTTGGTGGCTTCGTTGGCGCTGTTAAGTGGTTAGTAAAGCACTATCTCATTGAACTTAAACCGAATTCTGGCAGCAGTCTCAAAGACTCCGTCTCAAGATTGGAACGACAAGTTGAAGAAATTTATCGCATTCTTCTTACTGGCAACAAGTCTTAGCGGTTGTGCTCAATACCAAGGTTGGGTGAGATATCCCTGTCAGGAGTACGAAAACTGGCAAAAGGCTGAGTGTAATCCACCTCAATGTACAGCAACAGGAACCTGTACCGAAGACCTAGTACCAAAGGAATTAACTAATGGCTAGACAAAGATTTACCAACGAGCAGTTAAAGGCTCGCCTTATTGTATTTATCGGAGTAATCCTAGCTCTAGTATTTCTAGGATCAGTCTTTGGAATCCTGTGGGCTTTGATATTTGTAACACAACCACTTGGTGAACAAGCACCAAATGACAGGGCTTTCATTGAACTACTTACCACGCTGACTGTGTTTCTTACAGGCAGCTTAGGTGCAGTGCTAGCAAGTAATGGATTAAGAGACAAATCAAAAAAGGAAAATGATGAGCCAGCGTAAAGATTTTATTGAAGTAGCAAGAGCAGAGATTGGAACTATCGAAGGTCCTAAAGATAACGAGACTAAGTATGGTGCCTTTACCAAGGCTAACTTCCTACCTTGGTGTGGAAGTTTCGTTAATTGGTGTGCCTCACAAGTAAACCTCAAGATTCCTAACTGTGTATCAACAGTTGCAGGAGCAACAGCATTTATGAAGAAGGACCAATGGGAGTCGGCAGAAAAAGCAATTCCACTACCAGGCGATATCGTGTTCTTTGATTTCCCAGGAGATTCATTATCGCGTATCAGTCACGTTGGCATTGTCGTTAAAGATAACGGCGATGGCACAGTTACCTGTATCGAGGGCAATACAGCTCCCGATAAGAAGGGTGACCAGCGTAACGGAGGGCAAGTCTGCCTGAAGGTGCGTGCTTACAAGAAGAAGAATGGCTCCAAGCTACGTAGGTCACAGGTCGTGGCTATCGTTGGCTTTGGTAAGCCAGTTTTTAAGTCTTAAGTAAAGGCTAAAAACCCTTAAGTAAAGGATAAAAAATGAACACAACTAAGTTAATCGCAATCGCTACAACTTATGCTCGTGCAGCAGTACCAGCAGTAGTGGCGCTATACGCAGCAGGAATCACAGATCCAAAGACATTAGCCTATGCTTTTATCACAGCTTTTATTGCCCCAATCTGGAAATCACTAGACCCAAGGGCAACAGAGTTTGGTCGTGGTGCTAAGTAATTAGCCCATAAGCGCGAGGCAACCGCCCTCTGCTCAGGAGAAATCCTGGGTGGAGGGCTTCTTTTTTTATGCCTAAAATATCCCAGAGTTAGAGTCACCGCTTAGGTGGGTCTTTAGACGGTGGCAGTTAGCACATAGGGTCTGTAGGTTGAATGGGTCATTGTTCCACCTGTTCCCGTCTATGTGGTCCACGTCGAGCTGGCTGGTATGTACCGGCTTGAAGTCGCAGTGCTGGCAACGGTCCTTCTTATAGACTGAGTATGGGTACTGCAGTTTGTCCTGGCTCTTCTTGTAGACTGCCTTGCACTTGTATCGTGCGCTGAGGTTCTTGCGTTTTTTATCTCTAAGTTTTATTTTGGTAGGGCCACAGACTGCACAGATGCCAGTCCGATTTGTCTCATCAATCTCCGAAAGGCTGTGCTTCATCACGATCTGGAGGGCAGGGTAACTTTACTAAGTTGCCACAATTTACACAGGTTCCGTCTAAGAAGTACCAAGTTAGTTCAAAGTCATCAAAGGCCACCATAGCGTTGAATACCTGGGAGCCACACGGACACACGTGGATGGGTCCTAAGCCCCGCAAATCGGTTCCTGTGACCTTTGGGAGGCATCTCATAGAGTTTCTGTGGCGTAATCTTGGCAGGGTTGGTAGACGGAGCTGGACGGTCAGTACCGTACCGCCTGTCTGCTGCGCCCTCAAAGGGCGCTCTGTCTGTTTAACTCGCCTCACGGCTCGTAGTATACACATACCCACCTTAGTAATGTGTCTTACGACACGCCGTGATATGCTAAGCCAATGACTACCTTAGTAGGAATTCAGGGCAAAGATTTCGTAATCTTTGCAGCAGACTCCCAGATTACAGATGGTGACCAACGCATTATCTCGGTAGAAACTCCCAAGATAATCTCGGTAGGTAAGTTCTTATTAGGTCTTACCGGCGACTCACGACCAGGTGACATCCTCGCCTATGCGTGGAAGCCACCTTTGTATCGTGGTGAAGACCCAACCTTCTTTATGGGTAGTAAGGTGATACCGAGTATCTCGGCATCCTTCAAGGATGGCAACTACGAGATTGATAACAAGGATATGAACTTCAGCTTCTTAATATCTTTCGATGCCCATATCTTTTCTATCGGCGGGGATCTATCCTTCAATGGCAGTGAGCGTGGGTTATTCGCGGCAGGCTCCGGTGGAAATTATGCCCTTGGGTACTTGTATTCCTTGGAACCTAAGTTCTATAATAAATTACTAACAGCAAGTGTGGTAGCTGAGAAGGCAGTGCAGATAGCATCCGTCTTAGATATCAATACATCCCCACCAATTCAAGTAATAGCACAGGAAAGGGTATACAAATGACAGAGTTGATTTTAGTAGGAGCAGTTAGTCTGCTAATAGGTTTCGTTTCAGCATATGGTTTCGACACCTGGCTGCAATGGAGAGATGACCGCAAGTGGCGATAGAAGACCCAAAGGAATTACTGCTGCACGTACTGCACGCACAAGATGCAAGTCGTGATAGAAGTATGCAGACCGAGGTTGGCCCATCAGAGATAGGTGGGTGTCGCCGTAAGGTCTGGTACAGACTAAACGCACAGCCACATACGAATGAGAACCAATCTAAGTTGGCTGCCATTATGGGTACTGCTATTCACACAGCTATTGAAGATGCTATTAGCGCACTAGATCCTGAAGGTAAAGAATACTTGGTGGAGACTGAGGTTTCCTATGGCGATATGAAAGCACACGTTGACTTATACGTACCTAGTACTGGCGCAGTCATTGACTGGAAGACATCTAAGGTAAAGAACCTTGGTTACTTCCCATCAAAGCAGCAGCGCTGGCAGGTGCAGCTATATGGTTACCTGTTATCCAAGAAAGGCTACGATGTAAAGACAGTTAACCTTGTAGCCATAGCGCGTGACGGTAACGAGAAGGACGTTAAGGTACATACAGAACCTTACGATGAAGCAGTGGCCCTTGAAGCGTTTACTTGGCTAGCATCAGTTAAAGCATCAGAGATACTGCCAGAGCCGGAGAAGGATGAATCCTTCTGTAAAGATTACTGCCAGTACTATGACGCATCCGGTGAGATGGGTTGCACTGGCTTAAAAAAAGAACGTATCGTCCTGAGTGAGGTAGTTATTGAGGACGAAGAAGTTGACAAGCACGCACTGCACTACCTACAGTTAGATGGGAAGATAAAAGAGCTAGAGAAAGAGAAAGATTCTTTGAAGTCTTCCCTTGAGGGATTAACAGGCATCACCAAGAGTGGTGTTGAAATCAGTTGGACAACAGTTAAAGGTCGTGAGACAGTTGACGCAAAAGAGGTTGAGAAACTTCTGGGGTTTGTTCCTAAAATAGTAGGCAACGAATCTGTAAGACTAAATATCAAACACAGTGGAGGAAAGTAAATGGCTGCAAACGAGAATACAAAGTTCCAAATCAACTACAAGTTACCTGATGGAACTCTTATCAATTTATATGCTGCAGATGTCAAGGAACTAGAGACAGGTCTAACAGACCTTGCAATGGTTGCGACAATGATTAAGTCAACAGCAGTAGAACTATCAGGTGGAGCAACTGCAGCAGCAGTAAGCAACATCCAAGCGCAGTTCGCTGCAACACCAGTAGCAGCATCATCAGACCCATCAGTGAAGATGTGCCGACACGGACAGATGAACTTCCGTTCAGGTGTGGGAGAGAAGGGACCTTGGCAGGGCTTTATGTGTGCCGGTCCGAAGGAATTACCGAAGTCGGAGAAGTGCGACACAATCTGGATTCGATGACGCGATGCGCGATCCTGGGTTATATGAGAACCCAAGCTGCGCTGAAGTAGGAGGTGACTTTTGGTTTCCAGAAAAAGCCGATGGGTCAATGAATACTGTAGAGATGGTGATGGCAAAGTAAATTTGTCGTACCTGTCCACACAAAGCAGAGTGTGCAGAGTGGGGAATAAAGAATGAACGATATGGCATATGGGGCGGTCTAACTCAAAAAGATCGTAGACCTTTGCAGAAGCAATTAAATATTGTACTGAAGGAGGAAGACGTTGCTTAGTTTAGATAGAGCCTGGGGAACTGTGCTCACTAAAGCAACGCCTTTACCTGATGTATGGAGTGGCTTAGCAGCCAAGCAGATTAAGTTCCGCAGGGGACAGGTCTGTATGGTAGCTGCTGCACCTAACGCTGGTAAGTCTATGTTTGCATTGATCTATGCAATCAAGGCTAGAGTACCGGCCTTATTCTTTTCAGCAGATACTGATACGACTACAGTGATGATGCGTAGTGCAGCACATCTATCAGGTCACAATCAGGTCAACGTTGAACAGAACTTATCTACCGATAATAATTACTACAACCACCACCTTAGTAAGTTAGGTCATATTAAGTGGGTCTTTGATTCTAGTCCGTCACTTGATGATATCGAGTTAGAAATCAGAGCGTATGTGGAGCTATACGGAATCGCTCCAGAGTTAATCATCATAGATAACTTAATGAACGTGGCAGCAGAGACTGATAATGAATGGGCAGGCTTACGTGCAATTATGATGGAACTGCACGATATGGCACGTAAGACAGAAGCCTGCGTATTAGTCCTGCACCACGTCTCTGAACAGTCAGAGTATGGCAGCCCTACTAAACCACCTGCCCGTCGTTCTATTCACGGCAAGGTGAGCCAGTTACCGGCCCTGATATTGACCCTTGGTTATGATCCGTTGAACGCAGAGTTAAACATTGCGGCAGTAAAGAATAGGTTTGGGCCACACACGGCAGATGCCTCTGACTTTACATCCTTGAACGTTAACTATGGAGCCTGCCAGATATCAGATAGAAACGCCTTTGGCGCAATGCTGGCAAGAGATGCACGAGCAGGTTATACTGGAGACTACATCGTAGATGAGTATGGAAATGAGATAGAGCAATGAGTGAGAAGAAGATTGCTGGACATTGGTGGAATTATGGTCGCAAAGCAGGCTTTGGTATTGGCTTTGATGTATCTACATACCACTGGAATATTGATCTTGGTTTCTGGTACTTTGGACAGGAGTTTTAATGAGTGATTTAGATAGAGAAGTAGCTATCCTTAAAGTAGATTTAGCAAACTTCTTCAATGCTTTGATTCAATCCGGTGTGGTTGAGATAGTCAAGGATGAAGAAGGTCAGATGGTTTACAAAACTAACAAGGTTGTGCTTGTAGATGAGCAACCCGAAGTACAATAAGGCCAAGGGTGCAGCCTTTGAGATAGATGTAATGAAATGGTTTCGTAGTCTTGGTGTCTTGGCTGAGCGCTTACGCTTAGCAGGCAAGGACGACGAAGGTGATTTAGTATGTGTTGTCTCGGGAAGCACCTACATACTAGAACTCAAGAACACCGCAAAGCTAGACTTACCGGAGTTCTGGAGGCAAGCAGAAGTTGAGGCGCTTAACTACGCTAAGGCTCGTGGTATCGGAGAAGTGCCACTGCATTATGTTGTAGTTAAGCGTCGCAACGCTGGCATAGACAAGGCTTGGGTGGTCCAGGACTTGGAGCAATGGTTAAAGGAGAAGAACAATGGCAGTACCTGAAGGTGAAATCACAACAAGTGAAATCTTTGTAGAAGATACAGAGCCTGCAACAGAAGAAGATGAAGCATTAGCAGAAGCAACACTCAAAGCAATGGGAATTGACCAGGCGTGATCTGCGAGAACTGTAGTAAAGCTGGAGAGGAGAACTCTCTAGGTCACCTCAAGCGTGCTGCAAACTGGCACGAGAAATGTAATATTAAGGGGTGTGTATGTCAGCACAAGACTGGTCCAGGTTGGGTAAAACACGCAAATACAAAGGTTCCGTTGATGCAAACGCAATCCCCATAACACCTATCATCGCCTTCTATGGCGGTGAAGTAAGAGAAGGTAACGGCGCATCAGTGCGTTGTGTACTACACAATGATAGTCATAGGTCTGCATCCATTAACACCTATGACAATCTGTACTTCTGTTTTACCTGTGGCAAGGGAGGCAATGCCGCAAATATAGTTTGCCTCATAGAGAATCTGGAGTTTAACGATGGCCTCAAACGTGCAGTCGAAATTGCAACTAGAAGCGGCGCAGAGATACGCACAGGAAATAACTCCAGAAACTCTCGTCGCGCTAAACGAACGTGGGATATCTGAACTTGTAGCAGCCAAGTTCCAGCTAGGTACAGTAGTTGATCCTATCAATGGTCACGAGATGCAGTCCGGTTGGCTATCTATTCCCTACATCACCGCTATGGGTATGTGTGTAGGCTTTAAGTTTCGCAGGCTAGATGATGGCAAGCCCAAGTACGGCAGCCCTACTGGGCAGAAGTCACACCTGTATAATGTAGTTGATGTAACCCTGGCTAGTCCTTACATTGTGGTCTGTGAAGGTGAGTTAGATACAGTCATTACTAGCGGTGTCCTTGGCATAGCAGCAGTCGGAGTACCTGGAGTGCAGGCTTGGAAGCCACACTTTAGTAAGTTACTCAATGGTTACGAGAGTGTATTTATTGTAGGAGATAACGATGCCAAAGAAGATGGCTCTAACCCTGGCGCAGACTTTAGTAAGCGTGTTCAGCAAGAGGTATTAAACGGAGTTATAGTAACATTGCCTACCAATATGGACATAAACGACTACTACTTAGCCTATGGTGCGGATGCAACACGAGCTTTGTTAGTAGGAGAGCAGAATGGATAAGAGCGAATGGCTACAGATGATACAGACTTTGCATACTATGGGCTTCCTTATCCTGGAAGTGAACTACCAAGACGAGACAGTGTTAATACGCCCAATCCCAACCCGTTAGTAGATCATCTAGCAGTTGCAGGATACCGAGCAGCAGGTGTATCTACCGAGGACTTGACATCTTTCATTGAATCCTTTGCCTCACTTCGTGCCTCACGTGTACGTGGAGTAGGTGCAGACCAGTACTCACTAGCACAAGGGCAGAAGTTCGAGTCCTTTACTACTGGCGATATCATCAGAGAATTAGTTGAAGAGTTAGCAGATGCTAGCAACTATATAGACTTCCTTGCTATCAAGCTGCTGAATGTACAGCACACTATAGATCAGGTGCTACCTGACTGTGACTGAACTACACCCATCTGTCTATGATATAGCACCGTCTGTTGCACAGACCATACACAATAGATACAAAGCCTTTGTAGACCTTGACGATGTCAAGCAAGAGTGTATCAAGTGGGCGCTATCGCGTGCTGCATATCTGAATGAGCAGCTATCAGAGCCGGAGATTAAACAGCGCCAGCATAATGAACAGCGTGTTGGTTGGCAGATGTTTCGTGCTGCTGAAAGGTATGCTCGCAAGGAGAAGTCAATCAGGTCTGGCTATCATATCTCTGATGAGTCCTACTATGAGACTGCCAACCTAGCGCAGCTACTGCCTTATGTAATTGCATCAGTCATAGATGGCACTGTCCTTGAGCAGGCACAAGAGATGATCCGTGATGGCAGGCCCAAGGGTTCTTCGTCTCCAGCAGAAGGTGGCAACCTGCTTGCTATCCTCATTGATATTAAGAAGGCTTACCTTGGCCTTGATACTGAACACCAGAACATACTGGTCTGGCGATACCACCAGGCTATGACACTTGCACAAGTAGCACAATTACTAGAATGTGCTACATCTACAGCAGACCGCAGGATTACCTTTGCCCTGCGTGCCTTGCAGGATAGGCTAGGCGGTCAAAGTCCTTGGCGATGAACGAGTTAGTGCTCTTTGACTTTCTTAAGTTCAATCTCTACCCAGATTTAGAGCGAGCACCAGGTATCTATGATGCCTTCGACTGCCACTCACAGAAGGCCGGTCACTTCATTGAATTGAAGTGTCGCCAAACCCATTATTCTACGCTACTTATAGAGCAGATGAAGTACCGCAAGCTGATGGAGCAGGCATACCACCGAGAGTTGCTTCCTTTCTATATCAACAGTACTCCACTTGGAATCTATTCCTTTGATCTGACAGAGATAGATGAACCGCAGTGGCATACTCATCAGATGCCAGCTACCACAGAGTTTGATAATATAGATAAGGTTGAGAAGGTAGTAGGCTATCTGCCTATCGAGGAGGCTATTAAGCTATGACATACGAGTACGAGTGTCCAGGGTGCGGTGATGTGCGCCTTATAGAACGCAGTATCAATGCACCGGAAGAGACATACATCTGTACCAACTGCGACTGTACCTTCCAGCGCAAGTGGTCTTCGCCTGCTGTAACCTTCAAGGGTACTGGCTTTTATACTACCGATTCTAAATGACACAAGGATTCACCAGTGGTATGCGGTCATCACTCGATGACACCTGGACTACACCAAGAGACTTCTTTGAGAAGCTACACCAAGAGTTTAACTTTACCTTAGATGCAGCAGCGCTTCGCTCTTCTGCTGTAGTGCCTAACTATCTTGGCCCTGATCACGAGTACGGTTGGAGACACGATGCTCTCACTGTCGAGTGGGACGGTGCTTCCGAAGGTGGTGCAGTATGGCTGAACCCACCTTATGGTCGTATCATTAAGGACTTTGTAGCTAAGGCTGATTCTGAAAGCAAGAAAGGTATTACTGTGGTGTGCTTAGTGCCAGCACGCACCGATACTAAGTGGTGGTGGGATAGCTGCATACACCACGAGGTTAGATTTATTAAAGGTAGATTAAAGTTTGGTGAGGGCAACGGCTCTGCGCCGTTCCCTTCCGCAGTCATAGTTATGAGAAAGCACTAACCCCCACCGGAAAGAGGTTAACAGTGAGGGCTAGTTGGCTGCGAAAGAGGCGCGATTAAAGTGTATCAGTACCAGCCTCGTCTGTGATGCCGGAGAGCGCGACACGCACTCCCTGAATAGCGGTGTTCAAGGTATCGTAGACCGTGAAGGATTTGTAGTTCAGGTCGTGAACTACGCTCTCTAAGGAGTTGAGCAATTCCATAAGCCGAGCTTCGTTTGTTGTCGGCAAGGTGGTCAAACCTGCTTTCACGGGTCCATAGGGTGACAAGGCACGCAGTTTCTTTTCTCGTATACCCGAGAGCTTTACTATATTCTCGTGTGATTCTCCGGTTCTCACGCTTCTCCTCCATTGTTGCCTTGGTTCTCGCCACCATTACCGGCTTCTCTGACTCCTGCGATAGGAGTGATAGTGGGTCTGATACCCACGCTATTAGTAGTGCCGTCAATATCAATCCACTTGCTGCCTTCTTTATCAATAGCCTTCTCCTGTTCTAACAATTCCTTGTAGTCATCGGGGTAGGCTTGTGCCAACCTGGTCAGAGCGCGATCTCTCGCCCTCCTGTAGTTTCGGTAGCTAACCGCTTGGTTAGCGGCAGCCCTCATTCTCTTCTCTCTCATTCTCTCCCTCTCTTAATCATTAGGTAGCCTACCAGTAGGATAGACAGCATTACTATCCAGTACTTCACCGACTAGCTTCTTTCACTATCGCCGTTATATCTAGGGGTTGCCCTACTAAGTGAGCGTCCTCCTCCTCGCTCTCCCACCCCGATACCAAGATACGGGTAGCGGTGGGTGAGGTGGCTATCCAAGCGAGAGCTTCTGCCTCGCTGTTGCCGCCCCATTCTGCCTTGCCGTCCTCTCCTACTACCTCATAGAGCAGGATTAGATCAGACTTGCGTGGGTGGAAGGCAATTATATTACTCATCATCTTCCTCTCCTGGAAATAACTTATCCCAGCAGGCAGCGTGTGTACCGGATATCAGAATCTCTCTATCTCCGGCGCTCATATCGGGGAAGGCGTCCTGGATATTCTCTCCCTCTTGCCACCTAGTAACAGCTTCTCGATCTAAACTCCATACTTCATACTTATCACATACGCAGCAGGGTTTGGTTTTGACGGCGATAAAGTCATTCATCGTCATCCTCCTCTTCTATCTTGAAGATACGCATTAGGGCAGAATTAGCCCTGTTGATAGTCACTAGCATCTCTTCCTGTTCTCTCTTCATTAGCTCTTGCATACTCTCCCTCTCGCTCATCGTAGGCACCCGCAATTATCAACAGGCGTTAAACAGTCACCGCAGAATAGGGTGCAGATAGTGCACCCGTCTCCCTCGCACTCTTTACATATTGTCATTCTCTCTCTCCCTCTTTCGCTATACAGGCGGGGCAGATATTGCCCTCTCCCTCTTGATCGTCGAAGTACTCCTCGCACTCCGCGCACTTCACTTCATTAAGCTGGTGATTACTAAACGGATCGCCGTCATAGTGTCCCATTAGGCGTGCTCTTTCATTTTCTTTACTTCGCTAGGGTAAGCGCCTAATAATTCTGCGAGCTTACTAGCGTGTAGTGAGCATAAGTATCGGACGCATAGGTAACCCTCTACCGTCATAGTCGCACTATCGTTACAGCTATCGCACTTAGTCATTATTCTCTCCCTCTTCTGCATACTTCTCGTGGCACTCTTTACACAATAGCTGCGCCCCGTATTGATGGACATATCCGGCCTTCATATCCGATACCGGATAGGTATAGTCGCAAGATATACACGTACTCTTTTCTACTAGCATTACTTTCCCTCTCTCATAAACGCACGGAATAAGCGCACGCTCTCTCTCTTACTGTATCCATAATAGCTGCGGGTTACTAGGTAACCCTCTCTCCCTAGTGCATAGATAACCCAAGCACCCTCTCTATTCTTTTCGATAGTCATACTCTCTCTTTTCTCTCTTTCGATCCGGCTAAGCACCGGCCACCGGCCACCGCCTAACACGGTGGCCGATAGTCTCGCGCTTAGAGCTTACTTTCGATTAAGCATAGGCATAAGTAGAGCTTGCCACGTAATCGTATCGTGCGGAATAGTCACCTTTACCGGCTTACGCTCACCACTAAAGGCCATCGTGAGCATAGTGCCGGCCATATTAGAGCACGGTACCTTATTAAAGTCGGCCATATATGCAGGGTTAAAAGAGATTCCCTCCACCGCCACGCTCTCACTAGGGATAAGGTGCTTATATGGCGGGAATTTACCGGTGCCTAGTTGAATCGTTAAACTAGTGCCACCTATGGCCACACTTAAGCTATCGCCGGCGCGGGTAAAGGTAATCTCTCTCGCCACCTTTTCGCTCTTAATCGCTGCCAGGATAGCCTTAAGATCGGTTAGGCGAATCGCGCTAGACGCGAGCTCTCCCTCTCCCGCTATCTCTCCCGCTATTAGGCGGTACCTATCGCTAGCCGCTGCGGTAATCGTGCCACCGGTGGCCGATAGATAAACCGCTGCCAGGGAATCAATAGCGCTCTTTCCCTTATCCGCCGCCACGCTAGCGCCGGTTAATAGGTCTGCAATATCCGCACTTTTAACGGTAATGCTTTCCAAGGTGCGCTCTCTCTCTATTGTGTTCATATTCTCACTCTCTCTCTCTTATTCGATCTTTTCTGCACTATTGCAGACTAGGGGAGATAGGTGCGGGGATATTCTCCCCGCCACTATCTGCCCCGGTACGCCTTAGTACTCTCTCCCTGTAGCCTTGCAGAATATGAAGTACGCGCCCTCTACCGCCGCCCATAAGAGCACGGCGGCGGCCACGATAGAGCCTAGGCCTACGATTACCGATAGAAGATAGGCTAGCTCGCTCACTTATCGCCCCGGTGCTTGATGATTAGGCCGGTGAGGGTAATTAACACGCTATCCGGTACCGGTGCGTAAAGCCACGCGCTGCCGGCCTTGTAGCCGGTAATGCTGCAAGGTGGCACCGCGTCCCATTTAACGTCACTATCTTGATGTACACAATGAGAATTTAGCTCATTAAGGTGATACGCGGCCCATATTGCAAGGATATCGCTAAGCTCTCCCGCGCTCCACCGGTTAATAAATTGTGTGATATCACTAAAAGAGTCTAAGCATTGTCCGGCGCTATGCCAGGAGCGGCATCCTTTTCTTACAATATGGCCGGACATAGATATCACCGGCGCACCGGTTACCGGCTTATGATTAACGTCTAGCCCTGCGCCCTGCATAGGCTTTATCTCTACGTTTAGGTAATAGCGATTCCCCTCCACGTCACGCCCAATTAGATTATTCTTTAGGGCTAGGCCCTGCGCGGTGTCCTGTATTGATAGCTCTTTAATTAGCATTATTCTCTCCCTCTCTCTAGCTGTTGATTTAAGGCCCATAGAATCTTCTCCGCGTGCTCATACTCCGACTCCGCAAGATTAGAGAGCACTTCATAAGCTGCATCTCTAATATCCTTCGAGCTGTACTTAGTTTTATTCATCACTCCTTCTCCTCTTCTCCTTCGAATCCGCATAATTCATCATCTGGATGATACTCCTCGCACGTATCGCACTTCTCATACCATCCGAGAACAGTGAACTCTTCACCGCAATCATCACAATCATTACCATAAAGAGTGCCATCTAAGCGGTCGTACTCTCCCTCGCCCTCTAGCACTTTCCCACAATCGCACTCCGAATAGTAAGAGACTTTTATCATCGGGGAATCGATCGATTCCATCTACTTTCCCTCTCCTTCTACTATGTCGCAAGCTACTATCCACGCATAGGGATTCTGGCGTATTAGATTCATCTCCGATATGCCGTAAATCTTAAAGAGCTCCGCATCGGCGCATCCTTGCGCGTCCGATGTGGTGAGACCTTCGCCCTCTAATTCTGCGATGAGAGCGCGGCTCTCACGTATGTAATCCACTAGATTTATCATCTCTTTACTCCCTCTAATAGTGCTGCGAGAGCTGCGGTCTGCGCAGATTCAAGATAGCTATAATGAGCCTTACATAGTTGAATCTCCCCGCCTTGTACTGTATTGCGGATGCACACGTGCCAGACTTCCCCGCATATTGCGCAATCGAAGCGGCTCATTAGTTATTCTCCTTCACAAACATAACGCCGGCTATCGGCGATAGTAATTCACGTGCTACATCTACCGCATTATCTTTATCGGTAGCACTCACGCGGATGGCTACCTTTACCACTATCTCATATGTCTGGAAGTCGCTCATAGCTCTTCATCCTCTTCGATATGGCACTCACAAGCGTCCATATATTCTGCCCATACATCGGTGAGATGGATGCCATCGCCGTAGACCGCTTCGAGATAGTCTAGAATATATGCAGCACCTTCATTAAAAGATGCATTTTTAATATCTTGCAGCTCCTCTTGATTCATCTTGATTCTCCTTAGTTAGGCACGGCCCTCGCCGTGTGCGCCCATTATTGCCTATAGGGTATAGACGTGTCAACTATTTAAAAGTGTGTTTCGCATCACATTATCCTGGCAAGAGCTCTCCCGCCTTCCACCGCTCTAAGTGGATCAATTCGGACATATAGTGCAAAGGTTACAGTGCAGACATAATGGGATATATCCTCTCTTGCCAGACAATAGGGAGAAGCAGGGCATATAGGAGAGCTGCCGGAAGTAGAGTCGGCCCTCCCCGATTCTATAAGCCGCTTAGACAATACGGCCCGCCGTGTCTACCTTATGCCCTGGCCCGCACCGTCTAACCCGCAAAACAGGAGACCCGGGCATAGTGAAATCTGCGCGGGTGGTCCCGGTACTCCCCAACAAAAAATATTTGCTAAAGTGAAGCTGATCTGGCGCCTGACCTGCGGTTATATCTACTGTGACTAACGTCACACGGCGTAAACGGGAAATGACCTAAATTTCTCGCCTTATATATAGTAAGGGGCTTTAATAGGAAAGACCCTGAGCAGTGACTAACAGTGGCCTCTGGCGAGGCCCTATGCCGAGCCCTAACTTACCCCTCAGTTCGCTTTAGGCTCCCTCGGGAGCACTGCTAAAAAACAACCTACTTAGTACTTTTTAGTAGGGATAGTTCTAGGAATATTCTCCTTGGTATAAATGAAAAGGCATTCCGGCCAAAATATTTTTAGGAGATTACGTGGCTGATAATTCAGCAGATATTGCTAAGCGTATTATCCTTGGATGTGTAGCTGAAGGTATGACTATTGACGCCGCCTGTGGCAGCGCCGGTAAGTCTATTAAGACCTATGAGTATTACCGCCGCACCGATAAGATATTTGCAGACAAGGTAGACCGTACCCGCCTTGGTCTAAAGGATAAGCAGTTCCAAGACGGCGACGTACACGATATATCCTTTGCAGACTTTAGACAGAAGTTCCTACATTCTCGCACCTTTCCACACCAGCAGAACTTGGTAGATGTGATTGAAGGTAGAGATCCAGGGTGGTTACACCCCAGTATGAAATTTGAGCCAGGACTTGCCTCTAACCGCGTCCTGATAAATATTCCGCCAAACCACGCCAAGTCAATTACGATTACCGTAGACTACGTCACTTGGCAGGTAGCAAGAAACCCTAACTTTCGAGTACTGATAGTTTCCCAAACGCAGCAACTAGCTGCTGACTTTCTCTACGCCATCAAGCAAAGACTAACGCATCCTATGTATGCAGAACTTCAAAGTGCTTATGCTGCTGGTGTAGGGTTTAACTCTAAGTCTGCATCCTGGCAGGCTACCCGCGTTACCTTTGGTGATGAACTCCGTGAGTCATCTGAAAAGGATCCAAATATCGAGGCTGTCGGTATCGGCGGTCAGATATACGGCAAGCGTGCCGATATGATTATTGTAGATGACGCTGTCACCTTAAAGAACGCCAACGAGTTTGAGAAGCAAATCCGGTGGCTGACCCAGGACGTGCGCTCCCGTCTTAACCCAACCGGTAAGTTAATTATTATTGGTACACGAGTAGCCTCGGTAGACCTATACCGCGAGCTACGTAGTGAAGATAGATACCCAGGTGGACAAGTCCCTTGGAAGTATCTGGCTATGCCAGCCCTGCTGGAAGTAGACGAGGACCCCGACAAGTGGGTTACCTTATGGCCCGCATCTGATGCTCCATTTGATGGACAAGAGGAAGCCGATAAGAACGAAGACGGTCTATATCCTAGATGGTCTGGTCGCAACTTGTATAACGAACGTCAAGCGATGGATGCTAGTACCTGGGCTTTGGTCTACCAGCAACAGGACGTATCTGAAAACGCAGCCTTTGACCCCGTATGTGTAAAAGGCTCTATTGATGGAATGCGTAAGTCTGGCAACTTAGTTGCTGGACACCCAGGACATCCACGAGACTTAAACGGCTTTACCTATATCTGTGGGCTAGACCCTGCGATGATTGGCGATACCGCAGCTATCTGCTACGCCATTGATAGATCAACGAGCAAGAGGTACATAGTAGATGCTATCAAGATTAGCCGTCCGTCTCCAGCCGATATCCGTAATCTTATTTTTGATTGGACAGCCATCTACTCTCCGTCAGAGTGGATTATTGAAAAGAACGCCTTCCAGTCCTTCTTAACACAAGACGAAGGTATCCGTATGCACCTAGCCTCACGAGGCGTGCAGTTCAAGGAACACCATACCGGCTCTAATAAATGGGATGCCGGATTCGGTGTGGCATCTATGGCTACCCTTTTTGGTACTAAGCAATTTGATGGTAAGCACCATCGAGATAACTTAATACACCTACCTAGCGATCAGACCGAGAACATCAAGGCTCTGATAGAGCAGTTAATTACCTGGACTCCAACGACTAAAGGTAAGACCGATATGGTGATGGCTCTATGGTTCTGTGAGATTAGAGCACGTGAGATGCTCAACTATGGACAGTATGCCACCCACCATATGAAGAACCCTTTCCTATCTCGCCACGAGCTAGGCAAAAGAACAGTGATTAACTTAGAAGAAGCCTTCGCTGAGCAAAACAAAATCAGAGTAATTTAGGAGACGTTATGGGATATTCAGCAAACCCAATGGGAGTTGCTCTTGGTTCTACAAACAAGAAGCAAGCAAAAGCTGTTAATAAAACTATTAAAACAGCCAAAGAAGTGGCTAAAGTAGCAGCACTATTAGCGGCCCCAAACATTGCTGGAAAAATTAAAGGCGCTAAAGTAGTTAAAGAAGCTGCAGAAGCAATAGCAAAAAAGAATCCTTATGTAAAAGTTACTACTGGAGTTCAAGGCAAAAATGCAAATATTACTTTGAAGAAATCTGAAACCGCTAAAAAAGCAGGATCTCCAAAGGCTGGAACTAAAGCAACAATACAAAGAGTTGTAAATCCACGTCAAGGCGCATCAGGTCAGGCAACAGCGGCTGGAAATAGAGCTGCAAAAAAAGTTGTAATTAAAACAGGAAAAGCAGCAGGTTTTGTTGCTGGTGTAACTGCAGAAAAAGCATATCAAAATTCTAAAAAGAAAAAGGATAAAAAATAATGCCAATGAAGCCGTCAAAGCCAAGCTTAGGTTCTCGTAGAGTAACGTCAGTTCCAGCAGCAAAGAGAACTCCTATTGGTACTGCTAAGCCAAAGCCAGCAGTAAGGATTACTAAGAACGAAAAGATGATTGCAGAACAACTATCCCCAAAGGGAATGAAGAAGGCTGCTAAGAATCAATCAGATGCGTTAGACAAGAAGTATCCAGGACTTTACAAGAAGAAGAAGTAAGGACCCCACATTGTTATCAGTCAAAGAAGTTGACGCGAAACTATCGCGGCTACGTACACGCTCATCAGCGCGTGACCAGCGTATGCGCGACGTGCTTTCGGTACGTCAAGGAGATATCTCTAAGGTATTTCCATCTATGTTCTCCGAGGACTATCCTAAGCCTCTCGTTGCCAACTTCATTGACGTAGCAGCACGTGACCTAGCAGAAGCAATGGCACCACTGCCATCCTTTAACTGCTCAGCAACCAATATGGTTTCTGATACGGCACGCAAGGGCGCAGATACTCGTACCCGCATTGCCAATTTTTATGTAACAAACTCTGATTTACAGCTTCAGATGTACACCGCAGCAGACTGGTATAACACTTACGGTCTTGGTGTTGGTATGGTCGAGATGGATTATGATGATAACAACCCACGTATCCGTATGCTCAACCCATTTGGTACATACCCAGAGTTAGACCGCTATGGTCGAGTTTTATCTATTACCCAGGTTATTGTTACAGATGCAGAAACACTTGCCGCGCAATACCCAGAGTTCTACGAGCAGATTCTAGGTCGCAATCAGTATCAACTATCTTCACCCTATGTCTCAATGGTCAAGTACCACGACAAGGATCAGGACCTACTCTACCTACCAGAGCGTAAGAACCTAGTTCTATCTAGTACACCTAACGTACTAGGTAAGCCAATGGCATCTGTCATTATGCGTTCATCCTTAGATGGAGAAGCACGCGGTCAGTTTGATGATGTACTCTCAGTACAACTCGCTCGTGCTCGCTTTGCTATCTTGCAGATTCAAGCTGCTGAGAAATCTATCCAAGCGCCTATCGCTATTCCACAAGATGTACAAGAACTGGCCCTTGGACCGGACGCAATTATGCGTTCTGCTAATCCGCAAGGCATCCGTCGTGTACCACTAGAACTACCACCTGGAGTCTTTACTGAGTCCGGTGTCCTGGAGCGTGAACTTCGTATGGGTGCTCGTTACCCAGAGTCTCGCTCAGGTAACATTGACGCTTCCGTTGTCACTGGTCGCGGTGTACAGGCGCTACAGGCTGGCTTTGATACACAGATTAAGGCAGCACAAGCACAGTTTGCTCGTATGTTCCAAGAACTTACCTCTATCTGTTTTGAAGCAGATGAGAAAATCTTTGGTGGTATTCCAAAGACTATCAAGGGTTCAGATGATGGAACACCGTATGTACTTAAATACATCCCATCACGCGACATTAAGGGCGAGTACGGCGTAGATGTCCGTTACGGCATTATGTCTGGTATGGATCCTAACCGCGCCATTATTGCTTTACTACAAATGCGTTCAGATAAACTCGTCTCACGCGACTATGTACGTCGTGAGATTCCAATGGACCTTAACGTTACACAAGAGGAACAACGTGTTGATATTGAAGAGATGCGCGATTCTTTGCGCGTTGCTGTTGCTCAGTATGCTCAGGCGATACCGGCTCTCGCGGCGCAGGGCCAAGACCCTTCGCAGATTATCGGGCGTATCGCTGCTGTTATCCAAGGTCGCCAAAAGGGACAAGCGTTAGAGAACGTTGTCGAAAAAGCATTTGCACCAGAACCAGCCCCAGCCCCAGAGATGCCACCTATGGCACCAGGTATGGAGCAACAGATTCCAGCAGCAGGTGCGGCCCCCGCTCCTGCCTCGCAGCAACCTCCACAAGAACAAGCTGGTACGGCCCCTGCTGCTGGTCAACGTCCAGATATAGCCCAACTACTAGCCGGTATTTCTGGCGCAGCTTAAGCGAGGGAGGTGTAAATATGAACAAAGGATCACGTCAACCAGCATCAATGGCTAAGCCAAAAGAAGGAAAGATGGATACCTCTAAGCCAGCAGGCGGTAAGGTGTTTTTCGGAATGATGGCAGCAGGCCGTCCAGGTAAGAAGAGTACAAAGGCGTAATAAATTTAGTGGAAGGTGTATGGGACGATGGACAATAATAGAATTCGTCGTCCTATACGCTCTTCCGATTTTGCAGTAGTACTTGCAGAGACTGCCTTTAATTTCGCGCAGGCTGCAACAGGATTCTTTGAATCATTATATGAATTAAGCATTTACCACGCTAACCACAAGACTGAAACTAATCAGGCGTGGGAGCAGATGGCGCAA
>OFRA01000041.1_pt1 | contig 31302 bp, 46 predicted proteins | sample 1543001 | NCBI WGS metagenome assembly OFRA01 (sample SAMN07774221, study PRJEB24372) | wastewater metagenome | isolation source: Lake Maggiore Verbania | place: Italy: Verbania | collected 2015-12 | reverse complement strand
GCAACTGGAGCAGCTACTAATATTGATGTGGCAATAGTTCCTAAAGGTACTGGAGCGTTTACTTTAGACATTGCTGATAGCACATCTGCAGGAGGTAACAAACGAGGTGCAAATGCTATTGATTTAAGCACATATAGAACTGGTGCTACTAATGTTGCGAGTGGGCAATATTCTGTCGTTATAGGTCAAGACTCAAGAGGAAGTAATAATAACGCAGTTGCGATTGGTTCTTCAGCAATTTCTACAAGTGATGGCTCAGTAGCTATTTCAGGTTCCACAGCTAGTGGTGTCAGGTGTTTTGCACACGGAACTAGGTGTACATCTTCTGGCTATGGTTCTGTAGCATTTGGTTCTTATGTATATGGTGATACAATAGCATCTGGAGATAATAGTTTTGCAGCTGGTCAAGGGGGTACTGCTAGTGGTACTGGCTCTGTAGTTCTTGGTGGATATGCTAGTGTAGCAAGTGGAACATATTCATACGCTTTTGGGAAAAATGCTGACACATTTGGTATTGCTGGAAGAATGGCAAAAGGTTATTCTTTAGATGGTATTAACATAAGTGGTCATAGTCAAGCATCAACTTTTTTTCTTTCAGTTAGAACTACAGGAAACACAGCAACAACAGTAACAGCAGGTGGTGGTGCAGCAGCTGGAACAAACCAAGTAATCCTATCTAACCAATCTGCATACAGATTCAAAGGTAGCATCGTAGGTAAGCAATCAGGCAGTGTAAACGCAGCAGTTTGGGATATTGATGGATTCATTGTAAGAGGTGCAAATGCAGCAGCTACAACATTAAATATTTCAAATGTAACTTTAGTACAGAATACTCCAGCTTGGGGAACACCGACACTAGCAGCAGACACAACAAACGGAGGTCTTAGAGTGCAAGTAACTGGAGCAACTACAACTAACATTCAATGGACTGCGGTAATAGATACAACAGAGGTAATTTACGCTTAATACATAAACTATGGCAATTTACAACACATTACACATATTTGGGTACGGAGAGACTCAAGTGATAACAGATACAGAAAACAAGAAGGTAGCTACAGATTCAATTGTCGGAGTGCAGTTAGTAGTTGATGACCTTTATTCTAAGAAACCATCTGACAATCCAGCGACAAATGACTATGCAACAATCAGCATATTGAATGGTATCTTTGCAAATTATTCAGATGAGCAAGGAAATTATTTTAGAGTTGACTATTCAGAATTAAATGCAGCTTTGATTGATGCAGTAGTATTAGAGGTATTAAAATAATATACTGTTAAAATATTAACTTTACAAAGGCTGGGCAACTAGCCTTTTTTTGAATAAAGACATGGCAAATAAAGAGGCAGTATTTTCACTCAGAGTTGACACTGGTAATAGTGTACAAGATGTGCAATCATTTGACAAGGCAGTCAACAATCTTAACAAGGATCTGCAAGGAGCACAGAAGACAGCTGCATCAGGCACTGGACTAGATGACTTTGCCACAAGATTAGAGGAGCTGAATCAGAGAGTTGAGGCTGGCGGTCTATCATTGCGTGAGATGACTCAGGTCATGAAGCAATATCAGACTATTGCTGCACAAGCTGGAGTTGAGTCACCAGTGGGAGCTCAAGCCATTCAGAATGCTGCGACTTTAAAGGATGAGATAGGTGATTTAAAGGCTGCTACCACAGCACTATCATCTGACTTTGTGGGCCTTGATACATCATTAGCTGGAATAGAAACTGGAGCTGCTATCTTTGGAGGCTTTCAGTCAGCTATGGCATTGACTGGTGTTGAGTCTGAGCAATTGGTGCAGACAATGGTCAAGCTGCAAGCGGTTCAAGGTGTGGTAAATGCTGTGAGCACTGTTGCCAACAACTTGAATAAGGATGCCATCCTAGGTATTCAGCTTAGAAATGGTCTTGAGAAATTAAGTACATTCATAAAAGGTGGTGCTACAACAGCAATTGTTGCACAAACTACAGCATCAGGAGGATTGGCAACAGCTCAAGGTGCTGTGACTGGAACAACTGTGGCAGCATCTACTGCAATGAAAGCCTTTAGAACAGCATTGATTGCCACTGGTATAGGTGCTATTATAGTATTGCTTGGTGTAGCTGCTGAAGCAATGGGATTCTTTGGTGATGAAACAGAGGATGCTGAGAAAGCACAGAAGAAACTTGATGATACATTAAAGGTTACAACTAAAAGTTTAAATGAACAATCTCAAGCAACATCTGATTTAGTTCAATCAGTAGGACAAGATACTGAAAGACTCGTTGCTCTAGCTAAGGCTAGGGGTGCAAGTGAAAAGGAGATAACAGATATAAAAATATCACAATCTGGCCTACAACGCAGACTCCTTTCAAATGATGTCGAATTCCAAAAGAAAGAATATTACAAAGCTCTAAATACTAGAAAGATTACTCTTGAGCAAATGACTGAATTTGAAACTTTGTATTTTGGTGCAAAGCAAAAATTACAAGATTTTGATACTGCAAATAATCTCAAGGTAGCAGAAAATGCGGCTAAAGTTGCTGAGAATGCTGAGAAAGTAAGAAAGGACCAAGCTGAAAAGGCAAAGGCTGCATCTGACAAAGCAAGAGAACAAAGAAAGACAGATTTAGCCAAGGTAAAAGAGGCTGAGGATGCCTATGCTCTAGCTGGTGAGTCATTGAGGAATCAGGAAATTATAAGTGAAACAAAAAAATACAATGAACTTATAAAACTAGCTGAGAAAAATGGGCATGATTCCACTACTTTACGCAATGCATTAAGAGATTCATTGAATACTATTGACAATAAATACGATGATATTCAAAGAGCGAATGAGGAGAAAAGAGCTAAAGAGAAAAAAGAAAAGGATATAGCTGAATCCAATCGTAAAGAGGCACTAAGAAGAGACGATATTGCCACAGAAGAGGCATTCTTTGATGAATACAATGCAGCATTACTCACTCAACAGCAGACAGAAGAGCAAGCGGTGAATAGTAAATACTTTGCATTGAAAGCTGGGGCTGAAAAATATGGCCTTGATATCATAAAACTTGAGGAGAAAAACCAACAAGAGATTACCAAGATTCAAAACAAATATGCTGTTGAAAGGATTCAGAAACAGCTGGACAATGCTCAGTTTATCTTTGACCAATTCAGTGCCTTAAATGATGCATTCAGTGCGTTAGAGGATGCGAGAATGCAGAACATGCAGTCAAGAGCAAATGATGAGCTGTCTGCATTGGATGCAAAGCACAAAGCTGAGCTAGAGAATACTAATCTCACAGCTGAACAAAGGAAAGCTATAGACCAAAACTATGCAGAGGCTAAGTATCAGATTGAACTTAAGAACTTCAATGCATTAGAGGCTATTAAAAAGAGACAGTTTGAACGTGACAAGATTCTGAGAATCGGACAAGCTGCAATAGATACAGCAGCAGCTATTGTGAAGGGGATTGCTCAGTTTGGTCCTCCTCCATCACCAGCTGGTATTGCTGCCATTGCATCAGCTGCTTTGATTGGAGCTACTCAGATTGCTGCCATTGGATCAACTAAGTATCAGTCAGGCACTGCACCAACCTTTGACACTGGTGGAGGTGTATCTGCTGGAGCTGGATCAGCTGCATTGGGTGGACAGAATGCGAACACTAATACACAGCAAACTGATCTCACAGCAATGGCTGCACAGCAATCGGCTGGAGTTAATCAGGTGTATGTCCTTGAATCAGATATTACTGGCACACAGAATAACGTGGCTATACAGAACAAGCTCAGTGTGTGGTAATGAATTTAACTTGTGTGCTCCCTCTCATCCATTGATCTGAGCATGAGAATGAGCCATAGAGGTCCAGCAATTGTTGGGCCTTTTTTGTGTCATTAGCTATCTTAACATTTTGACCAGGTGAATGAGGTATCTGATAGTAGTTTAGATACAGAGATTTGACAAAGTGATTATGGCCATCCCAAGATATTGAATCAAACAAATCTATCAGCAGCTGACTATTCATCTTCACTGGTGCATGACATTCAAAGTTTATGGTGCTGCATCCCATTGCTTTGAGTGCATCCATTGTATTCTGACAAGCCTCCTGATATGTGGGTGCATGGCTGTCATTGATTGCTAGATTACCATTAGACATCACTATATCCGGATTGAACTTAGGACCTATAAAGAAATCATCATTCATGTAGATGAAATCACCTTTGACCTTCCTTGCAAATGTCAGCAGCTTGTGAGTCACGTCACAGCCTCTGATAGGTGATCTTGCATCAGGTGTGAGATTATTGTATCCTGGCACCATATCACCAATGATGTAGATCTCAGCTGTAGGATATTGTTTCAAGGCCCATCTGATTGAGTGCTCAATGGTACTGATGTCCTTGCTTTTTTTATGTGGGTAAACAAATAACATGGAACAAAAATACATATTATCTAATATGATGAAAGATTTGCCTATATATGAGATTGGAATAGATCTCAATGAAGAGGATACATCTGTGGAATTTAATTCACTTGTTGCTGATCCAGCGCATGAGATTAGCTTTCAGACATTCTCGCAGCAAAAGAAATTTCAATTCAATGATGAGGAGCAAGTTATCACTGGGGTGGCTATATCTGCGGATACACCAATCTATAGACATGATCCTAATAGTGGTGAGGAGTATTATGTAGTCTTCACAAAGAAAGCAATCAAGGATATTATCTTTGATTATGCTAGAAGAGGCAACTTCAACAATGTAAACATTGAGCACAATTCATCCAATGTGGTGAAGGGTATTCACATGATCCACAGCTACCAGATAGATAATGAGAAAGGATTCACAGCTCCTGAAAGATTCAAGGATGTCAATGATGGTTCTTGGATAACTAGCTATAAGGTAACTGATCCAGAGGTGTGGGCAAAGGCAAAGGCTGGTGAATGGACTGGATATTCTGTTGAGGGTGTATTTGTGATGACTGAAACTGATCGCACTCTTGAGACTGAGATGATGGCTAAGATATTTGAGGAGCTAAAGAAAGTCAAAGATTACATCAACTTTTACAATGACTATCCGGATGCTGTCAGCAACAATGCCAAGAGAGGGATAGAACTGAATGAAAAGAATGGCAACAAATGCGCCACAAGAGTGGGCCGCTTGAGAGCCACTACTCTAGCCAACAAAGAGACTGTCAGTGTAGACATAATCAAGCGCATGTATAGCTACCTATCAAGAGCTGAGGAATATTACAATCCTGAAGATACATCAGCATGTGGTACTATCAGCTTTCTATTGTGGGGTGGCCTAGCTGGCAAGAGATGGTCAGAGGCAAAGCTCAAAGAATTAGGAATTTTGGAACAATAAAACATAGTATAATTAAATAACAATCAAATGAACGAGAACTTCAAAAAAGTAATGGATGCAATTGCTGACATGAAAGCAATGTTTTCAACATCTACTGAGGCTGCTGAAGCTCAAGTATTTGGTGAGGCAGTGCTTTTGGATGGTACAGCTGTATCATACGAAGGTGAACTAGCAGTAGGTACTACTGTATTCATTGTTGCTGATGGTGAGCAAATTCCAGCTCCTGAAGGTACACATGAACTAGGTGGCGAATTCACTGGAATTAAGATCATCACTGATGCCAATGGTGTAGTGGTAGAGGTAATTGATGAAAGAGCTACAGAAGACGCTGCATCAGCAGACTTCGAGGCTATATCTTCAGAAGAGATACCAGCAGCTTTAGAGAAAGCTACAGAGGCAATCGCAGCAACTTTGAACATTGAGATGGGCGCAGCCTATGACATTGCAACAGCAGTGATAGCAGCTATCAATGAGCAAGAAATGTCAAAAGAATCAATGAGTACAGCTGATGTAGAGTCAATTGTGAGTACAAAGATGGAATCATTCTCAAAGGTTATCGAGTCTTTAGGAGAAATGATGCAGACTATTGTTACTGAAAATGAGACACTACGCACAGAGATGTCATCAATGAAAAATGACTTCGAATCATTCAAGGCAATGCCATCAAACAGCACTACTGAGAGCGAGAAATTCGCAAGAGTAAATAGTACAATGACTGCAAGACAGTTATTCCTTAAATCACAAATTAAATAACTAGAACAAATGAGCTTAAAAAAGTTTATCAAACAAAAATTTGACTACGATGTGTCAGGATTGGCAGCATACGTAGATGAGCAAAGAGAAGACCTGATCACTAGATCAGTAACTGAGGCAAAAACTTTGCGTTACATCACTATCCAAGAAGGTATCAAAGGATCTGAAGAGATTAAATTACTTGATGACACCTTGACTTACCAAGCTGGTGACTGTGAAATGACTCCAGCTGGAGATACAGTATTCACTGATCGTGCAATTGCTGTTGAGACTCTTGGATACATGAAGAGATTTTGTCAAAAAGACCTAGCTGGTTTTTGGACTCAATTGGCTTTGACTCCAGGTGCATCTGCTGAGGACAAGAATCTTCCTTTCGAAGCACAAATCACTAACTACCTTTTGAGCCTTCATGCTCTTGAGTTAGACAAGTTAATCTGGAAAGGTAACAAAGCAACTGGTACTGGTAACCTTCAGTGGATGAATGGATACCGTCAGTTCTTGACTACTGCTAACGGATGTGTGAACTTGAATACTTCAGCTGTAGCATCTATTGATGCATCTAATGCATACGATGTATTCTATGAGTGTTTCACAAATACACCTGAAGCTGTTGCAGAATCTGCTGATTTCGTTTGTTTCGCTGGCCGTGAGAACTTCAACTACTTGATGAAGAACTTGGTAGATCTTAACTTCTTCCATTATTCTCCAGCACAAATTGCTACAATGGAGGAGATCATTGTTCCTGGAACAGATATGCGAGTGGTGAGGGTACCAGGACTTAATGGTCTTGACAATATCTACACTGGTAAAGCATCTCATTTCGTATTCGGAACTGACTTGTCTTCTGACTTTGATAACTACGACTTGTGGTATTCACAAGATGATGATGTTATCTACATCAGATCTAAGTTCAGAGCTGGGGTACAAGTACCATTCTTGGATCAAATCGGAGTTTGGAACGGAACTGGTTCACCTAACTAATTAAAAACAATGGGGAGGCTGAGGTCTCCCCTTTAAAAATACAGAAGAGATGGCATGTAATATGACAACTGGGTTTAATGACAGAACATGCACCAATGGAAAGGGTGGCATCAAGTCTGTTATTTTATTCCCACTTTCCGCAATCGCTACTGGACCAACTTTGACTGGCAATGAAATTACTACATTGACTGTCACTGGTGAGGTATTCCAGTACAAATTGAAATCAAATCTTTCCAGCTATACTGCACCAATCCGAGTGAACAAGGACAATGGTACACTTTGGTATGAGCAAACTTTGAACATGATCCTAGCATCAGATACAAAGGAGCTACGTGCTGAGATCCACTTGCTTGCACAGAATGAGGTAGTTTGCCTTGTTGAGAAAGCTGATGGTAACTATGTAGCACTTGGACTTGATGAAGGTCTACAAGTGAATGATGCATCTGAATACACTTCAGGAGTTATCAAGTCAGACAGAAACGGTCATACAATCGTTTTAGCTGGTCTTGAAAACAATGAGGTGCCGGATGTAGCAGCTGGTATCATTGCTACTTTGTTGACTCAACAATCTCCAGTAGTTTAATATCTGCCTACTCATAAACTAAGAAGGGGAGAGGATGAGTATTCCTTTCCCTTTTTTTATTAAATTAGAGCCATGAAAATACAAAAGAGATTCATTGGAGCAAAAGTAAAGAGTAACTTGGTGAATAGATATTTCATCATTGAGGAGGGGAATGAGGAGCTTTATATACAACTTGGACTGCTGCACATCTTTGAGGCTGTTGGTCCTAAAATAATAAAGAAGATAGATGTTAAGAATAGAGAGATATCAGACATCAACACTGATAGTGACAGTGACGGAACTGCAAACGATAGCAGCCCCTTATTGGCTATTTGAATTTGAAGAGGAGCAATCCTTTGAGAAGGTATATTGCATCTTGCCAAACATCTCAACATCTACACAAAGATTTGATGAGTTTGAGATTACTGATGAGGTGGATGTGACATTCCCTTACACTGGATTCTACACATACAGAATCTATGAGCAGACATCTAGCAGCAACTTAGATCCGGAACTAGCTGATGGACTATGTGAGGAAGGTAGAGCACATGTCTGGGAGGATGATTCACCATCAAATGAATTCCATACGACAATAATAAATAATATATATGAGTAAGATCACCAGCCTATCATTCAGCAAGCAATACCTTCAACCTATTGAGGAGAAGGATCGTCAGCGTGGATTCATCAAATGGGGGCGGAAAAATGACTATCCGTTTTTTTTGATAGAGCTACTACAAGGCTCTGCCTGGCATCAAGGAATTATAAAGAATAAAACATACTACATCGCTGGTGGCGGTCTTGAGACTGTTAGCGGTGACTTGAGTGCATTCCTTGCAAATCCATTCTCTGACTTTGATATGAATGAGATTGCACAGCGTATGGCATTTGACTTTGAGGTCTTTGGTGCAATGGCTGTGGTAGGAACTTGGAACAGAGAAGGTACCAAGGTGGCTAGATGGGAGCACATGGATATTGATCTTGTCAGAATGACTGAGGATGAGAGACTGTACTATGTATCTGATGACTGGTCAGCATTACAGCAGACTCCTGAAACAACTAACTATAGAAGCTATCCAGCACTAGATGAGAACAATCGCACTGGATCATTTATGCTGTACTACAAGGAGCCATCTAAGCAAGCTAGAGGAGAGAAAGGAATCTATCCAAAGCCTCCATACTATGGTGGAATTACGGCTATTCAGACTGATGTTGACATTTCTAAGTTCCATATGTACGAATTACAGAATGGATTCAAGGCTGGTACATTGATCAACCTAGCATCAGGTGAGCCTGAGACAGCTGAAGAGGAAAGAAAGATAAAAGAACAAATCAAGGGCCGCACACAATCTGTTGAAGATGCTGGTGAGATAATCATCACATTCAGCAATGGAGCTGATGAGGCACCAACAGTATTGCCATTGAATGGTAATAACCTACATGAAAGATATTTGATGACTGAGAAATCAGTGCAGCAGAATATCCTTGTAGCTCATTCAGTGGTGGCACCATCATTGTTTGGTATTGCTCCGAATGGCTCATTCAATGCAGCTGAAACGGCTGATTTGTTTGAAATATACAAGGCTACCTACATCAATTCAAGACAGAAGCAGATTGAATGGCTGATGAATTACATGGTCAAGCTATCCGGATATCTTGGATCACTTAAATTAGTAGATGTGAAACCTATAAATCTTCAGACAGCTGCTCCAATTGCAGCTCCTACAGTTGATAATGTAGGTGCAACTGATGCAGCACAAGTAGACGTGGCTAAGAGTGCCTTAAATGGTGCTCAAATTGCATCACTTGTTGAGGTGGCTGCTAGTATTAAGTCAGGAATATTGACTCCTGATGCTGCATTGCAGATAGTATTGGCATCATTCCCAACAATTGCAGAGGAACAAGCTCGCAAAATTGTAGGTTTACCAACGACTACACTATCTTCATGTGATCATAAACACGAATTCTCAGCTGATGAGATACAGATATTCTCTGAATATGGTGTAGATTCTAAAGATTACAAGGTCCTAAAGACTAATATCATTGAATGGGATACACCATCAGATGAGGTATTCAGCAAAGAAGAGATGATGTTTGCCACTATTGGTGAGGTGAAAGCTAATATATCTGGACTTGAGAAATCAATTCTATCAATGCTTATTGATGGTGAGGATGCGGCTGCAATATCTACAGCAACTGGTGCAAGCATTGAAGAGGTGGCCAAGTCAACTGAGAGACTGATTGCCTTCGAACTATTGCTTGAAGGTGAGGTCACTGATTTGGGAAAGCAATTGCTGGACCAAGCTCCAGCTCCCATTGATCAGTTCATGGTAGTGTACAGCTATCAAAAAAGACCAGGTATATCCGGTCCTCCAAAATTGCCAGATGGTAGAACAAGGAATTTCTGTGCAAGATTACTTGATGTAAATAGACTTTACACAAGGGATGAGATCAATAATATCAGCTCAAGAGTGGATCGCAATGTGTGGAATTATAGAGGTGGATGGTATACGAATCCTGATACAAAAGTGAGCACTCCATATTGCAGACATATTTGGGCGCAACAATTAGTAATAAAAAAACAATAAGCCATGAACTATCTTTTATCTGTTGAGAATCTTAAAAAACTTGGACTGATCCACATGAATACAGATGTCAAGATATTGGCAGTCTGCATCAAGCGGTCTCAAGATATGCATCTTCAGCCAGCACTCGGAACACCATTGTATAAGGCCCTATTGAATAGGGTTGAAACAAACACATGGACTCAAGACTACTTGACTCTAATGAATGACTATGTCATACCTTGTTTGGTAGCATTTGTTGACTTCAGATCAGCTGCCATACTTAATGAGAAGCTAACTAATAAAGCTGTAGGCCGCCAGTCAGATGAAACAATGACAGCCAATACAGATACAGAAACTGCACATCTTAGAGATATGCTACGGAAAGATGCGTATTTTTACAAGCAGAGACTGATTGGTTTCTTGAAAGATGACAATGGAGTCAAGTATCCTGAGTATCTATTGTGCTGCGATAATAACGAGTGCAATGAATCAGTAACTAAGGATCAGACTGGATACAAACCTTTTGGATGGATAGTATGAAAAAATTCACAGCTAGTAAAAAACAGATTGACAAACTCAAAACATACCTAAATGGAAAAGACTCTAAACCAAATAATGCTGGAGCTGCAAGAGATCGCAACACAGCATCGGCAAATAAATGAGTTTTTTCAAGGTGACTTCCTTGATGCAATCAGCAGAGATGCTGCACAGTATCCTCTCATGGTGTCAACATTGCAGCCTGGTGGAATGGGTGCTGGATATGTCAGGATAAATGCTGTGATCACTATATGTGACAAGTACAATCTTTCAAACTATAGACAAATCAATGAGGTTCATTCAGATTGCTTGTTAATCTGTAATGATATCAAAACAACTATGCTGCAATACAGATGGACTGAATTCTCTGATATCACAGCTGAGATAGGAACAGATCCTTTTATCAATCAAGGTCAAGACATGGTAGCTGGATGGACTATGCTACTATCTTTGAATATCTTTGATGCAGAGGATTGGTGTGCCATCCCTTATGATGACTATGATTTTGAGAATTGATTAGCCTAAATTTAATGGCAGTTAATTTAAACATATTAAAAGATATTAACATTAAGTATTTGTACGGAACAGAAATACATAATATAGTATGGATCCAGTTGCGTTAGCTACAGCAATCAAAAAAAATGGGATGGTGGGATTATTATCTCTGATTGTCATCTTGATGTTTAATTATTTTACCAGTAGACTTGAAATGGTTGAAGGTAAACTAGAGAGAGTTGAGTCTAAACTATATGATTGCCTTGAGGATCGCATTCCTACATCAGACAATGATATGAATTCATCAGTAAAGTATCCTGAACTGATGGCTGCAATACTACCTAAAGAATTAGAATATGGAACTAAAAGAAAGATGGCAAGCTAAGACTCCTAAGTTTTGGCAGAAAGTACAGAAGATTGGTATTGCACTGGGTGTAATCGGTGGCACTATTGTAGCTCTTCCAGTATCATTGCCAGCTGCTGTTGTTGCTGCTGGTGGATATCTTGTAGCGGCTGGTACAGTGACAGCTACATTATCTCAGTTGACTAAGGAAGATGCTAAGTGAACACGTTACACTAGCAGAATTCTGCCACTCAGATACTGCGAAAAGAAGAGGCATTGATAATACTATCACTGATCCCATTCACCTGGCATCTGCTAAGCTGCTATGTGAGAAAGTATTCGAGCCATTGCGGAATCATTTTGGAGTGCCCATTCATATCTCATCCGGATACCGATCTGGTGCCTTAAATAGGGCTGTGAAGGGGAGTGCGAGCTCGCAGCATTGCAAAGCTCAAGCGATGGATCTGGATGCTGATAGATATGGCAAGATAACAAATGCAGAAATATTTGAATATATCAAGCAAAACATTACCTTTGATCAGATGATATGGGAGTTTGGTAATGACTCACAGCCTGATTGGGTACATGTCAGCTACAAAGCAAAAGGAAATAGAGGTCAAATACTAAAGGCCAAGAAGATAAATGGGGCAACCCAATACCTAGCTTTTTCGTAAAGCCATCAAATGTGGTAATTAGGTGAGAGCAGTCAGCAATGGCTGCTCTTTTTTGTGGGCTAATAAAAAAAATGTGAATAAATTATGATAATTATTTGCATATATAAAAACAATACCTATCTTTGACCATATCAAAACCACAAATGATGAAAGAAAAAATTAAGAAAATTGATCAGTTAATGACACTTTTAACTGAGATGAGAAAGCAAATTCAAGAGCTACAAGATGAGCAAGCTGCTGAAGAGAGACTTTACACATGGTCAATCAATTTCATATCTCACAAAGAGTATGAAGACTATCTGTCAAAGCATAACAATATCTCAGACAAAATTAATATGCTTTTAAAGACCTATGCACTGATATCAAATGAGATGTCTAAAGTTTGTTTAAATCTAATGTAAGAGCCATGAAAAAAGAAAAAAGAGAATGAGTTTGTATCATTCAGATCACCAGTCAACAGAATGATTAAATGGTGGAAATCAAAAGAATCGGATGATGTGAAAAGTTCATCATTCAATGTCAAGTTATATGAACAATTTTTAAAAGCAAGAGCATGAAAGCAGCAGCAACATTTTTACTCCTATTCTGTAGTGCATTTCTATTTTGGTGGGGAGTTTGGCACTGGTTTAAATGGACCGGTATCTATGTGGCCATAGGATGGACCATTGGAATGATAGTATATTTTATAATCAAATCAAAGAGCACAGATGAAGACATTCAAGATAACTTATAAATTCAAGCTCAACAGCAAAGCCAAATGGCAAGATGCCTATAGAGTGCTACAAGCTAACAGCAGAGAGGATGCAATCAAGAAAGCGGATATGTGGCCGCCATTAATTAAAGCAGTACAAGAGATATGATACCGAAAGAGAAAGAATTAACACCCATTGAATGGCTTGTTAAAGAGTTAAAAGGTATTTATGAAAGTGAGTATTTTAATTTGAAAATCAAAGAAGCCAAATTATATGAGGCAAAGCAAAAAGTAATTGATGGAAAAGAAAATTATTTACAAGGTTTTAATGCAGCAATGGAAGGCTTAGATAGCTTGTATAAAGAGGTTGAAAAGCACTTTAAAAATCATAAAGTATGAAAAAATTAGGAGATATAATAAGCGTTACTTTTACTCAATTACCCGTAGATTCATTAATAATTAATTATATTCAAAATATGACACCACAAAAAAGAGCGTTAGATTTAGTAGAGCAGTTTAAATTTGAAACAAAAGAAAGTGAATTATTAGAAAGAATAGTAATAGGAGATATGATATTTTCTTTTAAAGAACACGCAGCAAGAAAATGTGCTTTAATTACAGTTGAACATTGCTTATTAACTGCGAAGTATATGCCAGAAACGTTAAAATATTGGAACGACGTAAAACACGAAATAGAACAGTTATGAAAAAAGCAACTAAACGAATACCTGTAAAATTTACAATCACTCATCCAATTACTGGCAGTATACATGAGAAGACAGTCTTCACAAATGATGTGGCTAAGTATCTAAAGAAATACAATGGCGCAGCTGCATCAGGGAACAGATGGCAAATGATTCCATTCAAAAAATATAGAGTTTGGCTTGAGGATTCTGTAGAGCCTGAAGGTGGTACCTGGTGGCATTGCTATGCAGATGCACACGGGTATCTTAGGCAAGAGGGATATGATCATCCAGTAAATGAGCTTGATACTCTTGATCAATACATTCAATGGGCATATAAAATAGAAGAGATATGAACACATCAATGATAATGGATCTAGCTGAAAAGCATGGCCTCAAAGTAAGGAATAGGAAGAGAGAGCTGGTGTATAAGAGATACTATCTCTGGTCAGAGCTTAGAAGATGGCACAGCCTTTCAGCCATTGGTGAAATGTTTAATATGGATCATTGCTCAGTATTGCATGGACTCAAGCAGCACAATGTGTGGATGAAGGCCAAAGATTACGAATATCTGAAGACAATCAATGAGCTGCACAAGGAAGTACATGAAGATTATCTGATTGATATGGAGGATGAGAAAGTATGGATGTATGTGGATAATATATCAGGCAATACAGTTACTTTGACAATCAAGCTCAATACAGCCGATTCTAGCCACTTTCTCGATAGGAATGGATACATAACTAAGGAAGACCTAAAAGAATTGATATGAGGAACAAAATAAGACGAATGTCGGCTATTGTATATTGCCTTCAACAAAGAGCATACACAATTGAAAGACTGCACAAGAAAATCAATCACATACTTTGTGACAATTTCAGCAAGTCATCCATTGAGAAAGATATCTTCATGCTTAGAGAAGACTTTGATTGCCCCATTGAGAGATCAGATGCTGGCCTTGTTATCATTGAGCAATATGATTTCATTGCAAAGCTCACAGAATGGGTGCAGCTGTATGAATAATCTGATTGCCGATTACATCACTCCCTATTCTATATATATTTATTTTTTTTAGAAATGGTAAAAAAACATTTTTTTCAAAAAACTGCAAAAAAGATTGGAAAATCGGCTGTTGATTCATTATCAGATAGTTACAACAGAAATAAATCGGCAATGAATCGGATGTATAAAAATAAATCGGCAGTGAATTGACTTTAGAAAAATTTATTTACATTTGCATATCCTACGCCCAGGATTAGAAAGAACTTATTGAAGGCTCTTTCAGTTAGTAGTGGGGCGTCACGAACACTGAGAGGGCCTTTTTATTTAAACAACTTGCACATGAAACATGTAAGAACTGATGGTTCAGGGATGAACTATCAAAATGAAAGAATGACAACTTTATCAAACTTTATCAAGCATTCTGCTATAATTGATGATAATAAAATTGACTTGCTAAAGGATCACAAAGGTGACTTAGAGGTGTACTGGAATGAGATGCCACTATCTCATGAGAAAAAATCTATTAATGCTTTATGGGAATACTTGAATGAGTACATTGTCACTCATTATTTAGTAACTAAAAGCATTGAAGAGATATGATATCAATCTATAAATCAGTACAGCAAACTTTTGATAAGAACTACATTAGTGTAGAAACAGCCATTGAAAGAATAAAGAACAGCAGATACAAGGATCGCATCCTAAAGATGAGAACTCTTGGAAAGGATGAGTATACCAGTGAGAAAAACAAACTACCAGTATACAGATGGTCAGGAATCTTTGAGTATGGTAATGATGCTGGAATAAAAACTCATTCAGGTTTAATTTGTTTGGACTTTGATAAGTATCCCAGTGATGAGGTGATGTCAGATCACAGAAAGAAACTGTGCTCAGATCCTTATGTTTACATTCTGTTTACTTCTCCATCAGGCAAAGGACTGAAAGTAGTGGTGAAGATTACAGATGTAATTGAGAATCACAGAAAGCACTTTCTATCTTTAAAGAATCACTTTGATTCTGAATACTGGGATAACAGCTCAATCAATATATCTAGGAATTGTTTTGATTCTTATGATCCGGACATCTATGTCAACAATAATAGTGAGGTATATCTGAGCATCATTGAAGAGGTAGAAGATATTGATGTCACTTATGTGGCCACAATACCAATGAGGTCAACCAATAAGATTATTCAGAACATACAAAAGTGGTTTGATTCTAAGTACCAGCTGTCAGAAGGCAACAGAAACAACAGCTTTTTTAACCTGGCATCAGCATTCAATAGGTATGGGATTCAACAAAGTGAATGTGAGAACTATATTCTAACCAATTATGTGGATGTACTGGGAAGAGATGAGCTGCTACAATGTATCAAGTCAGGATATAGAGATAAATCAGGCTTTGGTACATCACAATTTGAAGACAAAGAGATAATTAACTACGTCAAGAATGAACTCAAGCAAGGTGAAAAGCCTAAGACAATCAAGTCTAAACTGAAAGAATACTCAGAGGATGAGGTTGAGATCATCATGGATAAGGCTGAGAGTGAACTTAAAAACTTTTGGAGGAAAAATGACAAGGGCAAAGTTAGTCTATCACCTACTTTGTACAGAGACTTTCTTGCTGAAAATGGATTTTTCAAGTATCATAATTCTGAGCTTTCATATTTGTTCGTAAAAGTTGAAAACAATTTTGTAAAAGAAATCAATGAGGATCTGATAAAAGATTTTGTACTGGACCATGTTGAGAAGCAAGGTGATCCAGTCATCTTTGACTTCATGGCATCAGTTACAAAGTATTTCAAACGTGACTTTCTGAGCTATATGAAATCAAAGGATGTTGATTTTATCAGAGATGTTAAAGATAAAGCATATCTATTCTATAAAAATTGTCTTATTGAAATTACTGCGGACTCAGTAGAAGAGAAGCAATATGTTGATTTCATTCAACATGTTTGGGATAAGCAAGTAATAGATAGAGAATACAAAAAGGCTACCACTAAATGTGACTTTCAACAGTTTATTTTTAACATCAGTAAGACTCAAGATAGATATGATTCATTCAGATCAGTAATTGGATACATGCTGCACACTTATAAGAATCCTTATTTCTCTCCAGCTATTATCTTAAATGATGAGGATATATCTGACAATCCCCAGGGAGGAACTGGAAAGGGTATAGTCACTGAAGCTCTGAGTAAGTTTAAAAATACATGTACTATCAATGGAAAGAACTTTGATCCATCAAAAGACTTTGCATTTCAGAGAGTGAGCCTTGATACTCAGATACTTATATTTGATGACGTAAATGAAAACTTTGACTTTGAAAAGCTATTCAGTATTGTAACTGATGGAATGCCAGTAAACAAGAAAAACAAGGATGAGTTTTTTATTGAGAAAGATAGAACTCCAAAGATTGCCATCCCTACAAATTATGTTTTGAAAGGTGAAGGCAATTCTCATGAACGTAGAAAGTTTGAGATTGAGCTGCACAATTATTATGATAAAAAGTTTACACCATATCATGACTTTGGTAGGAACTTGTTTTATGACTGGGATCAATCTGAATGGTCAAAGTTTGACAACTTCATGATTGAATGCGTTCAGTATTATTTACAGAATGGAATAGTAAATTATATTTCTGTCAACTTAGATGAGAAGAGATTGATGTCAGAAATAGGTCATGACTTCTACAGCTGGATAAATGAGAACATGAAATTCAATGAAAGAATGATTGCGAAGGATATGTTTGAGAAATTCTGTGAACACTATCCAACCTACAGAAAATTCAGTCAAAAATATACATCAGGAAGAATCAGAAAGTATGGGGATTATCTTGTCAAAAAAGGTAAACTGACAAGGGTGGAATCAGGCAAGCAGAATGGATCCATCCCATACATTGAATATGTCACTGATCAGAAGAAAGAATCTGAGTGGGATAATTTACAAACAATTGATAAAGCACCTTTTTAATTATGAAACAGACAGCAGTAGAATGGTTGGTAAATAAATTACAAATATTTGCAACTGAAGAAGAAATGAATATTATCGACCAAGCAAAAGCAATGGAGAAGAAGCAGATAATAGATGCTTATAACACATCATTTGTATTGAGAGATAAACCTTATGCAACAGCAGATAAATACTACAACGAAACCTTTAAATCAGAATAAGATGAAACAAACAGCAGCAATAATGATCCTAGTATGGGCCGCAATCTTTGCACTATTCATCAGCAAGCTATCAGAGCAGAAGACAATACAGCCAGCTGAGGTGCATAAGTTTACATTTGTAAATCACAAGGACTGGGCAAGAGATACAACTATGGCACCAGGTAAAACATTAACACTAGATAGAATCTATGAACAAGGAAAATAAACAAAGACTCATTGATCTTGAAACAGCACATCTCAAAGAGAAATATCCCTCAATGCCTGAATTCGCACTGGCAAAGACCAAGTGGTCAGACTCATCAGCTAATGCTCTTACAAAGTCTGTGATGGCATTCATTAATTTATCAGGATATCAAGCTGAAAGAATCAATACTACTGGAATGTGGAGGCAAGGAGCAAAGCTGAAGGTAGGTGAGGGAACAAGACAGATGCCAGGCAAATGGACCAAAGGAACTGGCACCAAGGGATCAGCTGATATATCCTCCACAATCAATGGGAGGTCAGTTAAGATAGAGATTAAATACGGGAAGGATAGACAATCAGATGACCAGATCAGATATCAAGAAATGATAGAGAAAGCTGGAGGTATATATATCATTGTTAAAAACTTTGATGATTTTATTCAATGGTTTGATTTGTTTATATTAAAAGATTAATTATATTTGTTGAAATTTAATACCACAAATTATGGCAACAGTTAAAGAAAAGGAGAGTGCAGCTCCAGTACCTATGTACAGAAAACTGCATAATGCAAAGCTGGCAATCGGCAAGGTCCACAAGAATGCTAAGTCACATCTTTCAAGATACGCAGATCTCAATGCTGTACTGGATGCATGTGAGCATATCCTACTTGAGAATGGACTAATCATTATGCAGCCTATCATTGATCAGATGGTCTATACCAAGATCATTGACGTTGATTCAGGTGAGCATGTGGAATCATTCATGAAGCTCCCTGATTTACAGAATCCCCAGCAGCTCGGATCAGCTATCAGTTATTATCGCCGTTACACATTGACTAGCATCCTATCATTGGCCGCAACAGATGATGATGGCAAGGCGGCAGCTAAGGCAACAGAAGAGGATAAACCAGTGGTGAAACCTACATTGCCTGAAGAGAGATTCAAGAATGCACTCATCAAGATTGCAGCGAAGGAATACACTGTGCAAGAGCTGAGAGAAAACTATTCACTTACTAAAGATCAGGAGGCAAGACTATGAAACCAATGGCAATAATGAGACTCGCAGAGTTTATGCAAGGTGAAGAATGGGCAGATCTAAGTGACTATCTAAAGGAGCAATGGCTTATAAACTTCTATAAAGCATCAGAGCTTGAGATAACTACAGCCTTCATGAATGGCAAGTACAAGTCAGAAGAGTATAAAGATTCATCAGATTATTTTAATCAAACATTTGAGATATGAAATGGCATCCATCAAGCATCGGTAAGATCATGACAAATCCTAGAAACAAGTCAGAGGTCCTATCAGAAACAGCAAAGAGCTATATCAAGTCAATTGCAAAGCAAGACTTCTATGGCTACAATATTGAGCTGAATAACAAGTACATCATCAAGGGGATAGAGCAAGAGCAAGACAGCATCAAGCTATTGAATGATGTGAGATTCACAAGCTACAAAAAGAACAATGTAAGACTAGAGACTGAATCAATGACTGGTGAATGTGATATCCTACTGGATGATCTAATCATTGATATCAAAACATCTTGGTCCTTAGAGACATTCCCAGCAACAGTTGAGGATGGCGATGAGTCACTTTACGAATGGCAAGGCAGAGCCTATATGTATCTGTATGATAGACCATCATTCGAGCTAATCTATTGCATGGTATCAACAGATCCAACTAATGACCTTGGACTGCTTACTCCATGGGATAACATGTCACTTCACAGAGTGGACCATATTGATCCAGCCAAACGCATCACTGTCATAAAATATGAGAGAGATATGGATCTTGAACTGGCAATGCTTGAGAGACTCAGACATGCATCTGAATTTTATGTCCAGTATGTTAATGTTTTAAATAATAAGTGATGGAGGTAATACAAGAGCACATCTATGACATCAAGTCTGAGTCAATGTATTGGAGAATTTACTTTACACAAATATCTTTAATACCTTTGACGAATGAGGAATATCATGAGGTGTCTGCAAAAATTGACAAGATCATTGAGGACTTGGAAGCCCGGCGAAAATTTATGGGTACTGGTAATTAATTTAATCTATAGAAAATAGCATGGCATGCATGGATATTAAACCAGTAAAGTATCAATGTCCTGGAGGACCATTGAACATAAGCAAAATGATCATTGATATGACCATTGAACAAATCAGAAATTATACACCTATATACTTTTAAAAATGGAACAGAAGAATAATAGTGGCGCAGTGTTCAAAAACGACAAGAAGACAGCCGACAATCAGCCAGACTACAGAGGCAAGATGGTAGTAGATAACAAGGAGTGGGAAATCTCTCTATGGCTCAGAGAATCAGCCAAGGGAGTGAAATACTTCAGTGCTGCAATCAAAGAGCCTTGGGTGGCACCAAATGAGACACCACAGCTACAGAGTACAAGTCATAAGATTAAAGCTGATACAAATGATTTTGACGATGGACTTCCCTTCTGATGTCAGCTTAAGTGATTGGATGAGAGGAGAGCTTCACAAGAGGCTCTCCAATCGTTACAAGCTCACTCATCTGTCAGAAGATAGTGATCTAAACTACTCACAGCTGTGGCGGTTCTCTAATAGCAAGCCAGTATCAGAACAATTTCTGAATGAGGTATTCAAATATTTAATAACTTCGTGATGTGTTCTGGAACAGAGAAGCATACAATATCGCACTCAAAATCACTGGAGGATCAGACTTACATCGTGACCTTGTCTCAGATGTGTTCATCATTCTCAGCCAGCACAATATCTCAGATGCCGATCTACCAAAAACCTTCGCAAGGTTTGCCTATAACCAGTGGAAATGGCCTGGTAGTGAATTCAACAAGAAATTCAATCCTCCAATACGTCTCATCCCATACGAGTCAGATGTTGCCTCAAAAGAAACAGATGAAGACATATCAGAATATCAACAGTACCTTGATAGCTACATGGACAAATCTCCAGAGGATGATCAAGAGCTGTTTTGCAAAGAGATAACCAAGATGCATCTATACGGCATGACATACAGAGATATCAAGGCAGAGACAAATCTGCCTCTCAGAGTCATTCATGGTGCCATAAAACAATTTAAAAATGATCTACATTTTATTCATACTGGCGAGCCTAGGGATAGCGAGAGCATTCATGACCTTTGAGCTGCCTGATGTCAAGCCATTAAACTGCTGGAGCTGCCTATCATTCTGGACTTCAGTGATCCTTTTACTGATGTACGACTGGCATACTGTTGGCATCGCATTCATCACATACTTACTAGCTGATCTATTGCAATCATGGGAGAACAAGTAAACGACAAAGTAATGACTGATCATGACAAGTATTTTGCCATGATTGGTGCAATACTACTGCATGAGCTGCACAATAGCAGAGAGCTGCGCAGAAAGATTAAAGGCACAAAGCTAGAGTATAAACTACTTAAAATTATGAAACCATGATATCAGAAGAACTGATGAGTCAGGTGCAGAGATACATGAAGACGAGATCCTTTGCACTGAATGAGAATCTAAAGGAGGAGCTAGCCATCTGGCTCAAGGCATACAAAGGAATCATTCTCAATAAAAAATGTGGCACATGCCTTCGCAATGGGATGAGAGACGTATCAGCTCAGATACAAGAGAATCTCAATACAGAGATCAAGCCAGCCAAGATCACATTCATTGGAACTAAACAATACAACTACGACACCATGAGCTACAACGATATGAAGGCACTGGCTAAAGATAGAGGAATAAACCTAGGAGCTGCACCAAAGAAAGCAGACCTACTTAATGCATTGAAATCATGATTGTAGCACCCATTCCAGTCTTTGGCAGATTGCCACTACTAAGATTTACCATTACTAGACTTCAGAAAGCTGGTGTGAAAGTCATCTGCATGGGCCATGAGGCTGAGGCTAAAGATCTAGCTATTGAGCTAGGATGTGAGTGGATAGAGCAATCCAATGATCCACTGGGTGCCAAGTGGAACAGCGGATTCCTAGCAGCTAAGAAATACAATCCTACTGGGGTGTTATTTGTTGGCTCTTCTGATTGGGTATCAGACAATTACATTAAGGAGGCTGAAGAGAAGATGAAAGAGTTTGACATGGTTGGAAAGCTAGGATGTCACTTCGTAGATGTCTCTGATGACATCAGACTTGTCAACTGGACTGGCTACGGCAAAGGACCGAGATCATATGAGCCAATTGGAATAGGCAGAGTTTTATCTCACAGATTCCTTGAGAGGATAAACTGGCAGCCATTCGACAAGAGATTAAACAGCGGACTAGACTGGGCAATGTGGCTCAGAGCAATAGTCACTGATGCATCTGTGGGAGTATTTGATTCTGATGAGGTTAAATTCTTGTCAATCAGCACTGATAAGTGGGATAATAAACATAAATTTGACGATCACTGGGGCAACAAGCTCAAGAGTGAGAAGATATATGGTGATGATAGAGAGAAATTCCTCAAGTCATTCCCTGAAATATATGAGCTACAAGAGATACTATGCAAAGAGTAAAGGGTAAAATAAACACAAACAGCATTGAATTCTGGGATGAATACTATGCTAATGTTATTATTGAAGAGGATAGGCTGATAATTTATGAGCAGCTGTCTGAGATCCTTGACTGCATAAAGTTCAATACTATCCTTGAGATCGGATGTGGTACCGGTGTAGGAGCTGAATATCTCAAGAGTAAATTCGATTGCATCTATACAGCATCAGACTTCTCAAGTAGTGCCATCATAAAAGCATCTGATAAAGCTGACTACACAAGTCTGCTAGATATCAGAACATTTGAGCCAGTAGGCCAATACGATGTCATTATCATTGCAGAGACACTAGAGCATCTTGAGCATCCATTTGAGGTGATTGACAAATGCAAAAGACATTGTAAATATCTTGTGCTATCTTTGCCACTAGATGAGCCTGAAGATTGTGATCCTGAGCATATCTGGTACAACATTAAGCCAGAGGATTTTCTTGATTACAAAATACACACAGTCAAACTAAATGAAAGCTACTTTCAAATAATTATAACATGAAAAAAGAATGTAAAAGATGCCTATTCACTTCTGACTTCTCAGTCTTGAATGACAAGCAATGCAACTACTGTGACCTACATGATGAGCTACAGAAACAAGCCAATCCGGATGGACTGCATGACATGCTCAACAAGATCAGAGAACATGGCTATGGGGACAAATACGATTGCATCATGGGAATCAGTGGAGGACTAGACTCATCTACTCTACTCTATACAGCTGTACGTTACTGGGGCCTCAAGCCGCTAGTGATTCATTTCGATAATAACTGGAATGCTCCGGAGGCTGTACACAATATGCAGCAGCTCATCAAGAAACTCAACGTGGATGCAATCACATACCAGGTGAATAAGGCTGAATATGACAAGCTCAACGAATCATTCCTATACGCTGGTCTTCCTGATGCTGACATCCCCAATGACATCGCAATGACTAAACTGATGTATGATACAGCTCACAAGTACAAGATCAAGTACATCCTCAATGGACATGATTTCAGAACGGAGGGATCTACACCAGCTGCATGGACCTACATGGATGCCAAATATATCAGGTCAGTATACAAGGCTTATACTCAGTCAGAGCTGACCAACTATCCACTATTTACATTCAAGGACCAACTATTCTATGCTTGGAAAGGAATCAAGAACGTGAGACCATTCCACTACGGATTCGATAGAGATACTATGGAGCTAGAGATGAAACGTCTGATCAGCTGGCAAGATTATGGCGGCAAGCATTGTGAGAATGTTTACACTGAATTTGTAGGGAGCTATCTGCTACCAAATAAGTTTGGAATAGATAAACGAATTGTATATCTTTCTGCACAAGTGAGGTCAGGCCGATTGACAAAGCAACAAGCTAGAGAATTGTTTGATGACAAAGCTCAGTTTGATATGTCTAAGTTCGGTGACTACCTTCCTAAGATTGAGGCACTGATAAACATCCGCAAAGGTGATAGAGCTAAATATGAAAAGTACAACTTCAAGGCATATAGGCCACTGATATGGATCCTAGTTAAATTGAAGGTGGTACCATATACATTTTATACTAAGTACTGTAAGTAATATATTGGAACAAAAAAACATATTACAGAATGGCCTATTCTCAAGAGGTAGTTGATCAACTGGAGGACCTTGGATATGAATATGTTCAAGAATGCCTCAATAAAACTAAACCACATGTGGCTGGTAGTGGTAAAGTAGTGGATGTACCTGATAGACAAATTCCAACTATAGACTACTTTTTATTGATTTGGATTCCAATGAAATTAGGAATGAAACTAATTGCAAGGAGAACTTGGTATGATTGGCTGAGGGAGAACAAAGACAAATCGCACACTATAAAAAATATTGATGGTGAATTCATAGCTTTGGGCAAGGACATTGTGGCCAATGAAGGGAAGGGAATCTTCTATGCTAAGAACAAATTTGGCATGCATGATCGTCAGCAAGTTGAAACTAGGAATGTTGAAAACTTTGACTTTGATGAATGAGTACAATCAAAGGCTACAAGCCACATCCTAATCAGAGGCACATCCATGATGCCATCAACAAGGGATCAGAAAAATACTATGCTTTAAATATCGGTAGGCAGTTTGGCAAGACCTTACTAGGTATCAATCAGCTGCTGTACTGGGCCATCAATGATAGAGGCTGTCAAATAGCTTGGGTGACTCCAGTATATAAGCAAGGAAAGAAAGTATTCGCAGAGCTTGAAAGAGCTACAAAGAACAGCGGTTTATTTGAATTCAATAAGTCAGATCTAAGAGTCACTGGCTTTGGATCATCAATAGAATTCTTTAGCGGTGAACGGCCTGACAATATCAGAGGTAATACATTCCATTACATGGTAGTAGATGAGATGGCCTTCACAAGACCAGAGCTGTGGAATGAGGTACTATCAGCAACAGTGATGGTGAAGGGTAGGAAGGTGATATTCATCAGCACTCCGAAGGGAAAGAATCACTTTCATACCTTGTGCATGCAGCCTAACTATGATCCTAGATACAAGTACATCCACTTCACATCTTATGAGAATCCAATGATAGCTCCTGAAGAGCTTGAGGAAAGAAAGCGGTCACTTCCTGATCACATCTTTAGACAAGAATACCTAGCTGAATTCATTGATAATGCAAGCGGACTATTCAAGAACGTGAGGCAATCAGCTGGCACATGGACCAAGGGAGGCAAGTGCTATGCTGGTCTTGACATAGGTAGGGCAGATGACTACACTGTGCTGACAATACTGAATGAGAAAGGTGAGATGATATATGTCAACAGATGGCGGCATGATGAGTGGAACAAGATCATTGACAAGGTGGCTGATGTCATCAGAGCATATCAAGCGGTCACATTGATAGAGGTCAATAATCAAGGGGATATATTCTTTGAGATGTTATCCAGTAGACTTCGCAACCTGGTGAATCCGTTCACTACCACAAGCAAGACAAAGCCAGTCATCATTGAGGATCTAGCACTAGCCTTCGAGCAATCAGATGTCAAGGTAGCTGATGAGCAATGGCTGATAGATGAGCTAGAGAATTTTACTTATATTTACAATCCGAATACTAGGTCAGTACAATACTCAGCACCACAAGGACTTCATGATGATGGTGTGATATCATTGGCACTGGCATGGCATTGCAAGAAAAACTATTCCAAGAGAGGTCAATATAAAATACTCAGAGCATGACAAAGACAATAGAGGCAAGCTATCCACAAACAATCAAAGACTGCACTCCTGATCAGTTGACTAAATGGCTGATGCTGGCTCCAGTGATTCAGAACACGAATAAGTCACTGAGCAACATGCTAGACTTTCAGTCACAGATGGTGAGCATCTTCACTGGACTGCCAATCAATAAGGTCAGAAAGATTCACATAGATGATATCATGCATGCCAGCACTACACTACTCAAGATGTTAGCTGAGCACAAGACTTCTGAGCCATCTGAGTATGTCACCATCGAAGGTCAGAGATATAGATTTGAACGTGACTTCGCACACATTGAGACTGGTCAGATCATTGACATGAAACTGATTGATGACGTATCTCAGTCACCATGTGAGGCACTAGCTATCTGCTACATTGAAGAGGGAATGGAATACTGCCAAGAGGATAATAGAGGCAAGGTGCTGAATCCTAATAAAAAGAGGGAAGAGATATTTAAAAGGTCCTTTCCAGGTGATGAGTTTTTAAACTACTTCGCTTTTTTTTTGCGAGAATCAGAGAGGCGGAATCTCGCTATCTTGGGAATACAGACAGCGAAGCTGATGAGTCAGAATCAGATAATGCACAAGAAACTCTTAGAGACAGCGAGTGGTTTAACTGGACAAGAATCCTCATCAACTTGGCGCAGCAGCTTAACAAAGATGTGGATGAAATTACGAGGCAACCGTATGTGAAGACCTTGTTTTGGATGAACTACTTCAAGCTGAAAGCGGAACAAGATTACATATTACAAAGACATGGCTGATCTAGACTTTTTAGGAGAATTTGGAATATCACAAAATGATATAGCTCAGCCTCAGAATGTATATGAAGCCTTCATACTTGAGCTCAGTAATAAGCTAACAGATAACTTCAGAGATTACATTTTTAACAATGTAAACAATACTGGAGGACTAGCATCTGCAACAATAGCTTATACAACTGGTCCTTTGACAATCACTGTTGAATCAGACGAATACTACAAATTTCAAGACCAAGGTGTCAATCCAGTAGGCCAACAGAAATTCCAAACTCCTTACAGCTTTAACTTTCCAGCTGTCACAAAGAATCATGCACTAGCTATAAAGCAATGGAAGGGATACGACTTGAGCCATGCCTATGCATCAGCATCAGCTACAAAGAACAAGTATGGTATCAAGCCTAGAAATATAACTGAGAACGTGATGAGTGATGAGGTCCTTGAAAGGATATCAAATGATCTAGCCACTGTCACTGGTTTAATGTTTCAGGTTTCATTCACTAAAAATACAAGAACATGGCAATAACGATAATAGATGAGCCAATGGCATTCTGGCCTATCTGCAATAATGTGGAATGGACCTTTGAATCAGACAATACTGGACAAGCTAACTTCTCATTCACTGTTGAGGTATATATCAATGGCGGTCTTAATTCAACTCATCAAGTATTCCCTGAGAATGGTGATGCTGGCAAGTTTAATATATCAGCACTTGGTAGAGCTGTCTTGAATAATAACTATCCTGAGCAAGCTACATTAGGGCAAGAGCTATTGACTGAATATGTTTGGTCATTACTGATTTATGAGAGATATGGCACACCAGCAGAGGTACAAGTAGCATCAGCAGAAGCAACTAGTGGATTCATTTTTCTAAATGGATCATTCAGATATGCGAATATTACTACTGGAGGATGGGATTATCAAGATTATGACCTTGATACTGGTGGCAAAGGTGACTTATTTTTAACTGACTTTCCAAGAAATAAAAAGGATTTAGTATCTTATTCAGAGGCAAAGTATCTATCAATCATCAATAGTGGTGGAGATAACTGTACTGGATATGTGAGTCTATACAATATCAGTGGTACCTTGATCACATCAGCCACATGGACTGGAGCACTTGCAACTGGTCTTATAATACCTTTGGTTAGTGTGGGCCCCTCTGTATTGGTAGGAGGTACATCATTGGTGGCATCAGACTTTGACAACTGTTACTACTATACCATCCAATTAAAGCAGACTGCTACACCTGGCAAAGATTCAGAAATTTATACAATATATTACGATCAGTCATGCAGCGCATATTCAAGACGTAGATTAATTTGGCTGAATAAATATGGAGCATGGGATAGCTTTACATTTAGTTTATTGTCTGAGGACAGCTCTGATGTGACATCAAACAGATATAGCAAAAGAACTGGTCAATGGGTAGGCAGCAGCTATGAGTATGACTTGAGTGATGGTCATCAGATGACTGTCAGTAAAAGCGTTCAAGACAAGTTGATTTTGAATTCAGACTGGATTCATGAAGAGGTGCAACAATGGCTAGTTAGGGATCTGTATGAATCACCTAGAGTGTACTTGCAGAATGATTTTGGAACATCAGTATTTGAGCCAGTGAATGTGACCAATGCTAACTACCTACTCAAGCAGAGACGTAAAGCTGGACTTATTCAAGAGCAAGTGCAGATAGATAGAACATACACCTACATTTCACAATTAGGATAGATGGAGCTATACATCAATGATATAAGAGTTGACCTTGATGAAAGGTTACCATTCCCATTGACATACAATATCAGTGATGTCAGAGATTTGTCTAGTAGGAAAGGAAATAATTCCAAGACCATCACATTACCTGGTACCAAGATAAACACATATCTGATGTATCAAGTATTCAGCTTGACAGCATCTGAGCCAGTGCTAGACAATCAGAGTGCCTTCCTTAACTTTGATCCATCGGTCAAGGCCACAGCTAGATATTATGATCAAGGTTTATTGCAGTTCAATGGTATCTGTCAGCTGACTGAGTGCAGCTGGATGGGTGGGATGTGGAGATTCTCTATCATCATGATCTCAGAGACTGTTGACTACATTGGCTTGATGACTAGGATCAGAATCAATGAGCTGTCATGGTCCGAATATACACATACACTGACTAAGGCCAATCAAGAGAATTCATGGGCCGGAACTATCCAGGTGAATGGTGTGCCAACAAGCAACAAGACTGGAGCCAACTGGGATGGATTAGGATACTACTATGGACTGATTGACTATGGATATGATAGGCCATCACCTGATGCATTTGCTGTAGAGCATATTCCGCCACAAGTATTCTGTTATGACATCTTGAAGAGAGCATTTGATTACTGCGGCATCACATGGTCATCAGCCTTCCTTGAGAGTCAGACATTCAAGAGAATGCTCATGGCCTTTGAAGGTGGATCATTGCCAAGAATCACAGCAGCTGATTCACTTGCCTTGTCAGTCTATACTACAGAGGACAATGGTACCAGTGGTCATGTGATCAATGCAGACATTCCACTATCTAGTGGATGGGCTTTGGTATTTGGTGGCAACAGAAGAGCTGACCTACAGAACACAGTTACAACTGATGCCTACAATAGTACAGTGACATCTGATCCAGCTGGACAGATTGAGAATGCTGCTACATTCATGCGTTTTGTATCAGCTACTGAGGGCATCATGAGAATCAACTATGCTGGTGATCATGATTTGAATCTTGACTTTACAATCACTGGGGCCAACCTTGTGGATACATGGATCAGGTTTAAGCTATTGCTAAAGATATACAAGAATGGATTTGTCATATCTCAAGATGAGGTATATCAAGGATTCTTTGATAATGGAACTGGTGACTATTCAGCCACTATCAGCTTTGACTATAGCAGAGATGTGTTTGTGACGTTCAATGATGAGCTGAAATTTGTTCTAGTGTGGAATGTTTATGATTCATCTGTTGAGGCTGATGATATTCCTACTACGTTTGCATTGAATACCAACATCACAAGCAACACAGCGGATCTCAATATCGTATTATCTGAGCAGTCACTTGAGCCAGGCGGAACTATCTTACTTGACAACTTTCTGCCTACAATGGATTGTGCCACATTCTTTAAGGGAATTACTACGGCATTCAATCTATACGTCAAGCCTAATGTTGATGATAACACCATCCTTGAGATTGAGCCAATGGATGACTTTTATAATTCATCAGCTGATGCACTCAACTGGACTCATCTAGTTGACTATAGCAGAGATTATAAGGTGACTCCTACCATCAACTTTGCAAGCAATACCTACAACTTTGTGTTTGAGCAAGATGATGACTATTATAACTTCAACTATGCACAAGATGTCAGGAAGCAGTATGGTGCATTCAGCCTAGATTCACAGAATCAATTTGCTAAGAATACCACTGAATTCAAGCTACCATTCTCACAGAAGCTGCTAGTGAATATTCCAGTAGATGAGACTACCTTCACTAATATTATTGTGCCAAGGTCATTCCAAGTGAAGACTGAGCAAGATGGTACATCAGCAATAGCTATCAAGAAAGGAAAGCCATTCCTTGTGCAGCTCGGTCCAATGACATCAGCTACATGGGAATACATTGATGAGGATGGTATTGCCACTACTGAGGGAAGCTATCCATATGTGGGCCATCTTAACAGCTTGACATCACCTACCTTTGACTTCAATTTTGGGGTGCCTGACTATGTTTACTATCAAGATGCGGCCTACACTACGAATAACTTATTCCATTATCATGAGAGATACATCAAGGAGGTGATATCTAGGTTTGGAAAGTTATTAACATGCTATATCAAGATAGATAACAGCATGATCAACATGCTTAATTTCAAGGATCTCATCAACATTGATGGTGTAGTTTATAGACTTCAGAAGGTATCAGACTTTGATAGTGGAAAGGACAATACTACATTAGTGGAACTAATTCGCATAATAGAAGGGGAGAGTATCCAAACTTTTGATATTGAGATACCATACCTACCTGACAAAGGTAACTTTAGAGAGACAGAAGGTAAGTTTACAGCTGGAGCTCAGACAAGAATAACAGAAGATAATATAACTAGAATAATACAATAAATATGGCAGTTTGGGAAGAAATACTGGTGGCAAGCCAAGGAACAGTGATAGTGAATGACACCACTGAGAAAGTAGTAAGTTTTGATGCAATCTTTGTCCTTGAGGACACTGTATTTGCAAGCATCAAGGTAGCTGGAGTTGACATCAAAGCTGAGTTAATTACAACACCAGGTACAGCAGTGAAAGCTGGAGCAATGATCAGATGTACTGGTGCTCGCAAATTTTCAGCTGTAGACTTGACTAGCGGATCTGTAGCAATCATCTTGTAATGTACGGATTCGGATTCTCAATGATATTGAATAGCATCACTACTGCTGTGAAGGCAGCTGGTGATATATTCAATAGACTCACAGAGGATGGAGCAAACAGAGTAATGGAAGACAATCAACAACGAATAATAGAATAAGACATGGGAGTAAAGATATCAGGCTTAACGGCCAAAGGGGCAACAATAGCAGATACTGATCTAGTTGAGGTATCTCAATCAGCTGGAGGTGGTTTATACACATCTCGCAGTGTAACTGGTGCTAATATCAAGGCATTGGTAACTGATGCTAATATGACTACATCTGACATCACTACAAATGATGTGAGTACGGCAAAACATGGATTTGCACCAAAGGCACCGAATGATACTGCAAAGTTTTTAAGAGGTGATGGAACGTGGGCAGTGCCATCCGCTGGAGGTTTAACTAACTT
>OFRA01000040.1_pt1 | contig 31408 bp, 28 predicted proteins | sample 1543001 | NCBI WGS metagenome assembly OFRA01 (sample SAMN07774221, study PRJEB24372) | wastewater metagenome | isolation source: Lake Maggiore Verbania | place: Italy: Verbania | collected 2015-12 | reverse complement strand
CGCGATGTTTGCCGAAGTCTGGATCAAGCGAAAGCAACGACAACAATTCGTCACCTTTTTCGATGAGTGTGCGACCGCTAGTAATTAACCACTCGGAGATGTTGCCGTGCGCCACGCCCTCGTCGAGTTCGATCTCGGCCATGTCTCGCCGATGTTGATTGATCTCGCGCTCGAGCGCAGCAATCTCGCCCTGCAACGTGCGCGGTTTATTCAATGCCATCTCCCGAGAGTACTTGTGGGGTGGGGCGCAATTGGCGTCTCTCAAGTAGCGTGTGACTGGCTATGGCGCGCGAAAAGATTTACACCCGAGCAGGCGACGACGGCACAACGGGTTTGTTCTATGGCGGGCGAGTCGGCAAAGACTCGGCATTGCCGCGGGCGTATGGCGCAGTTGATGAAGCGCAAGCAATTTTAGGATTAGCGCGCGCCGAATCAGGCAAAGGCACCGAACTCGACGACCTACTCGTACATATCATGCGCGACTTGTGGGTGTTGATGGCCGAACTCGCGACGTTGCCAGAAAATCGCCACAAACTTGTAGACGGCAAGTCTCGCGTGACCGCAGAAATGGTGACGCGACTCGAAAACATGATCGACTCGCTTGACGAAAAATTTACGCCGCCAACCGAATTCGTGGTGCCGGGCGAAAACAAAATTGCGGCGTTGCTCGACGTGGGTCGCACTGTTGCACGTCGCGCCGAACGACATTCGCTGGCGGCCGCACCTGCGCCATCGCAAGCCTGCCCATATTTAAATCGACTATCTGACTTGTTGTGGACAATCGCCAGATGGCAAGAAGGCAAATCGTTGCCGGCAAAAACAGTCGACTGAAGTTGAAATTAATTATTTAAAAAGGAGAACAAAATGAAAACTAATCAGATCACACTTAAAGTTGCAAAAATTGAAGACTCGACAGCCAAAGCAGTTGGTATCGCAGTATCAACCGACGGCGCGGTCGCCAAAGAACTTGGCATGTCACGTGACCAACTATCGGCACTCGGCTTTGACGGCAAGGTTGGCCAAACACTTTTGTTGCCGACCAGCAAAACAAAATTAACGATTGCTGTAGGTATCGGCGAAGCAGCAAAAGCAAATGCGGATGTGCTGCGCAATGCTGCGGCTGCTCTTGCCCGCGCAAGCGCGAAAGTTTCGAGTTTGTCGACGACGCTTGCAACCGCAGGTCGTGGTGACCGCACAACGATTGCTCAAGCTGTGACAGAAGGTTTGATTTTGGCGACACATCGCTACGACGCACTCAAGAGCGACAAGAAAGCAACATCAAAACTGACATCAGTGACGCTTGTTGCGCCAGGAGCGATGACGACAGCAGTAACCAACGGCGCAAAGCGTGGCGAGACGATTGCCGACGCTGTTTGTTTGGCGCGCGATTTGGCAAATATGCCACCAGCACATTTGACCGCCAAGATGTTTGCCGAGCGTGCGCAAAAAGTTGGCGCAGAAGCCGGCGTAAAAGTAGAAGTGTTCAACAAAGATCAACTGTTGGCGATGGGCTGCGGCGGAATCATCGGCGTGAATCGTGGCAGTGTGAACCCACCGCGCATGGTGAAGATTTCGTATCGTCCGAGCGGCGCGCGCAGTGCAGCGAAGAAATCGGCGAAGAAGTCGGCAACGAAAACAAAACTGCCGCACTTAATTTTGGTGGGCAAAGGCGTTATGTATGACTCGGGTGGTATCAGTTTGAAGCCGTCGAATCCTGATCACGCGACGATGAAAGCCGACATGACCGGAGCCGCTGCAGTTTTGGCGACGATGGGCACACTCAAAGCGCTTGGCTGCAAGAGTCAAGTGACTGCATACATGATGTGCACCGACAACTTGCCATCAGGAAGCGCAATGGCGATGGGCGATGTGTTGACAATGCGCAACGGCAAGACAGTAGAGATTCACAACACCGACGCTGAAGGTCGATTGATTTTGGCTGACGGTTTGTCGTTGGCTGTTGAACAAAAACCAGATGCGATCATCGACATTTGCACTTTGACCGGTGCGTGTGCACGCGCACTTGGGCCACAGATGTCTGGCGTATTGGGTAACGATCAACGAATCGTAAATCAAGTTGTGGCGGCTGCGGCGGCGACAGATGAACAAACTTGGCAACTGCCACTCGAGCGAAAGTATCGCTCGGCGATCGACTCGTATATCGCCGACATGAAAAATGTCGGTGGAGAAGCGGGAGCGATCACGGCCGCGCTGTTCTTGGATGAGTTCACTTCGGGCTTGCCATGGGCACACATCGATATCGCCGGACCAATGTGGTCTGAGAGTGATGCGGGTTGGTTGCAACGCGGCGCGACCGCATACGGCACTCGTTTGCTGATCAACCTTTCAGAAAACTTTAAACGCCGCTAAAAACTCGCGGGCCAGCGCGGGGCAAAAATTTTGCGAGAAACTACGGGGCGACGGTGGTAGTTGCAGCCGGCACAGTAGTGGTTGCAGCCGGCACGGTTGTTTCAGGAACGGTTGTCGGCGTTGTGGCGACAATGTGGCGATCGAAAAGTTCTCGTGCAAGTCGTGCATGCAGTTTGGCGCGAGCCTGATAGCCCGCGGGTGTGAGATGAACTTTGTCCCACGCCATCCACTTTGAACGCTTGGCAATTGATGAATACCAATCTTCAAGAACCAAATTTGGATACTCGGGTGCGAGACGCACTAAAACTTGATTGAACACAATGCTTCGCTTGGCGATTGCCGGTGTGTCGCGACGGTTCACCGTCAGCCAAGTGACTGGCACATTGCCGATTGTTGTCATTAAGTCGCGAATGATCAGTTCGTAGACCTCTTCTTTGGTTTCAATTGCGACATCGTTGCTGCCGAGCGCAACGATCACTGCATCGGCTTTGAGCCCACTGTCGCTGAGTTTCTTGAAAGTCTTGACGCCTGAATATTTAGTCGATGCATTCGGCGTTGGAAACGCAACTCGTCGCGAATATTGGCCGTCAATCACGATGGTTTGCCATTGTTCGTCGGCGGCTATAAGTTTTTGCGACTTGGCGAAATATTCGGTGCCCCAGGTGATGCTGTCGCCGAGAATCAGAAGCGACGGACCAGAATTCGGCGTGAACGGTGTGGAGATACCCGCACCAATCGTGAGCGCCGAGATGACGGCGACGGTCAGAGCGCGAAGTAGCGACTTATTTTTCATGAATGCGAAACACGACCGATGGACCACTGAGTTTCAGTGTCTCGTGCTTTCGCAATACGCAGGCTTGGCCTTGGCGCAAAACGCCTGATTGCCCTTGAACACATAAATATAGTTCTATCTCGCTTTGGGCTGTAAGCGACATGTAATCATTCACAGTGATTCGTTGCACGGTAAATGGAGCCGAATCAATTTGATAATTCACTTCATCGCCAGTTGGGCTTGACGGCGAAACCATCAGCGCGTCGCGAGATTCAAAACTTGCCGTTGCGAAAAATTCATTGAGGTCAATATGTTTTTGTGTGAACGCTGCACGCATGACATTGTCACTGCTTGACATCACTTCAACTGCAACGCCGCCGAGATACGAATGAACGTTGCCCGGATCGAGATAGACGGCATCACCTGGTTTGAGCACGACATAATTCATCAACAAAGCAACTAGAAGCCCACCCGAATTTGGATAGAGCTCGGCGACCTTGCGCAGATGTTGCGGCAAGTTTGTTGGCGTTTTATGCGCTTTTTCTTCGAGCGCCCAACGCACGGTTTTTTCGATGCCAGTGAGTTTGAGATGGCGTGCAAGTTCGAGCCAGCCGTTTTGCTCGGCGCGAGCGAGAGACTCGGTGACGGGTGCGAATCCACAAAGCATTTCGAAGTCACTGAGTGCGCAAAGCAACTCTGGTTTTGAAGTTTTATCGCGATAGACGCGATTGAAAGCAGTGCGATCGATGCCCAGAGAATTTTCGCGTTCGAAACCGGCGAGCGCCTGCGCCGAAGTTGGATGCGTTTGAATCGAAAGTGGTTTGGCGACACCGATCAACTTGACGAGAAATGAAAGTTCACCGACAACATCTTTAAGCGCGACTTTGCCTTGACCAGTTTGTAATGTCGCTTGACCGTCTGGGTGTGTGCCGAACCAAAGTTCGGCCCACGGTTTTGCGTCGCGTGGAGCGCCGATGAAATCGGGCAGGGCTGTGAAGTCGCCCCAGTCGTAGTTTTTGATTGCCGGAGAGAGGATTGCTGTCATTACCTAATCTGCTGGCATTGCGACGATGTGTTTGGCTGCATCTTTCACCGCGATTTCAATTGATGTGCCGGCGCGACGATTGCGAACTTCGACAACGCCGGTTGCAACGCCCCGACCCGCGATAACGATGCGCGGTGTGCCGATGAGTTCGGCGTCTTTGAAACGCACGCCGGGCGAAACACCTTTGCGATCATCCAAAATAACTGTCAAGTGTTGGTCATGAAGTTCGGCGGCGAGTTTTTCGCCGGCATCGGCGGTTTCGTCACCTGGTTTGCCGGCAATAACGATGTGCACATCGGCAGGGGCGACAGCAGTCGGCCACTTCAAACCGATTTCATCGTGATTTGCTTCGGCGATCGCCGCGACTGCGCGAGAAACTCCGATGCCATATGAACCCATTGTTACGACTTGCGACTTGCCGTTTTGATCGAGCACCGTGAGACCAAGTGATTGCGCATATTTTCGACCGAGTTGAAACACGTGACCGATTTCGATGCCACGACGGATGTGAAGTTTCGAACCACACTTTGGACACGCATCGCCATCGCGAACGTCGGCGGCATCGACGACCCCGTCGGCGGTGAAATCTCGACCGTGCACGAGATTTGCGACGTGACGACCCGGCGCGTTGGCGCCGGTGATCCATGCACTGCCGATGGCGATGCTGCGATCAAGTAGATAACGAATGCCGCTGGCATTTTTTTCGCCGAGAGATTGTGGCCCGATGTAACCCTTGACAAGATTTTTGTTTTTGGCGAAGTCTTCTTCGGTGAAGTCGACGATTTCGGCGGGCGAGACTTGTGCTTCAAGACGTTTGAGGTCGACATCGCGATCGCCGGGCACGCCAACTGCAAGCGGTTCGATGCGACCATCGGGGTAACTCAAGTTGACGATGACGTTTTTTAGTGTGTCGCCTGCGTGCCAAGCACGATCGTTGCGTTTGAGATCTTGTCGCGAATTGAACAGGTCGACAAGTGTTGCGATCGTCGGTGTTGCCGGTGTGTCGTGAACGACTGCTGCCGGGATATTTGCGAAATCAATTTTTGCTGGCTCGCCGACGCGAACTGCTTCGGTGTTGGCTGCGTAGTCGCACTTTGTGCAACTGACGAAAGTGTCTTCGCCTGACTCGCACGGAAACAAGAACTCTTCAGATGCAGAGCCACCCATTGCACCAGACATCGCCGAGACGACGGCGAACGGTAAACCGAGTCGCTCGAACGTGCGCAAGTATGCCGAACGATGTGCGTCGTAGCTGCGTTGCAGACCTTCGTCGTCGATGTCGAAACTGTAAGAGTCTTTCATCAAGAATTCGCGACCGCGCAACAAACCTGCGCGCGGGCGAGCCTCGTCGCGAAACTTGGTTTGAATTTGGTAAAGCCACAACGGCAGATCTTTGTAACTGCTGTAGAGATCTTTGACTAATAGCGTGAACATTTCTTCGTGAGTTGGGCCGAGCAAATAGTCGACGCCTCGACGATCTTGAAGACGAAACAAATTCGGACCGTAGTCTGTCCATCGACCTGTGACTTCGTAAGGTTCGCGCGGCAACATTGCGGGGAAGTGCACTTCTTGTGCGCCGATCGCATCCATTTCTTCGCGGATGATTGTTTCGACGCGATTTAGTGTGCGCAAACCAAGAGGTAACCATGTGTAGCCACCTGGCGCGGCGCGTCGTATGTATCCCGCACGAACTAAAAGCCGATGACTTGGCACTTCGGCATCAACTGGATCGTCGCGTAATGTCCGTAAAAACATTGACGACATACGCAAAATCACAGGGTCTTACCTCTCGTGCGCACGGGATAGCGCCTCACGAAAACTTTACTAAAGCCTCTATACTTGAGATGACCTTTAAAGTTCTAAGAACCGGAGGCGTGGGTTTAGGCCCACGCCTTTTGTTCTCTATCGGGTCGTGTTTTGGTTGGTCAAAATGGGCATTTGGTAGCGATTTATAGAGAAAGGAGAGACAACTGATGGCTGAGAAACTAGGTACGAGCGCCGGAGAGAGCGCGGTAGTTACGCGTATCGGCGAACTTGTTACGCCAATCGTCAGCGATCTCGGCCTTGATCTCTACGACCTCGAATTTGTGAGCGGCGTTGTGCGCGTTGTGGTCGATTCAAAAGCGGGCCTGGTCGGCGAAAACGGTCAACCTGCTGGTGTTGATCTTGAGAAAATCGGTTTGTTGACTCGACTTGTCTCGCGCGAATTTGATCATTCAGAGCCGGTGCCAGGTCGCTACACACTTGAAGTGACGAGCCCGGGTCTTGAGCGCAACTTGCGTTTGCCGCGACATTACATGCGAGAGCTAAACAAAGTTGTGAGCGTGCGATTGACGGCGCCACATGAGACGACAGGTGAGCGACGAGTGCAAGGTGTGCTTGTGGCTGCAGACGAGCGCGAGATCACCGTGCGCACTTCAGACGGTGTTGAAGTGAAAGTTAATTACGTGGCGATTGATCGCGCACGAACAGTTTTTGAGTGGAAGACAACTTCGAAAGAAGAAGCACGTCACTCGAAGAAAAAAGTCGTTAATACAACGGAGGCGAAAGCATCATGAGCAACATGGACATGTCAGAAGCGCTGCGCATGCTCGCAGCAGACCGAGGACTAACAATCGACGCACTCTTGCAAGTGCTCGTCGAAGCACTTGCGACGGCATACAAGAAGCGTCCGAATGCGGCCGACGAGGTAATCGTTGGCGTCAACCCAGACAACATGGACATCACATTCACGGCATACGACGTAGATGATGACGGCAACTGGATCAACGAGCGCGACGACACGCCGAAAAAAGATGAGTTGGGTCGAATTGCTGCGGTGACTTTCCGTCAAGTGATGGGCCAGAGAATTCGCGAAGTAGAACGCGAGCGAAAGTTCGAAGAGTACGCAAACCGCGAAGGCGACATCGTCTCTGGAGCCGTGCAAAAGACAGATACGCGCTACACATTGCTCGACCTGGGTCGTGTTGAAGCGTTGTTGCCACAAGCCGAACAAGTTCTTGGCGAAACTCGCGAGCCGAACGCTCGTTTGAAGGCATACATCGTTGAAGTGCGTCGCACACCAAAGGGCCCACAGATTGTTGTGAGTCGCACGCACCCTGGTTTGATCATGCGCTTGTTCGAAATGGAAGTGCCTGAGATTGCAGACCGCATTGTTGAGATCAAATCATGCGCTCGTGAACCGGGACAACGCACAAAGATCGCTGTTTGGTCGAACGACAAAGCAATTGACCCGGTTGGTGCATGTGTAGGTGCACGTGGCGGACGAGTGCGCATGGTCGTTAACGAACTTCGTGGCGAAAAAGTAGACATCATTCCGTTCAGTGAAGACAAGCGCGATTTCATTGCTAAGGCGATGTCACCAGCGAAAGTTACTGAAGTGCGATTGAGCGCAGACGAAACACAAGCCGACGTAATCGTGCCCGACTTTCAATTGTCATTGGCAATTGGCAAGATGGGCGTGAACGCAACACTTGCTGCTCGTCTTACAGGTGTGCGCATCGACATTAAGAGCGAGTCTGAAGTTGCTGCAGAAGGAAACGCTGTTGTGCGTCGACCTGCTGCTGCTGTCAGTGGCGACACGATGTATGCCGAAGGCGAATGGAAGACAAATGTTGAGACTGGTGCGATGGAATGGCACGCTGCCGATGGTTCGATCTTGAGCCAAGAGCAAGTTGCTGCACAAGCAGGCGCCACAACTGAAGAGTCGAAGGGCTAAACACTTTGCCAAAAGCCAAACGTGTTCACGAGATCGCAAAAGAACTCGGAATGACCAACGCTGAGGTCATTGACCTCAGCGGAAAACTTGGCATTGGCGTAAAAGGTCCGTCGTCGACAGTTATTGATGCACAGGCAGATCGCATTCGTGCGCGTGCCGACCGCGAAGGACTGATTCGCGACGAGCAACCAGCAGAAATTTCTGACAAACCAGTGAAAAAAGCGGCGGCGAAAAAAGTTGCTGGCACAAAGAAAGTTGCAGGCGCTAAAAAAGTCGCCGGCTCTAAGAAAACTGCAGCGAAAAAAGTTGCCGGCGCAAAGACAGTTGCCGGAGAAAGTACTGCCGCTGAAGAAGTCGAGACAAAGTCTGTTGAGGAGCAAGCTCAAGTTGCGCCGAGTGTGCCTGTGGCGCCGCGCGAGGGTGATGGTGCGGGGAGTCGCGTAGTTTCATCCGCGCAGCCAAACCGACCTGGTGCACCTTCGATGAGTTCACCAACTGCGCCGACTGCGCCAGTGCGACAAATTCAACCTTTGCAACCAGAACCTGTTCGTCCGGTTGCGCAACCTCAGGCACCGGCCGCTCGCACCACGACGCCAAGTGCAAACCCAAGTCAGCCGACACCAAGTGCAAACCCAAGTCAGCCGCCGCGACCTGCAACACCAGGTGCGCGTCCGATTCCGCCACCGCCGGGTTCGTCGCGTCCGATTCCGCCGCCACCAGTTGCGCGTCGACCAGAAGGTGGCGTAACTCGACCGCCGTTTAACAATCGTCCGCCGCAACGCAGCTCTTCGCCATCGACAAATGCACGCACCGGTCGAATTCCTGCATCGCAACTTGGACGTGGTCCGGCAGGTTCGGGCGGTCGCACAACACCAGATCGTGGCGCGCCGGGTCGAGGCCCAGGTGTAGGCGGTCGACCAGGAGCACCAACTGGTGGTCGTGGTACGGCGCTTGGTCGCAGCAGTCCAACAGGTCCGGGCGGTCGTCCGGGTGCAGGTCGTGGACCAGGTGCGGGTCAACGAAGAGGTCCGCGAAAAAAGACTCGTGCACGTCGTCGTCAAGAGTTTGAAGAGCAGTTACCACAAGTACCAACTAGTTACACACCGAGTGCGTCACCAGTGCCTGAGGGCATCGTTGTAATCGAGCGGGGTTGTTCATCACAAGAGTTCGCACCGAAGTTAAACCGCACAGCAGCAGATGTCGTGCGATTCTTGCTTGAGCACGGCGAAATGGTGACAGCAACAATGACACTCGTCGACGAACAAATGGAATTGTTCGCGCTTGAAATTGGTGCAGAGATTTTGCTTGTTGACCCAGGTCAACAAGAAGAGCTTGAGTTGCAAGCAATGTTTGATGACTCAGACGATGATGATCCAGAGTTGCAAGCAGTGCGACCACCGATCATCACGATCATGGGTCACGTTGACCACGGCAAAACAACTTTGCTTGACAAGATTCGCAACGCAAATGTTGTTTCGGGCGAAGCTGGTGGCATTACCCAGCACATCGGCGCGTATCAAGTCGAAAAAGATGGCAAGCGAATTACATTTATTGACACACCAGGTCACGCGGCTTTCACCAAGATGCGTGCGCGAGGTGCTGGCGTAACAGACATTGTCGTTTTGGTCGTGGCTGCTGACGACGGTGTGATGCCACAAACAATCGAAGCGATCAATCACGCTCGTGTGGCTGACGTGCCAATCGTTGTTGCGCTTAACAAGATCGACAAGCAAAATGCCGATGTGCAACGAGTGCTCGCAGGTTTGGCTGAGCAGCAACTTACGCCAGAAGCCTGGGGTGGCGACACGATTGTTGTTGAGATGTCAGCCCAAAGCGGTTTGGGTATCGACGACTTGCTTGAACAACTCAATGTCGTTGCCGAAATCGAAGAATTAACAGCCAACCCAACGGGTCGTGCCAAGGGTGTCGTGCTTGAAGCGCAACTTGACATTGGTCGTGGACCAGTGGCGACAGTTTTGGTCGACAAAGGAACGCTAAAAGTTGGCGACCCAATCGTCGCCGGTGCCGCATGGGGCAAAGTTCGTGCGCTGATCAATGATCGTGGCGAGCAAGTTAAAGAAGTTGGGCCATCTGCGCCTGTGCAAGTTTTGGGTCTGTCAGCAGTGCCAGGTGCCGGTGAAGAATTTAGATCGGCGCCAGATGAGCGCACAGCGCGAACAGTTGCTGGTGCACGCGAGCAGCGATATCGCGCGATGAACCAACGCGGCGACGCCCGTGTTCAACGTGGTGTGAAACTCGAAGATATTTTCACCCAGATTCAAGCTGGCGAAATTGCAACTTTGAACGTGATCGTTAAAGCCGATGTGCACGGTTCGCTTGAAGCCGTCACCGAGAGTTTGCGCAAACTTGAGCGCGATGATGTGCGTGCAGCATTCGTGCATCGCGGTGTGGGCACGATTACCGAGAACGACATCTCGTTGGCAGCAGCGACGAACGCAACTTTGATTGGCTTCAATGTTCGCCCAGATCGAAAGATTCGTGAACTCGCCGAAAAAGAAAACGTAGAGATTCGTACATACGAAATCATTTACAAACTCTTGGAAGACATCGAAAAGGCAATGAAAGGCATGCTCGCGCCAGAATTTGTCGAAGTTGTCACTGGCGAAGCCGAAGTGCGCGAAATCTTCAAGGCGCCAAAGGTTGGCGCAGTTGCAGGATGCTCGGTTGTGTCTGGTGTTATCACTCGTGGTTCGCGAGTGCGCTTCTTGCGCGAAGGAACAATCATTTGGAAGGGCAATATCAATACGTTGCGCCGATTTAAAGACGACGTCAAAGAAGTACGCGAAGGTTTTGAATGCGGCTTGAGTTTGACCGACTTCCAAGACCTGAAGCCAGGCGACACAATTGAAACATACGACCTTAAAGAGGTTGAGCGAGTCTGAATCGCCTAATCTGTCCGAATGGCAGATTTAGAATTTTTCTTTGATCCGGGTTGCCCGTGGGCGTGGGTGACCTCGCGTTGGGCTACTGAAGTTTCAGGTCTTCGCAATTACGAAATCTCTTGGAAGTTTGTTTCGCTTGCGGTTATCAACGAAGAGCGTGGCTATGAGGCCAACGATGTTTATCACCCAATGATTCATGGTTTTGGATTAAAGGCTTTGCGCGTCGCAAGCGCGGCTCGCGCTGCGGGCGGAAACGATGCAGTCGCCAAGTTCTACACAGCGCTCGGTACGACGATGCACACACAGAAAAGACGAGATGGTCTCGATACCGATCCACACAAGTATTTGACTTCGGTGTTGAGTGAATATTCGCTGCCAACCGAGTGGGCAAATTCATTTGAGGACGAAACTCACACACCATTAGTGCGTTTCGAGACCGAAACGGCGCTCTCACGAACTGGTAAAGATGTTGGCACACCGATTCTGACTTTTAAACCGGGCACACCAAACGAAGGAAGTTTCTTTGGGCCAGTTATTTCTAGAATTCCGCGTGGTGAGCAGGCAGTCAAATTGTGGGACGCAGTAGAGATCGTGGCGACAACCCCAGGTGTAGCCGAGTTGAAGCGCTCAATCAGAGGTGCTTTAGACTTTTCATAAAAGAAATCGTCAAAGAAATCGGGGTTTTATGAAAGTTGTTTACTCGGCATCACACTTGTTGCATAATCCCGAAGTCGAAATTGAAAGTTCAACGGCGCATTCGCCTTTTGAACACACTGGTCGTGCCGAGAAGATTCGTGAGACTTTGGCTGCTGATAAGGCTTTTGATTTTGTTTCACCAACCGCATGGGGCACAGAGCCGATTACCCAGATTCATAACCCGGGGTTGTTGAAGTTTCTCTCGACTGCTTGGGCTGATTATCAGCGGGACGTAAAACAAGTTCGTGAAGTCGTGCCAGATATGTTTTTTAAATCAAATCTGCGTAAGAGCATGGGTGACCGTGTTGAACCAGAATCGGTCAACGGCAAGTTGGGTTGGTGGTGTTTTGAGACAACAACACCATTGACAGTCGGTACCTACGAAGCGGCGCGCGGCGCAGTTGATGTGGCGATGAGTGCCACCAAAATTGTTTTAGACGGAGCAAAAAATAGTTATGGCTTGTGTCGACCACCGGGCCACCACGCGACTACTGACTTGTATGGCGGATATTGCTTTTTCAACAATGCGGCGATCGCGGCCCATCATGTGGCGAGCACAACTGGCACGAAGGTGACCGTGCTTGACGTTGATTATCACCACGGCAATGGCACACAACAAATTTTCTATGAACGCGACGATGTGCAATTTGTTTCGCTGCATGGTGACCCTGCGCGGGCCTACCCGTATTTCACTGGCTACATAGATGAAGTTGGTTCAGGCAAGGGTCGCGGTTCAACGCTGAATGTTCCACTTGCTGCACGCACAGATGATGATTCGTATATGAAGTCTCTCGAGCGAGCCTGCGAAAGCATCAAGAAGTTTGGGCCGTCAATGATTATCGTTTCGCTTGGTCTTGACACGTTTATTACAGATCCAATTAGCGATTTGGCGTTGACGACCCCGGGATACGACCGATGCGGTGCGCTTGTGGGTGCATTGGGTTTGCCCACAGTTGTTTTACAAGAGGGCGGCTATGACGTCAATGCTCTCGGTGTGAACGTGCAATCTTGGCTACACGGCCTGGCCCGTGCGAGTTAACTTCTAACGCTCGCGGAGATACTTTTCGAACTCTGCGGCGATTTCGTCACCGCTCGGAATTGGTCCACCAAAATTAATTTCAGTCGTGCCGTTGGCAATTTGCTCATCGAAACTTTGCTCAAGTTGGGTGAGCATCTGCGCGTGATCGTTGTTGCCGGCGATCAGTAGATCGAGGCGCTCACGTTGCGTTTTGGCTTGTTCGCGCATCGAAGAAACATCGAGCGAGATGCCGCCGGTGTCGCAGAGCGCTGAGAGCAGCGCCGCTGAAGCCGCAGGGTAAGGCATTGAAGCGACATAGTGCGGCACGCGGGCCCACAAACTGAGTGCCTGAAGTTTGCGATTATGCAGTGCATGCTCGACTGCGGCCGCCATACCAGCAGGTACATCGACCGAACTCTTGAGATAAGGCAAACTTGCAACAAGATCTTTGTCTGGCGAAGTGCATGAAATATAAACAGCACGCGTGTGTGGTGTTGCGAACGGATACGCACCGATGCCGATCATTCGGCGCACGCCAAATTGCACGCTGATGTCGGCGATTGTTTCGGCGAACAAGTTCCAATGTGTGTCGGGCTCGGGGCCGGTGAGAAGCAAGATGTCTTTGTCGTTGATATCGCGACCAAGTGAAATCTCTGGAGTTGACCAGACGAGTTTTGTATTGACACCCTCGCGAAGCTCCATGATTGGGCGGCGAGCGCGGAAGTCAACAAACGTGTCGATGTCAAAGTCGATGATCTTGACTGCGCTTGTCTCTTTGGTGATCAGTTCAATGGCGTTGGCGGCGGCGGAACTTGTATCTATCCAGCCAGTCATCATCACGACCAACAACGGGTCTTTGATCTGCGGCAGTGTGCCAATAATTTTGTATGGCTTGTTCATTGCGTGAGATCAGTTTAGGCGAGAGAGTGCTTCCTCAGCGCTGTTGGCGGCGGCCTCGGTCTGCAACTTAAATGGCTCAAGATCTGAGGCTTGTTTTTCGCCGAGAGCACCGCCTAGATAGCGCGCGTAAACGCCTTCGACGATGCATGCAAGTTTCCAATATGCAAACGCGCGGTAGAACTCGATATTTGTCACATCGCGGCCAGTTGCTTTTGCGTAGCGCGCGATCAAATCACTGCGATTCAAAAATCCTTTGACTGTTGTGTATTGCGACATCCAAGGCGATGCTTGGTCGTCGGGGCCAGTCCAATAAACAGTGAGCAAGCCGAGATCGGCGAGTGGATCACCAAGTGTGCAAATTTCCCAATCTAAAACGGCTTGAATTTCGCCTTGCGAACTGACGATGCAGTTGTCGAGTCGATAGTCGCCGTGCACGATTGTGGCCGGACCCTGTTCAGGAATTCGCTTTGCGAGTTCGTCGTGCACGCGATCGACCACGCTGAGTTCGCGAGTCTTTTGTGCGTTCCATTGGCCGTACCATCGCTTTAGTTGGCGCGCGATATAACCCTCATGTCGGCTGAAATCTTGCAGACCAACTTTGTTGACATCTACTGCGTGGATTTTCGCCAACGTATCGACGAGCGATTCGCTGGCAAGCGTGCGCGTCTGTTGTGTGAGAACTCTTTCAGCGATCGGAATGTCGCGCACGATGTGGCCGTCGACAAAATCCATAACGTAAAACGGTGCGCCATTAATTTCAAGATCGTTGCAAAGCCCGCGTGTACGGGGCACGGGAACCCCCGAATTTTGTAGCGCCGAGATCATGCGATGTTCGCGACCCATGTCGTGGGCACTTGCGAGACCGTGACTGAGTGGCGGCCGTCGCAAGACGTAGTGATTTTGTTTGGCGTCGCGCACCGAGAACGTCAGATTTGAGTGGCCGCCGGCGATGAATTCAAAGTTAAATGGACCTGTCGCACCGCTGACGTTTTCTTCGAGCCATTTTGTAACTTTTGGCGAATCAATTCCGGCGCTGACTGTGTCGCTCATCACCATGCAACCTACTTAATTTGCGTGACTGTTTGCCAGTTGCAAGAGATCGCTGGCTTTCGGCACGTGTTGCATGCCGAGTAATATCTCGGCATGGCAATCGACGTACAAGACGCGACCTTTCAAACAGAGGTGATTGAAAAGTCGATGACCACTCCAGTGATTATTGACCTTTGGGCCCAGTGGTGCGGACCGTGCAAAACACTTGGACCAATTCTCGAAAAATTGACTGACGCGACAAACGGCAAAGTGATTTTGGCAAAAGTTGACGTAGACAGTTGCCCGCAGATCGCCCAGGCGTTTCAGGTTCAGTCGATACCTGCGGTTTATGCGATGAAAGATGGCAAGATCGTTGACGGTTTTGTCGGCGCACAATCAGAACACGTTGTTGAACAGTTCATCAAAAATTTGTTACCAGAATCGGTTGTTGTCGATGTCAAAGCACTTTTGGCCAAAGGTGACGAAGAGAGTCTGCGCGCAGCATTGGCTGCCGAGCCGACAAACGAAGCAGTTGTTGTAGCTCTGGCTGACTTGCTGATCGCACGCAAAGACTGTTCGGCTGCGCTCGAGTTGCTCAAGACCGTGCCCGAGACAGAACGCGTGCGAACTTCGGTGGCAGCCGCTCGTGCAGCTTTCGTGCCCAAAGATGACTTTGATAAACAGCTGACTGATTTGTTGGTGCGTGTCAAGACAGATGAAGACGCCAAGCGCGAATTTCTCGAGTTGCTAGAGAAAATGGGACCAAACGACCCGCGCACCGGCGACTATCGCAAAAAGTTGACCACCAAGCTGTTTTAACGGTTAAAAGTCTTTGCCTCTCTGTGAGGTAATTGCCCACATTGGGCGATGAAAACTTTTCAAAAAATTACTGCAAGTTTGTTTGCACGCATCAAATGGTTTGGTGTTTCACGACTGGTTGGTTCTGTGGTCAGTGTTGTTTTAGTCGCATGTGCAGGGTGGTGGTTGGTGCAGGTGCCACCGCCACCGCCAGAAGCAGCTTTGGCTTTTGCGCCAAGTTTGACGAGCGTGCCAGTTGTGTCGAAAAGCGTCGCAGTCGGTGATGCTTTGCCAGATGCGAATGTAAACGTGCCGCAGTTTCTAACGGTGCACATTGCAGGCGCAGTCAAGTCGCCCGGCGTTTATCGCTTGCGGCAAGGCGCTCGAGTTAACGACGGTGTCGATGCTGCGGGTGGCGCGACAACGACGGCAGATTTAGATTCAGTCAATTTGGCGACACTGTTGAATGAAGGCGAACAAATTTATATTCCAAAGCGTGGCGAGAAACCACGCACGATCACGACTCGACCTCAGTTGAGTGTTGGTGGTGCAGTTTCTGATGGAGTCATCAGTGGTGGTGATGTTGCGACGCGATTAATCAACATCAATTTGGCATCGGCGACTGAGCTCGAACAGTTGCCTGGTGTCGGCCCGGCGACGGCGAAAGCGATCGTTGCCTATCGCGAAAAATATGGTGCGTTCAACACGCTTGAAGACTTGTTGAAGGTGCGAGGTATCGGGCCAGCGAAATTAAGCGAGATCTTGCCGCGTGCCAGTGTGCGCTAGTTGAAGTTAGAGAACGCCGAGCATTAGTGCGGCAAGCGCGAGCGAAAACAGCGACCCCAAGACGAGACCAATTGCCAATGGTTGAAATTCTCTTCGCCACTCTGGCCAACTAGCGATAACTGCGCGAACAGCGCGAAGGCCTGCGTAGTGACCAATTATCCACCACAAAGCGACACTCGAAACGAAACTCAGCGCGTAACGCATGAAACCACCGGCAGCGGGCACACCGAACAACGGCATTGTTGGTAGCGCGATGAAAGTGAAGATGAAACCGAGAACTCCGGTGAGCGAGCCAGGCAAAAGCAAAAGCACGAGACCGAAAAATAGAAGTGAAAGCGCAAGTGCAACCGAGATGATGCCACCTCGTTGGCGAACTGCGTTGCGATGGGCGACGATGCCGTCGGGCACGATGCGGTGTTCGCGTGAACGACGTGTGCGAGAAGCGCTGGCCATGCCTCAAGCGTACGATGTGCGACGTGTCGCACGGGTGAACTGGTTTGTATGACGCCGTCGAGCGATGTAAATCGTGGAGATTGGCTGACTGCGCTCGCAGCGCTCGCATTTGTGCTCGTGACCCGTGCCAACGGTGAGTTTCTGGCGCTCGTCGTCACATTTGTCGTCGTGACTGTTTGTTTTTTCGCGATGCGAAAAATGCATATTCGACAAGGTGTGTCGCTGTTGATACTTGTCGTCTTGATCTTTGGTGCTGCAAACTCTTGGCGAGCGCGTCAAGAACTGCGAGATGTCACAACTGGTTCGTATGCAGGTATCGCCAAAGTGATGAGCGACCCGCGCAACGTTGGTTATGCGACTCGAATTGTTTTAGAAATAGAGCGAGACAGATTCGTGGTCTATGCATATGGTTCGCCTGCTTGGCGTTTGGCTGGCGCGCGAGTGGGCGAGCAGGTTTTTGTGCGCGGATACCGAGAAGAATTCGAACCAGGCAAACAGTCGCGTTGGATTTCACAACACGTGAAGGGTCGATTTCACGTCGTGTCTGTTGCCGAGCAAAGATTTGCCGCATCACCACTTTTGCGCAGTGCTCAAAGGGTGCGTGATTTAGTCAGCACATCTGCCAGCAGTTTTAATTTTGACGAGCGAAATCTTTTTACTGGGCTCGTTATTGGCGACGACACGAAACAATCAGAAGAAATGGTCAGTGCGTTTCGCAAATCAGGTTTGGCGCATCTAGTTGCCGTATCGGGGCAGAATGTGGCTTTCGTGTTGGCTGCTTTGTCGCCGCTGCTGCGAAGACTGAATCGTCGCTGGCGTACATCGATGACGATTTTCATTTTGATTTGGTTTGTTGTGATTACGCGAATTGAGCCAAGTGTTGTGCGGGCCGCGTTGATGGCGGGTGCTGCGTATCTCTCTGTGGCCATGGGTCGGCCGACGCGAACCCTGCGGTTGATTGCGCTGACAGTTTTTGCAGCGATCGCAGTTGATCCACTTTTGGCGTGGTCGGTGGGTTATTTCATGTCGGTTGGAGCAACACTTGGTCTTTGTCTTGGCGCTGAAAAGTTAGAGAAGCTAATTCGGGGACCGCAGTGGCTGGCGAGGTTGTTGAGCGCAACTTTGTCGGCGCAGTTTGGTGTGATTCCTGTTGTGATTTTTGTTTTTGGCGTTCCATCTGCGTTCGGAATTATCGCCAATGTTTTAGCGGTGCCGATTGCAGGTCTTGTGATGCTGATCGGTTTGCCGTTGGGGCTGTTTACGGGAGTGCTCGAGAATTTGGAGCGTTCAGAATTCGCGTCGGTGTTGATGTGGCCAGTTCAAATTGGGGTGCGGTGGGTGTGGTGGGTCGCTGAAATTTTTGCCCGACTGAGTGTCGGCCCAGTTTTCAATTTGGGCTTGTGGATTGCCGTTTTAGTCGTGCTCTTGGCACTGCGACACCGAAGTGCGAGAGTGTAGGGGTGACGATTCATCTGATAACTGGTTCTGACCCGCGTTTGGTCTCAGACAAGGTGAGCGAGATCACCCGCGAATTGATCACGTCAATGTCGACCAAAGAAAGTCGAAGCACGATTTTAGAGACACACGACGCAGGTGTGGCGAGTTCGCAGGAGCGTGAAGATGCGATTCGCAAAGCGGTTGCTTCTGCTGAGACGATGTCGCTCTTCGGCGAAGAGCGAGTAGTTGTAATTCGTGAGATTTCTGATGCAACCGTGAGTGAACTTTCAAGTTTGGTGAGTTATCTCGAACAGCCGTCTGACAGCACGCACTTGGTTCTCAGTGCGTCAAAAAAATTGGCCAAGTCGGTTTCAGATGCATTAAATCGAGCAGGTGCGACCGTGATGGCCACGACGCCACCCGCTCGCCGTCAAGAACTCGTGACTTGGTTTTTGGAACGTTTTGGCGAATCGGGTTTAACTCTTGAACTGAGTGCATTGAACATGATCATCGACTGGCTGGGTGAAGACCAAGCACGTTTGCCGGGCTTGATTGATGTTTTGGTTTCGACTTACGGCACGTCGCGCAAACTCAAGAGCGAAGACGTCGAGGCTTTTCTCGGTGATGCAGGCAGTGTCAAACCATGGGACTTAACCGATGCAATAGATGAAGGCAATGCACCGCTCGCACTCGAGATGTTGCGCAGAATGATTCGCGGCGGCGAATCTCATCCGTTGCAAATTATGGCGATTTTGCACACGCACTACACAAAGCTGATGCGTTTAGACGGACCTGAATTGCACACTGCAAACGACGCGCTTGCGCTGATTGGCGGCAAGAGCGAGTTTCAAGGCAAAAAATATATGAATCAATATCGCCGACTCGGCGGACAAGGAGTTAGTCAGGCGGTGCAGTTGTTGGCGCGTGCCGATATTGATTTGCGCGGAGGCAAAGATCTTGGCGAAGAACTGACGATGGAGATATTGATTGCCCGGTTGTGCCGAATGGGCGCCGGGGCCAGAACGAATCGGTCGACTAAGTCGACGAGTACTACTTCGCCGAAGCGGCGTTGATTTTGCGCATCAAGCGGCTCTTGCGACGAGCTGCTTGCTTTGGGTGAATTGTGCGCTTGGCAGCGGCTTTGTCGAGGCGCTTCACAGCGAGGCGAAGGGCTTCTGGACTTTCTGGAGTGCCGGCTGTCTCAAGAGCATTCTTGACACGTGAGCGCAATTCGCTGCGGACGGCTTTGTTGCGCTCAGTCGCTTTCGCGTTTGTGATGATGCGCTTTTTTTGAGATTTGATATTTGCCACACCGCAAGGCTAACAGCGGGTGAGGCCTTGCCAAACATAAGCCGTGTAGAATTTAGGGACTTCTCGCACAAGCTTTTAGGGCATGTCTGCGTTAATCGAAGTCTCGGAGAAACGGCGTAATGGATTTATCTCGAATACGAAATTTTTCGATCATTGCGCATATCGACCACGGTAAATCAACCCTCTCTGACCGTATTTTGGAGATGACCAATGCGGTTGACGCGCGTGAAATGCGTGCTCAATACCTCGACAGCATGGACCTCGAGCGCGAGCGCGGCATCACGATTAAAGCGCAGAACGTGCGCGTGACATGGAAAGAGCACACGCTGCATTTGATTGATACGCCAGGTCACGTCGACTTCGGATACGAAGTGAGTCGTTCGCTAGCAGCGTGCGAGGGCGTCGTGTTGGTTGTTGACGCAGCACAAGGCATTGAAGCCCAAACTTTGGCGAACTGTTATTTGGCGCTCGAGAATAATCTCGAGATTGTTGCGGCGTTAAACAAAATCGACTTACCGGCCGCAGACCCAGATCGATATGCAATGGAGATTGAAAAAGTTTTAGGAATTCGTGCTGAAGATATTTTGCGTATCTCGGCAAAAACTGGTGATGGTGTGCCCGAGTTGTTAGACGCGATTGTGCAACGCATACCTGCACCAAAGGGTGACCCCGAAGCGCCGCTGCAGGCTCTGATTTTCGACAGTCAATACGATCAATACCGCGGCGTGGTCTCGTCTGTGCGAGTAATGAATGGCCGTATGCGCAGCAACGAGAAGTTGCGCTTCATGCAAACAAACGCCGTGCACGAAGCACTTGAAGTTGGTGTGCGCCGACCGGTGCCGACACCGATCGATGAGTTGGGCCCTGGTGAAGTGGGTTACTTGATTGCGGGCATTAAAGATGTTGGTGAAGCACGAAGTGGTGAGACGGTCACGCACGAGTCACGACAAGCAACTAAGGCATTGGATGGCTACAGCGATCCCAAACCGATGGTGTTCTGCGGACTGTTCCCGATTGAAGCTGATGATTTTGAAACATTGCGAGAAAGTTTGCAAAAACTAAAACTTAATGATGCGTCGATCAGTTATTTGCCCGAATCGTCTGGTGCGCTGGGCTTTGGTTTTAGATGCGGCTTTCTTGGTTTGTTGCACATGGAGATCGTCAAAGAACGTCTTGAGCGCGAATTCAATTTGGCGCTGATTGCGACGGCGCCATCGGTGCAATACCAAGTCACGAAGACTGACGGCACTGTTGAAATTTGTGACAACCCGAGTGAGTTGCCGCCGACCGTCTATATCAAGTCGATTGAAGAGCCGTATTTCAAAGTCGACATCATTACGCCAAAGGACTACACCGGAACGCTGATGGACCTTTGTCAGACGCGACGTGGTGAACTCGTAAAACTCGAATACTTGTCGCCAGAGCGTGTCGAGTTGCATTACCTAATGCCGTTGGCCGAAGTGGTAGTTGATTTTTTTGATCAGATGAAGAGCCGCTCGCAGGGATACGCGAGTCTTGACTACGAACTGCACGGATATCGCGAATCTGACTTGGTGAAAGTTGATTTGTTTTTGAACGCGATCGCCGCCGATGCTTTCAGCACGATTGTGCACCGTGAAAAGGCGTACGACTATGGCAAGCGGATGTGCGAAAAACTAAGAGAGTTGATTCCGCGCCAGATGTTTGATGTGCCAATTCAGGCAGCGATCGGCGGAAAGTTCATCGCGCGTGAAACCGTCAAAGCAAAACGAAAAGACGTGTTGGCAAAGTGTTATGGCGGCGATATCTCTCGAAAGCGCAAGTTGTTAGAAAAGCAAAAAGAAGGCAAGAAAAAAATGAAGTCAATTGGTCGTGTCGAGATTCCGGGAGATGTGTTTATCTCGGCGTTGAAACTTGACGGCTGAGTTGCGACCCAAGTTAGATGTCTGACAACCGCGGGAGCGTATTTCGATCGCTCAAATATTTTAATGCCCGGCTATTTTTCGCCGGGTTGTTGTTCTCGAATATCGGAAGTTGGCTGCAACTAACAGCATCTTCACTGTTGATTTATCGTCTGACGGGTCGCGCAGCTGACCTTGGTTACAACGTCGCGTTTCAATTTTTGCCGATGCTGTTTTTCGGCACATGGTGTGGGGCTCTGGCTGATCGACACAATCGTCGAAGAATTGCCCTGATCTCGCAGGCATGCCTGGCTGCGCAGGCTCTTTTGCTAGGTGTGCTCGACCTGTCGGGCATGATCAATGTGCCGATTGTTTATGCGCTGTCGTTGTTGCTCGGCATAATTGGCGCATTCGATAACCCGGCGCGACGCGGTCTAGTTACAGAGCTTGTGCCCGAAATCGATTTACCAAATGCAATGTCGCTGAACACGGCCGTGATGACTGGTTCACGAATTTTTGGTGCAGCCATCGCCACCGCGCTTGTTGGCCCACTCGGCACTGGTTGGCTGTTTATTCTCAACGGCATTTCTTACGCGGCAATGATTTATAGCTTGACTGGTCTGCGCAAGAGCGAAATGTATCCGGCAATAATTCGGCCAGCTGGCGGTTCACCGGTGCGCGAAGTTTTCAAATATGTCGCTGGCAACCGTCGTTTGTTGACGATGTTTTTGGTTTATTTAGGTGTCAGTACATTTTCGTTCAATTTCGGTGTTGCATTGCCAAAACTTGCTGACTTGCGTTGGGGAGACGATCGCGCATTTGGCTGGGTGATGGCCGTGATTGGTGTGGGCAATTTGACGGGCGCACTACTGACGGCGCGATTGAGAGTTGTTTCAATGCGATGGTTCGTCGGCAACATTGCGTTGCTCGGATTGGCAAGTATCGGCATGGCGTTTGCGTCGAATGTATGGTTGGCATTTTTGTGGAGCGTGCCACTGGGTATGGGTGGTGCGGCGATGATCGCATCAGGAAACGCAATCAGTCAACAAGAGTCACCGCCAGACATGCGTGGCAGATTGTTGGCGCTGACTGCTGTCGCATTTCTTGGCAGTACACCAATTGGTGGACCGATCACTGGGCTTGTGGCTGACCTTGTTTCGCCTGAGTGGTCGCTGGCATATGGGGGTGTCTTTGCTCTAGTTTGTGCTGCATTGGCAGCGCTTGCCTGGCGATAAATACATACAAAACTTTTTGGTAATTATGGAGATGTTTCATGAGTAATTCGGTGATGTGGTTTCGACGAGACTTAAGGCTTGAAGACAACCCTGCACTGATTGCCGCGAGCAAAGCCGGCAACAACGGTGCGAGCTGCGAAGTCACGCCACTTTTCGTATTGGACCCGATGTTTTTAGAGCGCTCAGGTGCACCAAGACTGGCATTTTTGTTTAGATCTCTGCGCGAATTGAATCGTGAGATGAACGGAACCTTGGTGGTTCGAGTTGGCAACCCTGTTGATGTCGTTGCGAAGGTTGCACAAGAAGTTGGCGCAACAGAAGTGTTCGCGGCAAAAGACTTTGCCCCATATGGACAAAAACGAGACGCTGCAGTTGGTGCGGCGTTGCAAAAAGTTGGCGCAAAACTCAATCAGGTTGGTTCGGCGTACGCAGTCGAGCCTGGCACCGTGCGCAAAGCCGACATGACACCGTATGCAGTGTTCACTCCGTTTTCAAAAATTTGGTTGGCACACGGTTGGTCGGCGCCGACCGACAAAGCAAATGTGAAATTTCGGGGCGCTCCAGAAATCGCGAGCGAGAAGATTCCTGATGATCCACCATTGACTGCAACGATCGCCACAGCAGGCAAAAAAGCTGCGTGGGATCGATGGCAATACTTTGTCGAAAATGCGTTAGACAAATATAAGAGCGAACGAAATAATCCTGATCGCGATGGTTGCAGTCAGATGTCGGTTTACTTGCGCTTTGGCATTGTTCACCCGAGACAGTTGCTTGCTGAACTTGAACCGAATGCGAATCACGATCACTATCGCAGCGAACTTTGTTGGCGCGAGTTTTACGCCGATGTTTTGTTTCATCAACCGCACACAACTTGGAAGAACTTGCAACCCAAAATGGACAGTCTGCAAGTTGACACTGATGCGAAAGCAAAAAAGAGATTTGAAGTTTGGTGTGAGGGCAAAACTGGTTATCCGATTATTGATGCCGGAATGCGCCAGATGTTGGCCACGGGCTGGATGCACAATCGTGTGCGAATGATCGTGGCGAGTTTCTTAGTGAAAGATCTGCATCTGCCGTGGCAATGGGGTGCGAAATTTTTCATGAGCCACCTAGTCGACGGTGACATTGCGTCGAACAATCACGGCTGGCAGTGGACGGCCGGCACGGGAACTGACGCAGCACCGTATTTTCGAGTGTTCAACCCGGTGTTGCAAGGCGAAAAGTTCGACCCCGAAGGCAACTTTGTGCGGCAGTGGATACCCGAGTTGCGTGACATGCCGAAAAAGTTTGTGCATTCTCCGTGGATGGCTGAAGGTGGTCTCTTCTCTTCGTACCCTGCGCCGATGGTTGACCATTCGCAAGAGCGCGACGAGGCATTGAGTCGTTACAAGATCAGCGGAGAAATCAATCGCTCGGGAGTCTGACGCTAGGTAGCCTGTTTAGTAACAAATGCTTGACGATCGTAAGACCGCAATCCTCAGAGCCGTCGTAGAGGAATACATCGCCACCGCGCAGCCGGTGGGTTCTGCGCACATCGCTAACAATCGTGATCTGGCTGTTTCGTCGGCGACAGTGCGCAACGAAATGGCGGCGCTCGAGCGCGAAGGCTTTCTGACACATCCGCACACTTCGGCGGGGCGAATACCAACCGATAAGGGATACCGCTTTTTTGTAGACAATCTGGTGCCAAACGGTGTTTTGGGTTCACTCGAACAGGCAAAAGTTGGCAGCTTCTTTGAGAGTGCCCACTTTCGACTTGAAGAGACGCTGCAACGCACGTCGATGTTGCTGACGCAGCTGACAAATTATGCGTCAGTTGTGATCGGGCCGACGGTTGAAATTGCCGTCGTGCGTTCGGTGCAACTCGTGCGCTTGTCGAGCCACCACCTAACTGTTGTCGTTGTTCTTTCGAACGGCTCGGTTGAAAATGAGCAAATTGAAATCGGCCAGAATATTTCAGATTCAGATATTGACCAAGCGAATGCCAAATTACAAAAATTGATGATCACCAAACCGTTGCGTGATGTTGCGGCGCACCGAACGACCAATCAAAAGTCGGGCGATGCAACCGCGGCGTTGTGCGAAAAAGTTCTGAGTTCGCTTGACCGCACACGCAATGACGAGACATTCTTTGTGGGTGGCGTGGCACAGATGGCCGAGGCATTTGACGCTGTAGAAATTGTTCGCAATGTTTTGCATACCCTTGAGCAGCAATATGTTGTTGTCACGTTGGTGCGCGACATGTTGAATCGCGGTTTGTCGGTGGCGATCGGCGCAGAGCACGGGGTCGAACCGTTGTCGGCATGTTCAGTTGTGCTGGCGCCTGTGGTCGCAGATGGCGAAACTGTAGGAACTGTTGGTGTCCTTGGGCCGACGCGCATGAATTATCCGCAAGCATTGGCGACTGTTGATTTAGTTAGTGATCGACTAAGTCGTCGTCTAACCGAAAACTAATTTAAATGGCTCAAGATTTTTATCAGTTGCTTGGCGTATCGCGTGGGGCAAGTCAAGATGAATTAAAAAAGGCATATCGCAAACTTGCTCGCGAGTTGCACCCTGATGCGAACCCAAACAATGCCGAGGCTGAAGAAAAATTCAAAGAGGTGAGTCGGGCGTACGAAGTTTTGTCAGATGAAGATACGCGCGCACGATACGACCAATTCGGTGAAGCTGGAATTTCGGGTGGCGGTCGTGGCGGTGGCGACCCGTTTGGTGGAGCTGGTGGATTCGGCAGCATTTTTGATGCGTTCTTTGGCGGCGACTCACCATTTGGTGGCGGCCAACGACAGCAGAGTGGTCCGCAACGTGGACCAGATCTAGAAACACAAATTGAAATCGACTTCGTTGATGCAGTTTTTGGTTGCAAAACTTCTGTTGCAATTCGATCTGCGGTGGCGTGTGAAGAGTGCAGTGGTTCTGGCGCAGCGGCAGGAACGAAAGCCACATCGTGTTCGGATTGTGGTGGCACTGGCCAAGTGCGAAGAATGCGTCAAAGCATTCTCGGGCAGATGGTGACAACGACACCTTGTTCGCGATGTCGCGGAAACGGTCAGATAATTGCATCGCCGTGCCAGAAATGTCGTGGTGAAGGTCGCGTAACCAAAGATCAGAGCCACGAGATTGACATTCCGGCTGGCATTGCAACAGGGCAGACGATGCGCGTGAGCGGTCGCGGTGGTGTCGGGCCTCGCGGCGGCTCTGCGGGCGACTTGTATGTGCACATCAATGTCGGTGAACACGAGATGTATCAACGCGAAGAAAATGACTTGGTGACTGATGTGCAAGTTTCAATTACTCAGGCTGCGTTGGGTGTCGATCTGACGTTGGCAACTCTTGATGGCGACGAAGTATTGACAGTTGCCGCAGGTGTGCAACATGGTCAGGAATATGTCTTGAAGAATCGTGGTGTGCCGTTTTTGAATCAAGGTGGTCGAAATCGTGGACGTACACGCGGTGATCTGCGTGCACGAATCAACGTAGTTGTGCCGAAAAAACTCTCGGCGAAAGAACGCGAACTGCTGCAGCAGTTGGCAAAAGAACGTGGCGAGACAGTTTCGGGTGTTGATGGTTCTTTGAAGTCAAAGATTAAGTCGGCATTTTCGTGATACCGCTGCTGCGTGAGTCGGCGGCACATGTATTTGTAGATTCGGTAGATGCGCCAACACTGAGTGACGGCGATGCGCACCATCTTTTGCGAGTGCTACGCGTTAAGTCGCGCGACAGTGTCACGATTTCTGACGGAAAAGGAAAGTGGTGTGCTGGTGTCATAGATAGTGACGCCGTAGTCGAAGTGACGAGTGAAGTTTTTGTTGTGCCTGCTCCAAAGTGGGCTCTGACAGTTGCGTTTTCTGTTGTCAAAGGTGATCGACCCGAATGGACCGTGCAAAAACTGACCGAACTTGGCATTGACGAGATCGTTTTGCTTGCCCCAACTTCGCGCAGCGTTGTGCGTTGGGACGCGGGTCGGGCCAACAAAAATCTTGAGCGCTTGAGATCGGTTGCGCGTGAAGCATCGATGCAGTCGCGACGAGTTTGGTTGCCCACAATTGACAGCGGGGTTGCGTTGACGCAACTCAGTGGTGCGTTTATCGCAGATCCAAATGGGGTGGCGCTTGACGCTTCACATCGAACGCTTGCGATTGGGCCCGAGGGTGGTTTTGCCGACGAAGAACTCAACGCAGGTCAAGGCTTGGTTTCGTTGGGAGAAACGGTCTTGCGTGCAGAAACTGCGGCGATCAGCGCGGCTGTTCTAATGTCAAACTACCGAATCAAAGGAAGTTGAAACAGTAATGAGCCCATCTGACGACGAACTGCTTGAGCAGTCACCGTTTTCGCGGATGGTGGGCGAGCGACTTCGGTCGATTCGCTCGCAGAAAAATATGTCGTTGAGCGAAGTTGAAATTCAGTCGCATGAAGAATTTAGAGCCTCGGTGCTCGGTGCGTATGAGCGTGGCGAACGAGCAATTTCGGTTCCGCGACTTGAGCGTTTGGCAAAGTTTTATGGAGTCACGATTGATCAGTTGTTGCCGCGCGACCCGTTGCGAGTTGAAGAAAACCAACCAGGTGCCTCGGCACCGACGAAATTGCGAATTGACGTCGCGAAACTCTCGACCCGAGACGGCATTGAGTTCAAGATGCTTGAAAGATTTTTGCGGATGATTCAGGTGCAACGCCAAGACTTCAACGGCAAAGTGATAACAGTTCGGGCACACGACACGCGGGCGATTGCCGTGATGCTCGATATCGCAGTAGACGAAGTTGGGGCAAAGCTTGCAGAACTTGATTTGCTCTTCGTGCCACCGACGACGCAAAGTTAAAACTCGTGCACCCTGGCTTTGGTGTTTATATTCACATTCCGTTTTGTGCAAAAAAATGTGACTACTGCGCTTTTGCGACATTCACCGATCGGCATCAGTTAACAAGCGACTATTTAGATGCAATGCGCACCCATATTCGGCGCAGTGTTGCCAGTGGTATGCCCAAAGCGACGAGTGTATTTATCGGCGGCGGTACGCCAACATTGGTGCCGGCAGACGAATTGATGAGCGTGCTCGCTGAGATCAAGCTTGCAAACAACGCCGAAGTAACAGTCGAGTGCAACCCCGACGATATAACTCTGCCGATGATGCAGACTTTTTTGGCCAATTCAGTCAACCGAGTGAGCATCGGCGTGCAGTCAACTGTTGGTCATGTTTTGAAGTCGCTCGGTCGAACTCACAATCCTGAAAACGTGCAGCGCTCAGTTTCGATTGTGCGCCAGGCTGGTTTTAAAACTTTTAATCTCGACATAATTTACGGCGCAGCAGGCGAAACGGTTGACGACTGGTCGCAAACTGTGAGTGATGTTGTGGCACTTGATCCGCCACATGTTTCTGCGTATGGATTAACAGTTGAAGCCAACACGGTGCTCGCGACACAACCAGATCGCCACCCAGATGACGACGACCAAGCCGACAAATACATACTTTGCGACGATTTGTTCGAGTCTCGCGGACTCACCAACTATGAGATTTCAAACTGGGCAAAGACTGGCCATGAGTGCGAACATAATTCGCTTTATTGGCAACAAGGCAACTACGAAGGCTTTGGCAGCGCAGCCCACGCGCATTTAGATGGTCGTCGTTGGTGGAACGTGCGCACACCCGAGCGATATATCGAACTCGTAACGGCAGGTGAGTCGCCTGAATCTTCGAGTGAAACGCTTGATGCGCAAACTCGCAAACGCGAAGAGTTGCAACTTTTGGTGCGTACACGCGAAGGAGTGCCGGCCGATGCGTTTTCGGCGAAAGACCTCGAAGAGATGAGTGAATTATTGGCTCGACGCGACGGCAAAATTGTTTTGACCCGCGCTGGTCGCTTGCTGGCGAACGAAGTCGCCCTGCGACTTGTCGACACCGTTTAGTTATTTGATCGCTTTAAGAAACGACTCAAATTCTTTTTTGTCAATCGAGACGTCGTTTTTGGCGGTCGGATAGGCACCAGTCAAGACATCGCTGCGAAACTCTTTGAATGCAGCAACTGACTCGCGGTGCAGGCGGTGATATTCAGACTTGAAATCGCGGTAAACCTTCGAGTGACGAGGGACGTGACCCTCGTTGTCGCCGAGAATGTCTGTGGAGAAAAGATATTGCACGTCACAGTCGAGACCGGCGCCCATGCCGATGATCAGCATTTTTGTGCGCTTTGAAATTTCGGTTGCAACTTGTGCGGGCACGACTTCCATTTCGACACCAATAGCGCCGGCTTCTTCGTATTGCTTGGTGAGTTCATAGACACGCAAGGCTTCGGCACTCGTTTTTCCGACTGCTTTCATGCCACCAAACGGAGAATTTCGATAAGGCACGAGCCCAACGTGGCCGACTACGGGGATGTACTCGTCTGCGAGTGCCTTGATTGTTGGAATGCCGTATCCGCAATAAAGCGTGTCGGCACCGACACCCATCAGTCGATATGCGTTGCGCAACACTTCGGTATGACCGGCATAAGTATTGATCGCAAGTCCGATTGTGAGAAATGTGTTTGGTGCGGCTTTACGAATGCCGACGTAGTCGCTTGATTGACCATCGTGAAGTTCTGCAGCGACGAGCATGTCGATGCCTGCCTCTTCGCATGCGGCCGCTTCGCTCGGTGTGCGCACAAAAACTTGTGTTAAATGTCGCTTGCCCTTGGCGGCGAAGAGATCTTTGAGAGTTAGTTTTGACATACAACCCCTGTTCGTATTGTGCGACTTCTATTGTCGCACCTCAACCTTTTGAGTTACAAACCAGCACGCTATGATGGCTTGTCAGTAAGGGCGTGTAGCTCAGTTGGTAGAGCGCCACCTCGACATGGTGGAGGTCCCGGGTTCAAGCCCCGTCGCGCCCACAAATTATTTTTTCTCGGCGATTGCTTGCGATTCTCGTACGGCGCCTTTGAAAATGCCTTTACTCATTAATGAGAGTTCACTCTTGCGACGAAGTTCGTAAATTGTCGCTCGGTTTGCGTGAATTGATTTGCTGTCGGGCTCTGCCCAGCCTGCGAAGTCGGCGAGATGGCATGCCAAGCGAAGATCGGCGCTGTCGCGAGTCTCGGCAAGTTCGAGCGCACGTTTCATCAGGTTGTCTGCGCCACCAGAAAGTCTGGCGAGCTCAAGGGCAACCTGACTATCTGGCGCGGGCTTGAGACGCGACGGTGCTCCGTCCCACCAACCGCCATAAAGTCGCCAAATATTTCGAACGACGAATTCTGGTTCGTCATAAAGCGGTCGCATATATGGCTTATCTAAAATTTGTTGCGGCACTTTGACCGTGTGAATGATCGTGTCGAGTGTTTCGCCAGCATTCATCATTTCGATGACCTGGGTTACAAGACTTTCTAAAGATGTCGCGATGTCATCGAGCACGGTGGCGATGCGTGCTTTGCCTTCAATTGGTAGACCGTGTGCCGGCACCAGCAATTCTGGACCTTGAGCAATCATGCGGCGTAGTGCTTGGGCCCACTCGAAAGCGTAACGCTGAACTTTTTGCGGATTACCTGCGTTGGGGTAATTCCAAATTATAAAGTCGCCCGCAAATAGCCATTTTTTTTCTGGCAGCCACGCCCACAGGTGGTCGTCGGTTTCGCCTCGCGCGTGATGCAACTCGATTGAAGTTGTGCCGGCTGTGAACTTATGCGTCTCGCGAAAAGTTTCGTCGGGTCGCATTGTGGATCGCGGCAAAAAACGCAGTAAGTTTTCGCCGATATTCAAACCCATGTCACTGCGAATGCCACCAAATTGGCGTTGGTTGATTCGAATATTCCAATCGCTTGTCTGGGTGTAGCGATCAATTCGTGTGTTGACGTTTTCGTGGCCAATGACGTGAGGTTTTGGATGGTTGCGTTCGGCTGCGTCTGCGGCGAATGCGAAGCTTCCACCAATATGGTCGGCGTGGCCATGTGTGTAAATGAGATTCGAAATTGGTGCCGTGCTCCACGAGCGAATTGATTTGACGACGTCTTTGCCGCTGCCCGCGCCCGAAGCATCAAAACACATCAAACCGTCGCCAGTGTTAAACACCGCGCAGTGACTGAAACTTTCGACAAAGGCCAGACCATCTGCAAGTTCACTGATTTCGTTGGTGACTCGGTTTACTGGTTCAGAGACGACCCCAGTCTCAAGAACGCGTGCCGACAACTCAAGTGGATGCGTACCCATATGCCGAGGTTAAACGATTTGAATAAAGCTCTTAGAGTTTTGGTTCGCGAGGCAGACCGAGAGTGCGCTCGCCGAGAATATTGCGCATCACGTTCGACGTGCCGCCCATGATCGTGTACGCCGACGCGTAGGCGAGACCCTGAGTTATGTCGTCCCAAAGCAGAGCGCGAGCGCCGAAAACTTTGTTCACGAATTGTGCGACTCGCCACTCGTGCTCGGTGCAAAAGCATTTTGTCGCGGCCGAAAAACCACCCGGGGCTTGGTGTAAAACTTCGCGAATCACCAAGATTCGCCCAATGTGATAGCCGGTTTCAATCGCAGCGATTTCTTGACGCACAATTAGATCTTTGCGATCGGCGAGTTCGAGCGCCATTTTGTAGAGCGCGTGATTTGAAACAAGACGATCGATGCCGCCGCGTTCAAATTCGAGTTGACGCATCGTTTGCTTGAATGCACCACCGAGCACACCAACCAGATTTGATGCAGGTACTCGCACGTCGGTGTAGAAAACTTCGCAGAAATGACTATTTGTAGTCATGTCTTTAATCGTGCGGACTTCGATGCCCGGTGTATTCATTGGCACGATGATTTCGCTGATTCCTTCGTGGGCCGAACCTTCATTACTGGTTCGGCAAATCAAATAGCAATAGTCAGCATGTTCACCGAAGCTTGTCCAGATTTTTTGGCCATTGATCACGAATTCATCACCGTCGCGTTGGGCAAAAGTCTTGAGCGAGGCCAGGTCGCTACCTGAATTCGGTTCGCTCATGCCGATGCACCAAGTTGTTTCACCTGAGAGCATGCTTGGCAAAAAAGTATCTTGTTGGTTCTTTGTGCCGTAACTAATGAGTGCCGGGCCCATCTGACGGTCGGCGAACCACGAA
>OFRA01000038.1_pt1 | contig 31896 bp, 30 predicted proteins | sample 1543001 | NCBI WGS metagenome assembly OFRA01 (sample SAMN07774221, study PRJEB24372) | wastewater metagenome | isolation source: Lake Maggiore Verbania | place: Italy: Verbania | collected 2015-12 | reverse complement strand
CGTTGTGGAGATCTACACCATAGCCTTCGCGTTTTTTAGTGGATATCTCGGCCCCCAGCAACCGAGGACCAATGCCCAGTTCACCGGCCTTTTTTATAATATTGGCTTCGTCTGCACTCACCTCACCTCGTTTATGCGCTACATTACCAACTTTGAGGACTGTACCGAACGAACCTTCCCCAATTTTTTTACCGTTCATTACGGACTCGTCCCAGTCAATTTTTGCTTTATCGCCACGAATACGTTTGTATATTTTGAACGAGCCATCAAAGTCATCGGCGTCTGACCGAGCCCACCGAGTATTTCCGGTCATAGATCCGGGATTCCACGTAGGACCTGAACCTTTGGTGCGAACCTTCATTCCTAGCTCGTTTTTGGCAGAAGCTACTTGAATGTTTTCAGGGATAGAACCTCGCATAATACGCGAGATATCATCCATCATAAGCGTCATCTCACCTTTCTTTGCTGACTCCGCAATATTAGCCAGCTCACGACGGACTCTTGGCGCAGTGCGAGTCTCCGCTCCGGGAGATCGATCAAGGTTCCGGGGCTCAACCGGTTTTTGTTGTATGCCTGCTTTCTTCTCGGCCTCGGCTAATCCTTTCCGTGCCGCCCAACGCTCCGCAGGATCTTTTCCTTTCTGAGCTGCACTTTGCCTAGCTCGAGCTTTCTCCAGAGTGTTTTTCTCTGGACCAGGTAGAGCGAATAATTGTCTTCTAAGGTCGGAAGGTAAGCTGGCGGGGGCTTTCTTTTTCCCATCTTCGATTTGCCGCATGAATATGGCCCCCAAGTTGAGGGACACTTTGCTTACGGATGCGGAGACCAATGGTCCTAGCTCAAGATTACAACGTTCTCTGGGGTCAATACAAGTGGCACCGCAAGATTTTCCTTTGCGGCACATGCGAATGCCCATGGGTCATTCCCCCATGTGTTCCTGCAGGGCCTCTTCAAGTGCTGCGATGCGGTCTGCAATCGAAATCATTTCCGAGTAGTAAGAATCGTCTTGGTCGTAGGTACGATCGTAGTCATCCATTTGCTTCTGACCGGCATTGCCACCAGGCGTAGCCACAGCCATCTTAGCATCCAGACTTTCTTTCTCTTTAATCATATCTTGCATTCGCTGCATACACCGGTGGAACTCTTTGAAGTTACCACGTAGGCGGCAAACACGCAGTTTATCTTGCTGCTCGTCAATGCGCAGGTCAAGATCTTCCGACTGTTTCTTCAGGTCTTCGTAACGGAAACCGTTCGAAACATTGGCGGGATTCAACTCGTTGAACGCACCCTCAACAATAGAGGTGTTCTCGGGCTCCCGAACAGTATTACGATTGTAGTCTGTCGGGGCATGCGAAAAATCGTAATCAACGATTTGATGACCGTGCTCCTTGAAAATCAGATAAGCTTTTTCAAGGGCTTCATTATTGATTGAATCCTTGCGCATGACCAGGCAGAAACATTATATAACAGGTTTTACCCTACCAAGCTTTACAAGACCAGTATCTGGCCGATAGTTTAGTGTTCTTTTGGTCGCATTGATGCCGGGCACGGAAATTTTTCCTTCGGCCCGGTTCATTCTTACGAATCCGCATATGCTGGTCGCCAAAACGAACAACTTTCTCTTTACCGTTTTCGCAACCTTTCACAATCGACTTTTTGTCGGGATGATTAGGTGTCCTATGCGGTTTATTGCAAGGCATCTTGCTCTTATCTACTTTTTCCCCATGCGCTTCGTAGAACGCAGCAAGAACATCTGGGTCAAATTCACCGAACATTGTCACGCCCTTTCGAAGTGAAGTCTGGATCGGCCTTCAACTGAATTCTATTCTCAGCTTTGACACTGTTAGAAATTTCGCGGAACTCACGATGGGAGGGGAGGTTTTGAGTCCTCACGCTATCCCACATGGTCTTTAGTTTTTCATTCATAGTTCGGCACCGAAACGCATGTAGTCTGCCACAGAGGCAAGGTTCTGAGCACTCATTGACAGCTTAGTTGCCATCCAGGGCTCAAGGTTGTCGTCGGGATAAAGCATCCCGAGCATGATATCAATTTTCTCCCGCATCACTCGCAGTTGGTTAATGGCCATACCGCCATTCGGCTCCATGGAGTGGAACGCATCATGGAAATCTTCTGTTTCCGAGTAGTTCGGAGCAGCTGCCATAGCCAGGTGGCTGTTTCGGTTAGAGGACTTAGTGATCTCCTCCATGCGTGGCATACGAATCTTTTGCTCACCCATTTGCGGGTTCTTCAAGTCACCACCACCAGGAATTGGTTCCTTAGGTAAGTAGTTCGGGGTCATCTCTGCGGTGGCAACATCTCCTTCGCCGTGCTCCGCGTCTTTTTTGACCTTTACGCAGTTCGGAACTTTCTTACCACCTTTCTTCTTCATGCCAATGGCAGTATAGCCATCCCAGCAGGCCGACTTGAGGTCCCCTGTGGCTTCCTCAGTAAAACCAAGCGACAAAAGCCGATCCCAATCGTAATCTTTCATGTTCATGGTTGGGTCTCCTTGTGTTTCCAAACGATTAAGTCTGACTCGATGCGCTCAACTTTCTCGGTGAGGCGGTAGTGGTCTTCACGGAGAGTGTACTTGAGGGGAAGGTCGGCACGCATGTCGTTGATCATGCGTTCCACCTTTGTCATGTGGGCGATGACTGTGTCAAAGCGGGCATCAGTCCGCCTACCGTTGCGATCCAGGATCCAACCCAGACCGCTCATTGTGGTGATGAGAGAGGCGATAACGGCCGCAATAGTCTCGAGACCCATGATTTTCAGCTCGTCGGTAATCCGGACTCCCCAGCAGCCAGCCGCTTTTTCACGGACTCAGGCAAACCGGATTCCCATCCGTGTTTCTTAGCGATCGAGATGATGCGCTTCATGATGGCGCGAGGGTTGGCAGCACGGCCAACACTGGACCAGGCAGCAGCCACATCAACAGGGCTAGCAATCGGGAAGCTCTGGTCAGGACCAGCAAATTCGCCTTTTACTTTGCCTTCTTTTAGGGCCTTGCGCTTCTCGGTGCTCCACTCACGGAACTCAGCGTCTTTACGCTTTTTGTCACGACAAGCGGCACAGGTGCCACCGCACTTGCACTCTTTGAAGGCCGGAAGTGGCATGCTCAGAAGCTCGGAGTCTTGGGAATCTCCTTCGGAGAACCCGTACTCAGCTCTCTTCATTTCTTTGAAAGAAGACATTCGGGACTTTTTGCGGTCGAAGATTTCCTTCATCGCATCTTTGCCGTCGGCATTTTCGTTGTACTCACGATTCACCAGGCTAGCACGCTTTTCACGGTGCTCGGCATTTGCCTTAATGATGTTCTCGTTGTGGTTGCTCATCATACCGTCAGCACCGGGACGCCACTTCTTGCCTGTGGCATTCATCGCCTTAAGCTGATCGCCACTGATGGCGTTGCTGGCGTTGATTTGACCGCCGGGGCCTGGAAGAGTTACGTCGCTAAAATCAAATTTGGTACCGTACATTTAATTAGGCCTCCGAAGTCCAGATAATTTCTTGAGCCATGAATCGTTGGTTGTAAAGATCGGCGGTGCCACCGGCACAAACCAGGTCAAACTCAGGCCGGGTGTAAGGTGTAACCTCGCCGTCCTTTACAATACCGAAACGGTCTCCTTGTTCGTCAGTGGCACCGAAGCCGAGGCCAGTAAGAATGCGTTCGCGTTGCTCGAAACCTTCACCGCCTTGGCCGGTTACGTCGGGGCCGTAAATAACAAAACCGGTTGGCAAGTGACGAACTACCATTTTCCATGCGGCATACAGCTCACGGCCCACCTGAACCCGATCGGCTACAGTGGGCAACGTGGCAAAAGGACTCTGATTCACAGAGAAATCGCTAGACCCGTGACCAAGGTGAATGCGGTATGAGCCGACGTCAGCGTGCCCTTGGATAATAACCACAGGAGCACTGCTCACGAGTACATCCGCGTTGGGGAGACTCCTTTTCACCCAAATGGCAAAGTTCAGAGCGTCTTCAATTCTTTCTTTCCCCTCTGTATCACCACTTGCTACGCGATCAGCAATAAGTTCGTTATACCGGATCTGTTCAGGGTCAGTAGAAGGAAGTTCAAATTTCTCTAGGGCATTTTCAACCCTCGAGCCAGATAACTGCATGGTACAACTGCGGTCAGATAAATGTTTTTACCCTATTCTTCGTCTTCGTCGGTAACGCCAGCAATTTCATTGATCAGATGCTCGACTTCCTCGTCGCTCATGGATTCAACTTCTTCGTCACCGTCACCGATTTCGTTAGAGAGGTAAGCGTTGGGGTTGAAGGGTGTTTTCAAGTCTTGGTCGGGACCTTTACCGCTAGGATATTTCCAAAGGCCTGTGTGCTCAATCCAGGGCGAAGTGTTCGTCACAACATTGGTCGGAAGACCGGAGTTGTTCGCAACAGCATCGTCTTCTACTGAAGCCAGTTGTTGAGCGTAGGCAGCTCGGAAAGCTTCCACTGCATCTTGGTTAAAGTCGCCACTAATACGGTTTGACATGTTGGTTAATTACCTTTTTTGAATTTTACCCGAGGGATCTTGCAGCATTTTGCTGTTTCCCATGAGTTTTTCTTTGTGCTTTTCAACCTCGTGTTTAACCTCGGCTTTAAGCTTACCTTCTTCGACCATCCGTTTCTTTTGCTGACTCCGAGTTTCTTCGGGCTCTTTTTCTTCCGGAAGTTCTACTTGCTCATCAAGTTCAATGATTTCTTTATCGACTCCCTCGGGATTCGTTTCTTCAGTCAAACGATCAAGCAGCGCATCAAAGTGATCACGTAAACGACGACGGCAAATGCCTTCGATCGCGATAGTTACAGGGCCGCAGGGAAGGCGGTGCCGTTCGATTTCTTTTTTAGGGTTCATGCTCCTTTCCTTTGGGATGGCCAGCCATTATTATAGCCGTCGTAATGCACTCCTTTTTTCTTCTCTTTACGAGGACTTGGGTCTTCTCGATTCGCTTCTCGCATCGCGGTTATCATAGTGTCACGCATCGAGCGTAAATGCTCGCGAGGAACGCTGCAATGCTCGCTGTCACGGTAAGAGCGATATTTGTGAGAGACATCTGAAGGGTCATCGCACTGAAGCATCATGTTCCAGATGCCTAGAGCTTGGGGGTCTTTGAGTGTACCGTTAGGTAAACGTGACTCAATTTCGTGACGTTCCGGACGGCGGAAACGAGTGTCTTTTCTCATGTTTAATCTCCTAACTTCATACCGTCAATAACTTCGCGAATGTCAGAGTTTGACATACCCGCTTTTTCCATTTTTCGAAGAACACCAATTTGACCCGGTTTAAGCCCAGCCACATTAAACCCTGCTACAGTAGTGGCAGACGAAGTGGAAGTCTTTCCGGTTGCCCCCAAGTTCGGATATTTAGTACTCAAACTCTTAGCTGCCGCTAAAATGTCTTTTTCTACCAACTTCCAAGATCCGGCGGGAAGTCTGGATTTGTAAGCATCTGCAACTTTAGCCGTCATTTCTGCGGTAGAAATTTTACCTCCAAGCCATTGCTTATCCCAAATATCGCGCACATCGGATCTTAGCTTTGTAGCGACGTCATCATCATTATTTTTCCTAACTAACAAGTATGCTTTTGCCCAACCCGCCGGTTGAGCTGCATAACCCGTACCCGCAGGGTTTTTTAACACGGCCCCGGTGAAGAAACCGTCTTGCTGACCTTTTTCGTTTAGAAAAACTTTTTTTGCGATAGGATTAATAGTAATTTCTCCTCCCTTTTTAGCTGGGGCTTTTGCTAACTTCACCATCTTCAGGAACTCTTCGTCCGAGTATTTCCCGCGATTATTGTAGATGTCTTGACTAAGTTTCGCCATCGCCCGCGTAGCTTGATCTTTTTTCCTCCTGTCTGAGTAATAAGCAGCCATAGCTGTCTTATCTTTTGTGTCAGGTAAGTTATCGATAAAGTCCTTAAAGAACTGATCTGAACGAGTCCTTTGAGCACCGCTTCGTGCTAAAACCCAATTAGCAGGTTCGTCCTTGCCACCTGTTCCTTTCTTCCTTTCCATCGGGCGAATGTGCTCGATATCCAAGTCTGCGGGAGAGAATACACGTTTGGAGTTAATTCCGTAAGCATCGGTGCCCCCTTGCTTCAAGTACAGGTCCAAAACAGCCAAGCCACGTTCTTTATTTGCAGACGCTGCGTTAGTTACAGGCTTACCGTCTTTCTCGCCTCCGTAGAATTTCCCAGCCCCAGGTGAGCCAGTAGCATTTAACTGCTGCTGAGCGGCCATATCTAAAGAGTCGTACAAATCCTCGAGGCTTTTCCGATCGAGTTTAACTCCTTTGGTCTGCGTGTCGCGTTGCCAAGCTTGGCGCACTTTCTCATTGGTTTCTGAATCAGCAATACGATTACGATTAGCTTTAAGATCATCTATTTCTTTATTGCTAACCATCCTTTGTTGACCAAATTGCGTAGTTTCGAACGCTCTCTCTCGAGTTTCTTTTTTATACTTAGCTGAACCACGCTGGTAAGTGCCTTCTTTTGTTAGCTGCCGCCCGAGATCACCCACCGCTTTGCCCAGTTGGATGTCTTCTTGAGAACCTTCCGCAACTCCTCTTCCTTCTTTTGCTCGTTTATTTAGAATAAACTGAGCCATTTTTCTCATCTGGGCCTGCACCGGCTCTGGAAAGTCAATGATGCAGTCTTCATTTCCAGCGATGCAAGTAGCACCGCAGGCTTTACCTCGTCTACACTTAGCCCGTTTCCCGGCACCAAGAGTGCCCCTTGCGGCTTGCCCCGCCACGGAAGCGTTTTTCTCACCAACCGTAACTTGTCCGTCTCCGCCCGCATAGTTGAAAAAGGCGGGATTCCGTTGTGTTGTCATTTGATTTGAAACCCCGGCCATAATCAGTCGTCGTAGCGATCTAGAATGTGAGCGATAACAGAGTTACGCACGATGTCTTCTTTTTCAAACTCCACAGTGCCAACTTCGAAAAGGTTGCGGAGGCGATGAATGGCATCGACTAATCCGTTCTCTCGGCGGAACACTTCCATGTCCGTTTGCTTCGTGTCACCAATCAGGAGAATCTTCGAATCTTTCCCGACACGTGTGAGCACGGTTTTGATTTGCGAAGGCAAAAAGTTCTGCGCTTCGTCAACGATAATGAATGCTTCGTTAAGCGAACGTCCACGAATGTCTTCGAGGAGAACTGGCTCAATGATCTTCTTCTTCAGCAGATACTCGCTGGCGCCATGCGAGTGCATGATGCAAGGTAAGTTATCAAGAACAGGTGCGATAAGCGGAGCGATCTTTTCTGAAAGGTCGCCAGGGAGTGCTCCCCTACCACGTTGAAACTCAACACCTACGTCGCTCCGTACGTAATAGACTTTGTCAAAGTCTCCTTGAGCAACGCCAAAAAGCCCATAGTGAAGGGCGATAAGAGTTTTTCCTGTTCCAGCACAGCCGTGGGCTAAAGTGACCGTGTTCTTTTTGAGTAAGTTCCAGAGCTCTTCCTGACGCCAGGTTAGAAACTTAGGAGGTTGAACATCCATCCCTTTTGAGTAGGACTGTTCAAGCATCTGGGTGTTCTCGGCACGGCGCTTGCTGCGCTTTTCTTTACTAGATAGCATGTGATTAGGGGTGATACAGTCAGTGGATACAGAGTATGCTTCGCTGCTAATAAGAACTACATCTTCATCACCCCCGTGAGAAAAATGCTGGGCCATTGGGGTCTGGCGCAGTACATCAAGATTTTACCCGATCAGTGTAGGCGCTCAGCGTAATCGTCAAAACCACCTTTGCCGCCACACCACTTAGAGTAGCGTTCATTACCGTGCTTTTTAGCCCGGTCCAAGTATTTGTCTGCGGTTGTGTCTGTAATGAGGCACCTTGTGCCATGGTCGGCGAACATTAGTTCACGATTCTGATCAACCTTTGATTTTGCCATGGTAATCTGTCTTGTGAGGGACAGCAACTTTTTTACGGTGGTTACAAATCACCGGCTACAGCTCAGTATCCCAACCGATGTTACGTTGGCCGCCACGTATTCCTCGAACAAAAGATGAACGAGTGTCCGCTTCGCCACTTACGGCATCGTAGTCAGGATCATTATAATTATGGTCAGCAGGGAACATGCGTAAACGCCCTCGAGACAGATTCTCGAACACATTCTTGTCTCCGAATCCGGGACGAGTCAGCTCACCGAAAAAACGTTTATTTTGAATAATTGCATCCTGAATGCCACGATCCACAGTGTCTAACTTCATTGAGAAGTAAGTGAGAGCCCATGTGAAAGCGTCAGTCCGGTCATCGTGTTTAACGAAGGGAAATGTTGTTAGTTCTTTAACAAAGGGATCAATCCAGCCACCTTCTACAAATTTTACTCGCGAGAATTCCATCAAAGGAGCAACAGCCTGAAGGCGCACAGTCTTAGACTTTAGAGGTCTCATTTCTTCAATAGGAATCTTAGCTTCTTTCTTAAGCATTTGAATAAGAGATTGCCCAGACGCAGCTTTTTCAATGCAAAGGATGCGAGCACCGTATACTGCGTAAAGGTGTTTCACTTTCGCAATCAAGTCCGGAAAACCTAACCTCCCTGTTATAATCTCTCTAACGTAAACAATACCTGGATGCTGGTGAGAAATTGATGCCACGCAGATTGCGGTTTCGTCAGCCAGCTCTCTTTCTGAGAAAGCGCAGTCAACGGCAAGCCACGTTAAGTCAAACTTTGGGCACTCTGCAACTTCAACTCGACTTATCCAGCTGTCTTTGATAATCTGCCCTTCAGCAGCCACGGGACTACCTTGGTATAGCGCAGAGAAAGCAAAAGAACCCATGGTTTTCTTCTGAGCCATGAGCATATCCACCGTGAATGCGGTGTTGCTCGGCCAGTGAGAATCTCCGAGTTCTCTCTCCAAGGGATCCAACGCTTTCTGCTCTGCAGTTTCAATCAGACCCGCAATGTTGACCCAACGCCATCCGGTTGGATTCTCTTCTTCATCATAAATACCGTCGTTCTCCAGCAGCACACCGTGAAGATCCCGCTCGTGGAAACGAGTAGCAATCACCAACTGGCACCAATTATTTGTACGTCGAGTAGAAGCCTGTTCACCCCACCATGACTCCAGCTCTTCCAGAGCTGCTTTAGAGGTCGAGTCCTTAAGTGGGTCATCCACAATCATTGCGCCGACACCGGGACTGGTGATGTTTGTTGTTCCGGCGGTGAAACCGGTAAGCACCCCACCAACGGAAGTGGGGAGAATGTACCCACCGCCGAGCATGTCATACTTGGAGTCAGGGGAGAACCCTTTCCATTCGGGAAAAATCTTGCGAAACTCTGGGTGCTTCAGGTACCCGATCGTATCTTTGTGAAACTTACCGGAAAGTTGTTGTCCGTACGATGCAATAATGTGCTGAGTTTGTTGATCTCTACCTAGCAGCCACGCTACAAACATAGACGCGAGCATAGATTTGCCTGACCGAGGTGGGCAAGAAACGATCAAGCGGCGGTAACGTTTATTGGCAAGGTCCTCAAAAGCTGAGGAAATAACTTCATGGAAGGCAACAACTTTAAGGTCACCTTTCTTCATGATGTCACAGAATGCCAGGAAGCAACCTTGCGCCGCTCGATACTTGTACTCCTCGATAACAGACGCCGGAGCTTCCATTACCACAAGTTCTTGTATTCCGCGGATGTATTTTCGCCAGGTGCTGTGTTCGTCCAGCTGCCTGGCTTGAGTGATAATGGGTCGCATGTCAGAAGTTTGAGATACGCTTCAGCAACTCTTCGACCTTTCCGTCGTATTCCTTTGCCAGTTCTTGCTCGGACGGTGTTTCCTTGGCAGTCAAGACCACAATATCTTCTGTGATTTCGCGGTGGGCTTTTACAGACGCGGAGAAGATTTGAACCAAGTCCCGAGTAGAGCACTCAGGTAACTGGTCTTGAAGCATCCCGATTGCCTCGTTGGCTACACGAAGTGCCTCATTAGCAAGAAATTCTTTTTGCTGGATAATGCTCTCTTTCTCTCTAGACATGGACCCAAGGGTATCTATCAGGTTTTACCCGGCAACCTCCACACTATGCCCCGTTGAAACCCTTCCCCCGGGCTCTCTGTTTGAAATCGTCGTTCTCCTTCAGCATTCACCCAGTGCTTTTTACCTAGTGCGTACTGGTTTCCTTTTTTGGCTAACCCAATTCTTTCTCTGTGTGTTTTTGATTTTGACTTGCCCATTAGAGTATTACTAATTTGATCTTTATGGGTGTTTGACAATTTTTTACCTCTTTGTGCATTGCTGTTGTTTTTTCTTTGCTCCTCGGTCCGTGTGCCACAGGCATTCTGATTTCCTCTTTGAGAAACACTCATCCTTTGACGGGAAATCACCGAAATGCGCTTGCCAATTTGTTTCTTACTTATTTTTTGTCTGACATCCTCACTAACAATCCGACCCGAAGTGCCTTCTCCCCCATCAGTTTTATTGTGAAGGATGCCGGTTCCAAGGTCTTTTCTACCGAACACAAGTATCATGTACTTCTCGTGTAGAAATGCCTCCACTTCTGAAAGATTTTTCTTCAGGATAAGGATACGATCTCTGTTTGCGGGGACGCCGCAAGGTCGTCCCGTTTTTTCATGAGCGCGTTTGCCCTTCCCCTTACCTATGTAGTATGGAGTGCCATTTTCTCGAAGGTAGGCGTAAGTATAAAATTCATTCATACTACTATGATAGTTTTTTCCACTAAAAGTAAATTAGTACAGTCTCTTACGACAATTTGCACAACCGCCACGAGGGGGCGGATTTCCTTTGTAGTTCTGGAGAGTTTTGAGAATTTGGCGAGCTAACGCCTGGTTCCCTGAATTTGAAGCTGCGTGATACTGACGCCAAAGTTCCGATGCGTGTTTCATTTTTAGCACGGTTTGTAGGGACTAGAGTCGGCGTTACATGGGAGGCAACCCAGACGCCAAAGTTCAGTGAGTTCTGCCATCTGGAATGTTCCTTCAAGCATCCACCCTCTGCCTTTCGGTGATTGACCGATGAAGTAAAATCGGCCTTTCGGAGTTTGGATAAAGGTGTCTGTTTTTACACCGATGAGTTCCCCGCCGTCGATGGAGACTTGAGATGAGTCCGGAGACATGGGGTCCGAGTACAAGAATTGGTACCCGCCCGTGACTACGGCAAATTCACCGTAGTTAACATTTTGGAACCATGTGGCATCTACTTTGGCTTTCGGAGAGATTCCCCCGTCGTCCGAGATAACATTCCTCCACAGTTCCACAGCGTAACGTGCGAGTTTCTTTCCTGAGTCAACGTAGAAAACTTCGCGAATGGGCGTACGAGTGTTCGCATCCCACACAGTAACAACAAGGCGCCCGTCTTCAGTATAGCTGTTGGTGGTGAGTAGGTAAATGGGTTGGTCGAGCGGGTTCTCGAGGAACACACACTCAGGGTCACAGATAAATACCCAGTCTCCGTTTTGTGCGACTTCGTTACTCCACCGCACACCTGAGTTAGTTCCGTAGTCCTCGGTCGGCTCTTGATCGCAAGTGTAAGCAGGAACGTAGATCGAACCTGACGCTTCGTCAACGACGCCACCAAGAGGGAGTTTGGTCTCCACACCCGTCCCGGGCCAAAGGGCTCGGCAGTTACCACGCTGAACGCAAGGGTCGAGGGCAACGTAGGGAAGCGCCTCTTCGATCGTAACGTTATAAGTCTGAGTGTAAGTGTACTGGGATTCTTCCGTGATGCCAGTGAAACGCTCGATGTCGCAAGTGAATGGTTCAATTACCTGAACACCAGCTCCGCCCGGTACTCCACCATTCAAGGTGTTGAAAGCGCCAACTAGCAGTTGAGTGGCGAAGTCATGTCCGGAAGAAGTCAGATAGTTCTGACACGAGAAATTCAACTCAAAGGATAGCCTTCGTGTGAAGACCATCGGAATCTTGTTAACTACATTATTTGTTGCGCCAGTGTACCTTACTACGATGTTATTCGTCTGTTGAACGACACCCTCATTATCGATCACATCCGCCAGACGCAATACGTTGACGCTAATGGGGATCAACGGCGACGCAATCAATGCGTCACAGAGGTACTGCTCGATACGAGTTAGGGTATTCAGTTCCAAATCAGATGCTCCTCCTGAATAGTTTTACCCGGGTTTGCTCCGCAAACAAATAAGGGGGGCCGAAGCCCCCCGTGTCATCAAGCGCCCAGCGGGTGGATGATGAAGCCAGACGAAGGGATTGCAGGGTAGGGGGCAGCAGCAGGCTCGGCGAAGATGCGAGCATTCACGTCAGGTGACCACCACCACAGCTCAACATACTCACCGGCAGCCAGCGTGATCACCCAGTTGATGTAACCGAGTTGTGCAGCATTGCTACCTCGGAGCGTAAGGTTGTAGGCGGAGTTTGGCTCGTTAACCCCGTTCTTCTTCAGCCAGAAGTTGATGTCATCGGTGCCGGCGTCAGTTTTTTGAACTTGTAGGCTGGCCATGACCTGGTAAGTACCAGCAACAGCGGCGGTGATTTGGGTCCCGCTAACGACCGAGAAGTTGTTGGCTTGACTGATGACGTCGTACGAAACGGCATTGCCACTTGCGCCACCCGTATTTGTCTGGGTAGTAGTGCGTACGAAAGAACCGTAGTTAGCAGCAACAGCACCTGAGCTAGCCCAGGTCGGCGCAGCGCCAGAGCCGCCCGAAACCAGAATCTGACCAGCAGTACCGTATGCTCCGCCAGCACCCAGGCTGATAGCACCTGTGGAGTTGGACTGGAAGCGAATGGTGCCAGCGCCGTCGGAGAGGACGACGTTGTTGGCCAGAGCAGCAGTGCCAGTGTAGCGACCCACCAACGTGTTGGATCCACCAGTTGTGATAGCAGAACCGGCAGAGAAACCAACGAGAGTGTTGATAGCGCCAGAAGTCACCGACAGACCCGCATTGCAGCCAACAGCCGTATTGCATCCACCGCTTGTGCTGACGGCGAGGGCACAAGCACCCAGAGCCACTGTACCGTTGCCAGTGTGTGTGCCAGAGAGAGCGTTAAACCCGAGCACAGTAGTGTTATCAGCTGTGGTGGCATTGCGACCGGCGCAAGTCCCGACCATTGTGTTGTTACCACCGCTTGAAATACCGCCACCCGAACAGAAGCCAACGGCAGTGTTGTTATTCCCTCCAGTGTTGCCGAGTGCATTGGAACCAACCGCTGTGTTATTATCTGCAGATGTGATTCCGTCACCGGCACTGAAACCAACAAAAGTATTATTTAGTCCACCTGATATTGCCGTTCCAGCATTATATCCAACCACAGTGTTGCAAGTTCCCGTGGTTACACTGTCTCCAGCATTTGCTCCGAGAGCTGTGTTGAATGGTGTGGCAGAACAGGTGTAACCAGCCAGTGACTGACCCCACTTCAGGCCAGTTGCACAGGCTGAGTCCGCAACGAGAGACTGACCATTTGTTCCAACAGCCAGAGTACCGATGGTGCTAGTTCCAGTACCAACCACCAAAGCTCCCAGAGCAGTGTAGCTTGACTTGGGAACCGCAGCGTTCGCCAGGTCGTACGCAGTTTTGACAGAGTTAGGAGTTGCTGCCGTGGTTGTAGAAGTGCTGGAGATTGAATCCGTGAGTTGCAGAATGCCAACAACAGTGGTGGAACCGTTGGGGACCGGGTTTACAAAGGCCGTGCCGTTGTAGGTCTTAAGGATGCCGTTCGTTGTGTCAAACCACTGCTCACCGCGAGAGTTACCGGATGAGCCAACGGGAGTTGCGTTGGGGGCGGTTGTACCAACTTCAACAGGGCCAATTTTTGTGATTGTGCTCGCTGAGTTCTTGGCAAACAGTCCAAAGGTGTTGGTGTCGTAGTCAATGTTTAGCTCTCCCAAGGAGACGCTGGCGGCGGTGGGGCGCTTGGAGGCAGTAGCGGTACGCTTGAGAAGAAAATTAAGTGCCATGGTTAAAAAACGGATGAACGGGGAGTAATCCCTCTAGGGTTATTTAGTAGGTTCCGGCATCTAAGTTGGACACAGAGTACAGAGTGCCGGTTGTGGAGTCGAGAACGGTGGCAAGTTGATTGGCAGCAGCTACGGAGCTGGTAGCGGTCAACAGGTCAAAGCGAGGACGTTGCTGAGAGGCGGTAACCACAGCAGCAGCGGCAGGTACAGCAGTCGTGTAAGCGAGGGCGGAACCGCTGATGATTAAGTTGGCTGGAGTGACATTTAGGGCGCTCCAACCGTAGATCATGTTGGCGCCGATGTTTATGACTCCGAGGATCGGAGCCCAACCGCTGAAGTACACGGTTCCGGTTCCGACAGAGGCCGCAGAACCCTTGTAGCAGATGTTAGTTCCACCGAAGATGGGTGAAGTTATAGCATCGCTTGGGGTGATGCCGCTGATGCAATCAGTGAACTGAACCACACCACCGGTTTGCAGAACAGGGGAGATGGAGTTAGATGGACGGCGGAACTCAACGGTTCCGGTGCTGATGTTGTAGTGACGAGTTGCGGAACCAGTTCCCAGGATGTCATCCAGTACCAGGTAACCACCGGTAGCGCCAGACGCAGTTCCAGCAGCGTGCTTTACGTTGCCGTCGAAGGTTGCCCGACGGACGTACATGGAGCGAGTCCAAGTACCAACGGTCTCAAAACAGAACTGGGTGGTCGATGATTCACCTTGCTGTGTAAAGAGACAATCGCTGATGACAGTGATGCCCTCAGGTTGCGCGTTGTTTAGAACCTTGAAGGCACTCGAGGTGTTAGGGCTGATAAACCGAATGTGGTTTATTGAGGGGGAGTTAGCTGCAGTAGGGGTCACCATGTCGAAGACAAAGTTGCCCAAGATGGTGGTGCCGTCGTATATGCCTTGCTCCTGCCAGGTACCAATAAGGGTCACGCCCTTGGTCAGAGTCACGTTCTCAGTGAATGTGCCAGGGGACAAGAAGATGGTGTCGTCGTTGAGCGCAACGGCAAGAGCAGCATTGATAGTTAGAAACGCCTTGGTTGTACCACGTTCGCCGGTGGAGTCATTACCGTTGGTGTTGTTGACGTAGATGGTGGTGGCAGATGTTATACCAGAAAGCAACGCAGCGTCGTAGGCAATCTTAACTGCGTTTGCAGTCGCTGCCTCAGTAGTAGAGGTGCTGGTGACAGTATTATTCAGCTGAACGACGCCTGCGGCAGAAATGCTGGCAGCACTTGCACCGATGATGGGGTTGGCAGGGTCAGTGTTGTCGACTGTGATTGGAGCAGTGCCAGTTACACCCAGGACGCCATCGGGGGGGTTATTGACCCATTGAAGAGCAGAGCCTGTGGAAGACAGGACTTGTCCTGCAGTACCAAGACTATCGGCGGCATCACGAAGACCCGCACCTGGTTTAATATTTAGCGTACTGTCGCCAGATAACCAGTAACCATATGCGTCAGGGCCGATGGCAAGTTGTCTATCTCCTGCAGGATTTGCTACATTACGATCAAAACCAATGGCAACGTTGTTAGAACCAGAGGTAATATCGCCAGAAGCACCACCGATCTGAACGTTAAACTGCCCCGAAGTTAAACTACCCCCCGCACCGTATCCGATGGAGACATTATAGGCACCAGCACCAGTAGAGGGAGTTGTGCTTCCGTAGACTGCTCCTAAAGTATCGGGATAGGCGCTAGGAAATGGTTGCGTAGCGGAGAATACGATATTACCAGTCATTGTACCGCCTGCCTTAGGCAGTGCGGCGTTAGCCGTTGTATTGGCAGAATCAGCAAGGGTATAGGTGTTTTTGACAGCTGTGCTCGACGCTGCGATGTCACTGTTGGTGTTTCCGGTGGCGTCCGAGATAGCAATGATTGACGAACCACCACTAAAGAATACACCCTCACCTGCGTCTTGGAACGTAATGTTCCCAGTCATTGTTCCACCAGCCTTGGGCAGAGCGTTGTTGGCGGTGGTCTGTGCGGCTACAGCAGCATCGTAGGCAGATTTTACAGCTACGCTGGAGGCAATACGCTTACCGTCAGAAAGGCTGGTACTATCGGAGAGTTTGTCTTGGAGTGAGTTCGGAGTGACTGCCTCGGTGTCGGAAGTTCCGGTGTAAGTAACTAATGTGTCGGCAAGTTGTACGATACCCGCAGTAGTGTAAGAAGCAGACTGAGGACGAGCACCAACTCCCAGGTACTGCCAAGCTGTGCCAGTTGACAGGAACCAGTCACCGTTCTCAGCCGCGTAAGGACCACCACCACCGGGAGGGCTGTATAAACCGCCTGTAGTTACTAGTACGTAGTAATCCGCATTACCAGCAGCGGCAGCTGGAAGAGCGGCCCCCGCCACAAAACCAGCGGCAGAACCTAGAGTTGTTACTGAGTCAATTAAACCAGTGTCAGCATTAAGTGAACCAGCCAGAGTAACGTTACTTGCAAGAGTTAACGAGTCAATTTGGTCTTGGAGGTCCTTACCCGCGCGAGCCGTTAAAGCCAGAGTCAACGAGGAACTGTTAAGAGTGTCATCAAGTTGAACAACACCTTTCTGGGAAGTTGTGGAGTCGTTAACAGAGATTGTGCCCGAGAGAACATTAATATTAGTGCCAATCTGCACAATACCCTTTTGCCCTGCGGTTGCGTCCTGTATACCAGATACTGGGAACACCTGACTTGCTTCAAAGGTGATAACACCTGTCATTGTACCGCCAGACCGTGGCAAAGCCGCAGCACCAATGTCATAGGCCGTCTTTACAGCGGTTGCAGAAGCTGAAACCACACTGGAAACCACGTTTACAGCGTCAGTGACACCTTGAATATCTCCAAGGTAAGGACCGATGAAGTTTACACCGAAACCAGCCTGAAAGTTTACACCCTGGGCACTAATTGCTCCGGACATTGTACCACCAGCCCGAGGCAAAGCTGCAGCGGCAATGTCATAGGCAGTTTTGATGGCTGTGCTAGACGCGGCAACGGTGGAGGAGGTGGTGTTGACCGAGTCATTGATGCCGTTGATTGTTCCCGCTGCACCGGCATTAAACTGCACACCGTATCCGGTTTGCACATCGATGTTCTGGGCAACGATTGCCCCAGTCATTGTACCGCCAGCCCTGGGTAGAGCGGCGCTAGCAATACTCAGAGCAGAGTTAGCTGTACTGAAGGCAGTGTTGGCAGTTGCAGTGGTTGCGATCAGACCTGTGTTGAGGTCGCTTATCGCCAACTGCACGGTTGCACCCAAAGTGGTGCCAGTGTTATTATAAATTACTTCAGAAGCACTCGGATACGCATAAGCGGCGCCTTTCACCCATACGGTAGTGAAGAAGTATAAACCTTCGTAGACGTCGTCAGGGAGACCTGTGACAATAGCCACATCGCCTTCATCAGGAGACACTACGCCGATGGCAGTGGTGATTTTATCGCTAACTGTGGCGCCTGGAGCGACTGCAACGGCAGCATTTGTTGTGATATACACTTGGCTGCCGCCACCGCTACCCGTAGTCCAAATCGGGTGGTTGAGGGCATCACTCCAACTCAGAACTTGTTGGTCTGTTGGAACGTCACCGTAAAACTCCGGATTGGCAACATAGTAATTATTGAGTAGTGAGAAGTCCATTGGCATCGAGTACCACCCATTGCCTGCGACTCCCGGTACGGTAGTGCCATCGAATGAGGTCTTAAAGCTGGTACCATCGCCAACATAGATTACCTTGTCAACGACGTTGAAAGCAATCTGCCCAGGAAGCAGAGATAGGGGCTCTACGCCAGTGGCGGTGGAGCGAAGTTGTTGAAGAGTAAGTGCCATGGTTATACAATAAGACCGGAGTCAATAGAAAGGATTTCACCATTAATGTCAAGCTGAACGCCATTTCCAGCTCGTATGTAGCCTTGACCAGTCAGGTATGCAACAAGGTTATCTTGAACCCATCCAACTGTAACAAAGGCAGCGGGGTTGTTTGGAATTTCGTATTGAGCATAGATTGCACCCTCAAAGACACCGCCTTGTTGGGTGATGCTGTCCATCGGGTAGGGGACAACACTTATCCACTGAGATCCGTTAAGATCGGTGTAGTATATATTTAAATCGCTATTGGCACTATTATACCAGAGGCTACCCTGGACGGGGTTTGGAGGAGGCGATACGCTTACAAAGACGGGTGCAGATGTTGGAGAGGATACTGCTACAGCCGTCCATTGGACGCCAGACCATTTCCAGCTACGCCCATTGGACGTATATATCTGTCCCACCGTTGGACTAGGGGGAAAGGAGTAACTCATTGAGCTGAGGTTTACATCAATTGATTTTACCCTATAACTCGTTTGTTTAATGGGTCTATACCTCTCGCTCTCTGCCACCTGGCCAAACCGCCATGATTACTAATGTGACCAGTAACTGTGCACTGCACCTTTGTTGAGTTTGTTTTACTCATTGTTTTTGATGCCGTGTCAGGATATAACTCGTGTAGTTTTTTGGCCCCCAGAATTCCTGCTTTTGACTGATGGTTGGGGTTAAGTTCCAACATACGTGCAAAAGCGTCCTTTTGATGGTTAGGGTTTCGTTCTATTGCTGTCAAGATACCCCTATTATTTCCCGGAACCCCCTCTCCCCCGTCTGTAAAGTTCCATAAAATTCCCTCTCCTTTATCTTTTCTTCCAAACACCGATATCATGTAAATCTCATGACAGACAGCTTCCCTATGGGTTAGGCCTGTTTTCAAAAATAAAATACGCTCAGGAGGTGGGACTTTTACATTACTATGCTTTACAAATGCTCTCCTCCCCGTACCCATTCCGATATAATACGGGGTGCCGTTAGATCTGAGGTAAGCGTAGGTGTAAAACATTTTACTTTTATTATATCGGCGTATTAATTTTGTAAACTCAAGGCCCAAATCCCTGATTACCGTCAATCACGTATCCGCCTGCGTCTGTTGGTTCAAATATCTGAGGAGTACCTCCAGTAAGGTCTTGGTAATTATCGCCTGTAATCCAGTTGGGGAAATCATTATTTTGCCCGATAGACCCCCAGCCAATTCTATAGTCAGGAGCTTGATCTCCAGCTGTGTCAGTTGTCCATCCGGAGAGACCTTTCCCAGACACACTATTGTATCGCTGAGGAGTGCGCCACGACCTCATAATCCCTTCTGGTGTGTCAATAGCACTGTCACCCCACCCTGCGCGAATGGCAGTCATGGCCATTTCAGCCTGGAGTTGTTTTAAACAAGACTCGAAGTCAGCCCTTACGTCTTCTCTACGACGAACAGTGTCTAAATAGTAACGAGCAACAATCAGAGCTGTTCGGCGGCGGTTAGAGGTTATTAAAACTTGTCCGGCTTTACCTGACTGCTCAATATAGCTGTCAATTAAGGAGTTGGCGTCTTGAATCGCCATGCGCAGCTTAGCCACATTTACACTTGTGGCACCTGCGTCATCAATATTTGTAAGTTGAATCGCCTCTTTCAGGCCATAAGCAACAATGAAGTCATCTGGACTTGCAGAGCGAGGGTCGCTCTTGTGTTCCGTCATCACACCGGAACGGTTCTGATAAGGGAAACCCTGACCCCCAATTGTTTGACCTAGGTTTGACTGAATGTGACTTCCATCCGTGGTTTCGTCTGGTGCCGTTTGATTTCGAGCGGGTACTCTGTAAAAGGCCCTTACAGCATTCCGCTTCTTTACTACATCGTTCGCAGTCGGAGGTACCGGGCCACGTAAACACTGCTTCAAGTCTAATGGTGGTTCGTAAGAAACGAACACTTCGTCCCAAGGAGACAATGCTGAGTCCAAACCCAGTGTAATCATTGTATCCGAACTGTAGTTTAGAGTAGAGACTCCGTACTGACCGAAATTTACAGTAAAACTTGATATGGGTACTATAACATTCTTATCTAGCGGTTCTGAGAACCACAAGATAATTGACATACTGGTGGGTACGGTAATCTCTTTTATTTGCGGAATCAAAATAATTCTCCCCCTATTACTACGGTTTTACCCGTCAAATTTGATTTCGTAAACTCTGAGTGAACTCCAGATTATCGTAATTCGGGGCTGGAAAATACAGGTAGGAGGGAGTAGGCAACACTCTGAAATCGTCTTCTTTACCAAGATACTGGGCATTACTGTATAAGTTGTCGGTAGGTCCGAAACCTTCTGAAACCCAGAAAGCATAATCTTCCTTTCCTACTCTGCACACGTAGTTGTTTATAGGAGGGTATAGACACTGTGTTAAATAGTTTACAGCGAGGCGTAGAGGCCATTCATCCCGATAATTCACAGACCATGAGTCAATTGTTATGACAAAGCCTGCCTTGGTGTAGTCAAGTTGCGCTACGATGCTGCCGCCGCGTTGTTCAACATCCGGATAGGGGGGATTACTGTAATCGTATAGTTGAGACCTGCGGTTATACACCACACCGTCATTCCTGACAGTGATGAACCGGTTTTGCTCCACCCCGTCATCAAGATACAAATTATCCTGAAAGTTCCAAGTAGAGGAATAAATTGAGGGGCGACGTATGGCCATTTTAATTAAAGTTTTGATTGGGCAAGTAAGCAAGTACTACAGCATCGGGGGGCAACTGGCTGAGTACACAGGGAACAAACTCGATAGGAGTTTCATCGGGGTCTCCGTCAGCGTTGGTGGGCTGGTAATAGGGGGGATTCACGCTCCCCACTGATTGAGTATTTAGGTTAAAACCGGGGGGGATGGGGGCCACAGATAGTGCTTTTGCTACCAGTCCCTTTGCAGCGGTTACTACACCTTCAAATGCGGATGCACCTGCGGCTTTCAGTGTGTTAAGAAAGGTGGCTGGGGCTTCAACTACAAATTGGTTTGACCCAAAGAAGGACTTACCACCGTAAGTAAATCCTGCCGCAGAAACCACGCCACCGAAACTGCCGGGGCCACTAACTGCTAGATTGCCCTTAATCTCTACGTTTTTACCAACCTCCACATTGTTTGTTACAAACAGTGATCCATACACCGAGCAATCCAAATCAATTGCAATTGATTCCACAAAGAGCGAAGGTGCTGCATTTGAAGTGTTTTGTCCAAATCCTGTGCACTGTACAAAAGTTGGATCGTAGTTGGAACCGCTGCTTGTCATTTTACGCTGGAGGGGTGGGAGGTGTGTTGCCGGTTACCGACGCTATGGCCTTATTTGCCTGGTCTTGAAAATACTTGATCATTTGATCAAAGGCTTCGTTGAAACTGGAGAAGGGAAGTATAGAGCTTAGGGGAGAAGGTAGAGGTGGTAGAGTCGGAGGGGTGATTTGACCGGAGATGATCTTTGTGAATCCGTCGCTATCTCGCAAAAATGCGAGTGCAGTATCTTCATCAGTGTAGGTAGGCGGAAGAATAGGTAACGGTTCAACAGGTTTCTCTGCCTTCTCGTTCATTGGAGGTGTAAACCACTGAGTAGTTTCTCCGAACGGGTTGCCTCGTGGCTCAGTTCCGTATGCCGTATACTTTGGCATTTCATTCGCACTTGTCACAAAAACTTTATCCCAGACAGTCGCAACTTTAGATGGTTGAGGTTTATCTCCCCCTGTGTCAGGGAACGCAGTTGTGTCATTGCCGCCTGCATGACCATGCTGCATGTCAACGTGACGAACCCAAATATACTTTGAATCACGCCGCAGGCAAACACAAAGCCAATCATTTCCGTAAGGGCCACCTGCTTCAATTACTGTGCAACCCCAGTTTTCTTCGCAAGGCAGAGGTAGTGTACCTTTCTCGTAAATTGGCATACGAGTCATTGTACTGTTGTTTGGGATTTTGAGTTTGTTCTTCTCACTTGTGGCGAGAATTTGAGGGTCAAACATCACATCTTGCAGCACAGCAAACTGAAACTGCCCATTTGAAACTGAAATGTTAACTCGCTTACCGAGTAATCCTTTAGGTTGTTTCCCCTTAAACGCAGGAGAAGTGTCTATCCAGTGAGACTGATCGGGCTCTTCCCCTACCCTCTTATCCGAAAACTCCCCCACTCCTGTTCCCTGAGGTATGTCCGGATTCATATCATCAAAAATTACCTTAACGCGCCCTCGTTCTTTAGGGTCATCAACATCTACGATCTTACCACGTACCGTTCCTTTTTGAAACCCTAGAAACTGGTTACTCTGGTCAGCCACACTGAAGGCTTGTGCCAGCTTGCGTATTAACGGATCTCTGCTTAGCATATCTATTTCCAGGCAGCAAATTTAGGTATATTTCTGGGATGTTTTTTAACCGCTCTCACAGGTTGCACAGATTGCACCGGTGAGGGGAGTGTTGGGGCCGGCAAAAGTACTGGAGCAGGAGGAAGCTCTGGTTCTGGCTCTGGAGTGGGCTCTGAGTCTAGCTCTGGCTCTGGAGTAAGTTCAACCACTGGGAGAGTTGAAACACACTCTGAAACTTCCACAATTTCTGAAAGGGTGAGTTCTGTTTCTTCAGAGAAACCAAGCGTCTTTTTTCTTGTGATTGCCATTAGTTTAACCGCTTTTACTAGTTTTACCCCCGTCAACCCCGAGTCAGATACAGAGTCCTGGACTGAGTTGTAGGATAACGCCACGACGCCTCTTTAGTTATGTCAAAGAAAGCATCCTCGGCGGCAGAAGCATCCGCAATAAAGTAGGCATATCCAATTTTATAATGATTCGCATCTACTGTGTAGGACTCAGCAGCATTTTGACAAGTGGGTGCAAACTTGTAAATAGAAGCATCCCAAACAGGAGGAGCCACTGGAGTTACTCCACCACTCTCCAGATCCGTGTCAAGAAACCCGGTAAGAGCAACACAAGGGGAGATATTGACATAATCTCCTTCCCAGTCTCCATACCCTTGAGTAACTGGTGAGGTTGTATCTGCGATGCGGTTATGTAGGGGATCATAATCTATGGTCTCTGCCTCGGAAAATTCGTCAAATTGCACATCAGACGCTGGAAAGACCCCGGCATTTGCATAAGCACCTGTCTCAGGTGAGTTATAATAAGCGATATTGGAGTACAAGTACGACTCCGCATATACATAGGTGTAATCTGGAACGGGTTGATCATACAGAAACAGTTCCTCGTAGATTGCTGGTAAGTCGTCCTCAGGAGGGCAACGCATTTTCTCAGGTTCGATACTTGAACCCCAGTAACCAAAATCCTGGCAAATTAGCGAAACCTTTTGCCATGCTGTTTCATTACGACCATATTCAAGAGGAAGTCGTATGAAGTACTTCTCCCAATTCTCCTGAGCCGGTCCATCATTCAAATCAGCAAGTAGAGGATTAATATAGTTGTCCTCAGCAAGATGCTCAACTGTTTCAGCCACTTGCAAAGCTTGAGATTTCCACAGTCGCAGAGGACTCTCAGCATTTTGAACATTGGGACTAACCGTGTAAGTTAGACCACTGAATACTAGGTTTGATATGTCAGCTTGGTAGGTAGTTGTGAGAGAGTCTGAGATTGTAATTGCGGGTAGTTGGACCCTGCCGGTATATGTTCTGGCGTTGTAGTTAAAGGTGTATTCCCCGGTTACAGCAGAAATACTATACTGAAATATGTAATCGTTGGTCACATATGAAACATTTGGCTGCAGGAGAACACTGTCACAATAGAATAAAATTACTGTGGGGTCAAACACTGGGGCCGGAGCAGCACTTGGAGCATGGGAATTCACTTGTATCCATGCACTGTCATAATAAATAGAGGCAGCCCTCACTTCTGGAAGAGCCTGTGCATAATCCCACCACATCAAACCCTCAGTGTCTGGACCAAACCAAGTAGAATTTGCAATATACTTCAGTATTGAGTCAGGGTAAAGCTGCCAAGTTTGATTATCATAATACTTTACGAGAAGAGTAACGTAGTCTCCAGTTACTGTTATGCTGAGGTTAGATACTGTAAAGTTTCCACCATTTCTGGTAAGACCAGTTGAGTCATAGATATAAGTGGGCACTTGGCTGGGTAGAAGCTGAGCATCAGAGGCGAAGGTTGACACGGTTGGATAGCCAAATTCTGTCGGTGTCCAATAGGTGGCGCCATTGTCTTTGAACAAAGTGACATACCCTGGAGAGGTAAGTGTGCCCTGCACTCCAATCACTCCGTCTGCCACAGACAAACCGGTAACGTCTTGGATGCGAACCAAAGTACCATCCGGCAAAGTTGGTGCCCCAGCCTGGAAAGCAGTTACATTTGCAAAGACTTCCTCAGGGGGTGAGTTTAGGGTTGGCGCATCCCGGTAGTCAATTTCCACCCATGAGGCGCAATTACTTGTGTCAGGAATCCAAGTAGACAGAACACCGGTAACATCGTTCCACCACAGATCACCAAGTTCTGGAGCCCCCGGAGCATGTTGAGATACAACAATCTTCTGGTAATAAACGTAATTTACAATGTCGTTGTAGGATATTGTGGTTACTTTCTCAGGTAGAAATACGGAGGTTTGTTCGTTAAACCCGTGAATGCTCAGTGAGTCAAAGGTGAAGTTAAACGGTAAATCTCCGCCTTTGTTACTCCATACTCCGTGAAAGTTATTGAGTACATTGATTGACCCCCAATCAGAGGGGTCTTCCCAGTGCAAAATCACCACTTCGCAGTGAGTGTTTAAACTCTGTGTTGCGTTGGAGTTAGCTTGAACTAAGTACGCAGTTAGACCAACCGCACCAGCAAAATCACCAGGTATGGTAAAATACCACAGTTCCAAGTTAGCGTCATACTCAGGGGAGATTACGGGGAGCAATGTTGCCGAATCTGTGGCTACGTAGACTGGTTTATCAAAATAATAAGTTGAATCTTCAAACAGAGTCGTTGTCAGAAACTTGAATTTCTTTTGATTGTCATATCCCGGATAAAGAGTCAGAGTGGACCCATCTTGCCCACAAATGTAACTGTAGTCTCCGGAAACTCCGATCTTCTGCCTGTTGAACGGTGCCGGTCGGTAGTTCGGTATTTCTACTAATATCTGAGTGTTGGTCTCAATTAAATCAAAGAAATCCGAGGTTAGGGTTCCGATTGAAACGGCATACTTATCTTCTTCTACATCTACCGATTGAATTTGGTAAACATTGTCACCAAGTACAATTCGGGCAACTTGAGTTTGAACTCCGGGACGAAGAAACTGTAATCTATCAATTATAATTTTATTATCAAAGTTACGAATTTCGTAAACCTTGGGAATCAGGTATGAGTTATAAACGCCAAATGTTCCACCCAACAACTGCCTCTTTTGATCGGCTGTTGCGGGCAAGTTACCCCAATAGTTAGGTCCGTTCCAACCCAGCATCTGAGCAAGAAAGTCCAGTTGACCTTGTACTCTTTCTTCTACTTGAGTTACTTCCGTGGTTTGTTTTGAGGTGAGGTACGGACTTGTGTAATTCCTAAGTTCGTAATCTTCAACATTGAAAGTTGGGGTATACGTTGTCATTTTAGTTCTCCACAATGACTTGATATTGAGTTAGTTCAGCGTATTCTTGTTTCATTGCGGTTGGTGGGTTCATCCAGGTTGTAGGATATATTGAAACTTCCTCATAGAGATCTATTAAGTCCGTGTCAAATGGTTTTGTAAGCCAGTCGGCAACAGGAGTGTAATCTCTTCGGATTACTTCTCGCGTGTCTCTTAACTTTGTAACTTGATAGTCATTATTAACTGTTATCTCCGCAAGTGAACAAAAAGTTTCACCAACCGGCAACGTCCCGCTAGGGTACAAGACCAGTGAAGCCCGAGGTACAGGTACAGAGGGTCTTTCTAGAAGGGTTATAATCCCAGTAACTGTGATTGACTGAATTGAGATTTTGGCAGATGAGAACTCCACTCTCCATCCAGTCTGCAAAACTTGAGATGTGACAGGTAGAGCAAAGTATTGCCCTGTTGTGTCGCTTGAGATCGCAGTTGTAGTTACTTCTGACAGAACTCCATTATTCACGTAGTAAAGAGTTGCGGTACCGGTGTAAGCAGTTCCGGTGGGACACCGGAGAGTTATGCTCTCGTAGGATTGTGCTAAGACACTCTCCCATTGAATGTAGGATGAGGTTGGTTGAGCATAACTTGGATAGTAGCTGTCTTCTGTTGACCAGTTTAAAGTTGTTGTGTCAAGAAAAGCATTTACCGCAGGGTATCTCCACCCTGTTATTAAATCTGTACTTGCAGTTATTGTAAGGGGCAAACCAGTTAATGCAAAATCAGTAACAGAGTATTGAAAAGGTAGGGGCTCATCGTTGTAAATTAACTGGTAAGCAAGATCATATCTACCGTTCAAAACCTCAAGAACTTCTAAATTGATAAGGGCTGGATATACAAAGGTTTTTCCTTGTTTCCAGACAAGATTACCAGAAGATATTATAAGGTCGCCTTTACTTTCTGAGACACTAACTCGCACTGAGGATGGGCTTAGATCACTTTCTCCCCAAGGTACAAATACATAACCAACCTCCTCGATGTAACCAGGACCCACATTGGACTCTGGTACTACATTGTAAAAGTCAATTTGATAGGTTTCACTAACGGCAGGAAGGCGACGATAAATAGGTCTTCCACCTGGGACCCACTCTGTGGGTCTGGACTCTAGGCTCTTAGCTTCTATGTACTGAGGAGACAGTAAGTTTATACGAGAAGTTCGTAAGGTTGTTTGAACTTCCGGGGTTATCCCCCCACTAATACTCGTAAGTTGTTGGCTCATAGTCTCATAGTTCCCTCAGAGTAATCGGGGGGAGTTTCTGTGTAAGGTGTTCCAGAGTACCAGGATAACTGCGGAGTCTCTCCGATTGTTGCAGTATTCTCCCACACATACACAAGTTTTTCTCTTGAGTTTGTGAACCGACCTTTATTTTTTGGAATGATTGTTATTTGTGCCACACCGAGTTTGATGGCAGATATGTCCCGACCGAGTTGAGACAAAATTGCCTCCTCACAGGTGTACAAGTCAACATACCGAAGCAAGTTTCCTTCAAACTCCTCAATACGTGCCGTGTTGATTACGGTTGTGTTGGTCCAGTTGACAATTGTATCTTCGGGGGTAAACGCAAGCATAACCCTGTATAGATTCCTGCCATCTTCAGACAAAACAGTGTCTTCAGAGTATTTGACGTAAGCAGGATCAAAGTACGGAATGTAGTTTGAAGACTCAAATTGGGTTGGTTGATACAAGGCATCTTGCACAAAGATACCATTCTCAAGGTAAATGTAAAACTCAAACAAGGGGTGAACATTGGTTGTAGCTGTGTAAGAAATTACACTGGAACCTTGACGGAAGAAAGTGCGGTCTCCTTTAAAGAACCGGAACATTCGTGTAGGAGTTATCTTTGTGAGACCTTGCAAGTACTGTAAGAATTGTCCTTTCTGGGGGGGTTTGTCCAAATACAGTGGAAATACAAGTCCTTGATTTATCAAATCTTGAACGTTTGTACTTGTAGGTGTGAAGTACTTTGCAGCGATGTAATAGTTTGCAGGTAAAACACTATCTTCACGGTACTCTAGGTATGTGAGAGCAGGGAAACGAGGGTTGTACTTTGCAATTGGTAACCCTCCGTCTGCGTTTTGAGTTAGAACTTCCTTTATAATACCTTCTTCAACTAAACTGTCAAAGTATACGCTAGTTGTTTGACCATTCGGTTCGTATGTGAATGAACTCACTACATACGCATACTTGTTAACAACACCTTTCCGTATATCCACATAGTTGTAGTAAGGGTCAGCCACAGGGTCAGGACCAGAACCTACTTGTGGTGTAAACACCCAGGAACCAACAGAGTAGGAAGTACCTGCGTTCAACTGGAGGGGAGTTATTGGGCTTCCAAGTTTAAAAGCAGCTAAAGCACCTGTGATATTGTTCGTGGCTGGTTCCAGAGTGAAGTTTTGACCTACAACCCAAACAAACGTTCCGGGTCGCAGGTTAACCGGTATCAGAGAAGTGGCATCAGGAATAAATTGATTGTCACCTGAGACGTAGTCATACTCTATAATCTCTGGAGCGTAAATACCTCCGCCAGTGGTTTCTTGATAGACGTTTCCAACAACCCATGGAGAGTACGTTTTGGCTGCAGAAATCTTACCAAGTGTGATTAGTCCTGCCACGTCTATCTGGGAACCAACCGTTAAGTTCTCATTTATTACATGAAGTTGATTATCTCCCCCGACTGAAGAATCCCAGTAACAAACTTGACCTTGAGTGTAAACTCCAGGTACAAGGTAAATAATTTGTTGTAGAACTAAGTTATTATAGACAGTTTGATCTTTTTTATTGTCAGAGTATGGTGTAAAGTTTGTTTGAACGGGGTAGAAAACTGGAATAGGGAGTGTTGTGGTTACTAAATCGTCAACTTTTAGTATTGTACCTGTTGGCTCAAATGTGTATACGTCAGTGTAAGTTGCGGCGGAAGGGTCTAAGAGTGTAGGAGTATTATAAGCAGCACTGACTGAAATATGGGGGTCAATGAACCGAGTGGCAGCATCAAATGTGGAGTAGAAAGCAGCATCTACGTCACTTACTGTAGGATCAACTGTACTAGGAAAGACTTGACCCGGTGTAAGAACAGAAAACAGCCTGTCTCTGAAGTTTAAAGATGAGTCTTTGGTGTTAGACCCGAAGCTGCCATTTGCATCAACCTCAACGGTTAAGTTGTACTGAACTTGACTCAGAGTTATAGGATACAAGTGTCCTCTGTTCTCCACTGGAACGGAGAAATTAACAACGTTTTGACCTCTCTCCAGTTGAGCCTGGTTCAACTCAATACCGTCAGGACCCAGAACGAAGAAAGAAATTTGACCATTCGGTTTCAGATAATCGGTAAGGTAGTTGTAGGTCCCCTGGTTTGGACGATTTGGCTGGACAGAGGTTTGAGTACCAACGCCGTAAAAGTCAATGAAGAAGTCTTGCCAATCCTCAGCACTTACAGGGTTTCTACGACGAATAAGAGTGAAAAACCTTTCTTGAACTTCTTGATATGTTTCTACATCACTACCACCCTGAGCCGGTTGGGGGTTCGTAGCTGTCAAGCCCGGAACATTAATTGCTCCGACACCCGTGATTGAATTTGCAGGTGCGTTGTAGATACTGCCAACAAATTGCGAAGCTACAGTGACATTTGCAGTTGTCTCACCCGCAGGTATGGAAATAGCACTATCTGTAACGAATGTAAATTCTTCAGCACCAGTTAAATTGGCGTTTGAAGTAAAAGTAGCACCAATTGGAATATTAGTTACACTGTTAGAAGCAGGTACAGTTAGAACTAAACGAGCAACGGAGGGAGTGCCAAGACGTCGCATTGCGCCCAAAAAGGGACCAATCCACTCGATTAGTATTGACTGAGGTAAAAGATTCGCCCAGAATAAAAATTCTCCCTGAGCAAATGCCTGACCTTCCAGTAATGCTGCTAAAGGATTACTCGCACTAAAGTCATTAAGTGTCTGACCACTCGCCTCATAAACCCTCTGCGTAGCGGCTTGTACTAAAGCGGCTTCGTTACGGGGATCTAAATCAACTGAAGGAAGGGGTGAATATCTAGGCACGGGTTATTCTCACCGTCTGACGTGATTACTTTTACCCTGTTACAGAGGACAGAGTATATCAGAGTTGCCAGCACCAATGCTATAGTTGAAGCAAGTTGGGTCAGTAGCCGAATCATAAACGCCATTATCAATTTCAATTGTGTCTAAAAGATTATTGATTTGATCAGCAAGAACCAATTTGGTTACAAGATCTGGATTGTCTAGAGCAGCAAATTTCTGAGCTATGGACGGCCCGGGGATAGGGGGGATACCTCCCGCGTCATTGTACTTATCGTTTGTTGTGTAGCTCTTTGGCGCATTACTTATGATATTTACGGGGTTAGCAGGGATTGAAGAGTCAAACCCAAAATTCCATACACCAGACACAACCTTGAGTCCAGTGATTGAGAAACCAGATACGTATAAACCTGCAGCATCTAAAGTTGGTTGGTCGTTAATTAAGGAAACGTAGGCAGAGTCTAAACCATTTGGGCCTGTTTGAACGAGAGAGTTCAAACCGAGTGGGGCATAGTGCCAATCTAAATCTTGGCCATCAAAGTAGATTTGTTGGGAACCATTTAAAAATTGAGACGTCACTATGACGCCCGAACTAAAAGTTGTCTTCATAAGATGTGAACAGTCTCACGTTAACTGGTTTTACCCTTACACCTTGTACCTTTGATGTGTTTAACCATGTTGCCAGGGGCGAGCATCATTCCACACTGAGGGCACGGTGATTTGGTCGCTTGTAACGCTTTGCCACATTTGCGTTGTGCTTCTTTTTTGTGTGGGGGGTTTGCCTCAGGGCGAGATGCAGAGGCGCTCATTCTGGCGCGGGTCTCTTCACTTCTGGTCCTATCCTTTATCTGAGCATTTGCTATTTTTGCCATCTCCGAATTGAACCCGCCAGTTGATGTGGATATATTATAACACCATGTTGAACCTACATAAATTTCGAGAAGAGCTTCTTCAAACTCCCTATCACTGGAGTTGTCTTCTGAATAGTCCCAAACAAAGTGTAAAGGATTTTTTTGCAGTTCTCTCCTAAAGTCACTGTAAGGGTTTCCGACGTGATGATTGCCCACCCTGTTCATGTAGTTGCAGTAATCTTTTGCGGAACCGATGTAAAATCTGCCCGTTTTTGAGTTGGTCGCTGTGTAAGTGATCATAAAAAATGCCCCTGGTTACAGAGGCATTATAGCATTAAATTAAGTTGAGTAAACTCTAAGTAGTTGACTTATGTACGCTCAAAATAATTTACAGTGAACTCGACTTCGATCTCCTGAACATCGGCGCTTTCGCGATCAACATCAGCAGTTGTGATTGAAACGAACTGGCACTCATAGCAGATATATTGTCCGCCACCAACTGCTTCACCTTCTCCATCGCAAGAACGAGGAGTAACTGTAACTGTGATTGGCTCACAGTTGTAGTTGAGCCAAAACTCTTCAAGGGGCTTGAAGATAGATGGATCGTAAGGGGCAGTTAAAGTAACATTATCTGCAGTACGGGGACCAACAACATGGTAGATTCGGTTACCGGTGCCATTGGCATAGGTGCTGGAATCGGAGTTGTCGTTGATACCGCTAAATTTGGTAAAAACCGCTGTAAAAGTCGGTCCACCTAGCGCAGTGAAGCTAACTTCATACTGCGACTTAGTGATTGGTCTTAGAATAGCCATAGAAACACCTCCTTATAGTTCCTTCCCTTATCAGGACAGGACGTTGGTGATCATCGCGCCAGAACCGATAAGACCAGTAGCACCGAGGCCAACGAGGTTGACTACGCGCTCAACAGTGATCTCAGCGCGAACAACACGGCGCTCACGGATATAGTACTCAGGACGGACAGCAGGTGTGCCTGTCAACTGATAAGTATAAGCGAAAGCGGGAGTGGCAGCGTTGGCGCCACCAGCAGGCATAACAGAGTCGGAAGGACCGTTGGGGCTGTAGAACAACAGGAGGCCGTTCTCAGGGAACACGGGCTGCAGGCTACCATCAGTAGCCAAATAACGACCTTCAGCCACACGCAAACCACGCTCAAGACCGAAGTAACGGGCAAGCATGTCGGTGTCAATGCTGTCAGCAGTTGTATACTTGATACGCTCAAGGATAGCCTGGTTGGTCAGCAGTTGGTCAAACACAGCGGTTCCAACAACCATACTGTTAGGACGAATACCGATCTGGTTAGCGACTGAACGCTTCAGAGTCAGAACGTCTTCGATAGGGTTGGAGGTCAAAGAAGACCACGCAGAAGGACCAGCAGCAGAGGAGTAGGCAGTACCGAAAGTTGTCCAGGTTGTGAAACCAAGACCGTCTTGAGTGCCTGCGCCTGTGTTTGGCTCGTAAGGGTTGTAGGTACCTGTAACGGTAACGGCTTGAGAAACGGTGTACTCATAGGCGTTCATCAAGCGGGACATAGCGTTGCGGGTTTCAATCGCACGCAGGTCTACTTGAGCGGGGCCTTCGCCAGCGTTCTCAATAACTTCTTCAGGAAGTTCCCACGCAACCACTTCTTGCTCAAGAGCATAAGGCTC
>OFRA01000037.1_pt1 | contig 32130 bp, 30 predicted proteins | sample 1543001 | NCBI WGS metagenome assembly OFRA01 (sample SAMN07774221, study PRJEB24372) | wastewater metagenome | isolation source: Lake Maggiore Verbania | place: Italy: Verbania | collected 2015-12 | reverse complement strand
AGGGGAAAAAAATTTTTCTGGTATCTATCATCCAAAAAAATCTTGGATTGATATTCAAAAAGCTAATCGTAAAGAGCGGCATAAGACTAAACAATTACTCCACTCTGAGATTGACCCCATACTCAATCCACACCACCGAATAGGTGTAGCTGAACATACGCCAAAGGATAAAATTAAAAGCCAGAGTCGCAAAACTTCTCACAGATACAAAATCTTCAGACTTTCATTTTCGAAGCGGAGAAAGGCTATTAGGTTGAAAAAAATTAGATCAAATGATCCTGCTAAAGAACTTGGCTCACGGGAAGATATATTAGGATAATAAATTAATTATCTTTACGGTTTAGATAAAATTAACGAGTAAAAGCCTCAGTCATTAGAGCTTTCTCTTCCTCTTCATGTAAGTGATGATTTCCAGTTGCTGGGCTTGCTGTTGCCCGCCGAGAAACACGGCGCAAGGTGCGATGTGCTAACTCATCATGTGCCATAAATGCCTCTTGTGTTGCTAGTGCAATAAATGGCCAAGGTCCTTGATTTGCTGGCTCATCTTGTACCCAAAGCAAAGTAGCCGTTGGATGTTTCTTTGCTTCGGCGATAATTTCCTCAATTGGAAGTGGATACAACTGCTCCACCCTTGCAATCGCTGTTGAATACTCATTAAGTTTTTCACGCTCGGCAATTAAGTCGTAATAAACTTTTCCAGAGGTAAAAATTAAGCGTGTGGAATTAACAACTTTATCATCAGGAATTAATGGCTTGAAAGTTCCATTTGTAAAATCTTTTAATCCACTTGCAGCAGCCTTTAGTCTTAACATTGACTTTGGTTCAAAAACAATTAGTGGTCGGCGTGCTGGATTTTTCATATGCCAGCGAAGTAGGTGGAAATAAGAAGCTGGAGTAGATGGTTGAGCAACTGTCATGTTTTGCTCAGCACATAGTGCCAAAAATCTTTCAATACGCCCAGATGAATGATCAGGGCCTTGTCCTTCATAACCATGTGGCAGTAGCAGAACTACTGATGAACGCTCACCCCATTTTTGAAGGGCTGATGAAATAAATTCATCTATAACTGTCTGAGCACCATTAGCAAAGTCACCAAATTGTGCTTCCCAAATTACTAAGGCGTTATCCCGCTCAACGGAGTAACCATATTCAAAGCCCATTACCGCGTACTCAGAAAGTAATGAATCATAGATATGAAATTGATTTGGATCTTTAACTAGTGAGCGTAGTGGGAATAATTCTTTACCGTTTTCTTTATCAACTATTACAGCATGGCGGTTACTAAATGTGCCACGGCGAACATCTTGGCCACTCATTCGAATTGGATGACCTTCTAGCAATAGTGAACCAAATGCAAACATCTCTCCAGTTGCCCAATCAACTGTAGATTCATCTAACATCTCAACCCGCTTAAGTAATTGAGGCAATAATTTTGGATGTACCGTGAACTCAGCTGGCATTGATGATTGTGTTAAGGCAATCTTACGAAGCTGATCCTCCGCTACTGATGTATTAACTGTTGCTGGGGCTGGTACTACTGGTGGGCGCCAACTTGGATCACTCTCTGGTTCAGTATTATGAACAGAGGTGAATACTCCTTCTAATTGTTGTTGATAATCGCGCAATACTTCTTCAGCTTCTTCAACTGTAATATCTCCTCGCCCAATTAGAGCTTCGGTATATAACTTTCGAGTCGACCTCTTAGCATCAATTAATTTATACATAAGTGGCTGAGTAAAGCTTGGCTCATCACCTTCATTATGACCACGGCGGCGGTAGCAAATCATGTCTATCACTACATCTTTATTAAATGTCTGACGGTATTCAAATGCGATTCTAGCAACCCGCACGCAAGCCTCAGGATCATCACCATTAACATGAAATACAGGAGACTGAATCATCTTTGCAATATCAGTTGAATATGTTGAAGATCTTGCTGAACTTGGTGAAGTTGTAAACCCAACCTGATTGTTAACAATAATATGAATAGTTCCACCAGTTCTATACCCTTTAAGAAGTGAGAGTGAGAGTGTTTCTGAAACAACTCCTTGACCGGCAAATGCAGCATCACCATGTAGAAGTATTGGCATTACTGGGTATGTGGTTTGCTCATCAATAGTGGTATCACCAGCAGCCACCCTTAATTTATCTTGCTTGGCTCTAACAATTCCTTCTAGTACTGGATTAACCGCTTCTAAATGCGATGGGTTAGCAGCTAAATAAATCTTAGTTTTAGAACCTGACTCTGATACAAAAGTTCCCTTTGTTCCTAAGTGATACTTAACATCTCCTGAACCATGAACTTCGTTATCATGATAATTTCCTTCAAACTCTTGGAATATCTGCCCATAAGATTTACCTGCAATATTTGCTAATATATTTAATCGGCCTCTGTGCGGCATACCAACACAAACCTCATCTAAGCCAGCATCAGCAGCTGCTGAAATCATTGCATCTAATACTGGAATTACAGACTCACCACCTTCTAACGAGAATCTCTTTTGACCAACATATTTTGTCTGCAAAAATGTTTCAAAAGCCTCGGCACTGTTTAGCTTACGTAAAATTCTTAATTGCTCATCACGAGGAGTTCTTGGTGCACCAACTTCCATCCGCTCTTGCATCCATCTGCGCTCATCCGGATTTGCAATATACATATACTCCACACCAATTGTGCGACAGTATGAATCACGGAGCACACCTAAAATTCTGCGCAGCTTCATAAAGGACTTTCCACCAAAGCCACCAGTTGCAAACTCACGATCTAAATCCCATAGTGATAATCCATGTGAAACAACATCTAAATCAGGGTGCGACCTTTGAACATAAGATAATGGCTCAACATCTGCCATTAAATGCCCAGTTGTGCGGTAAGCATCAATTAGTTTTTGAACCCGAGCAGTCTTACTAACATCATCATCTTTATCAAACTGTATGTCAACAACCCAGCGGATTGGAACATAAGGAATTCGAAGTGCTTCAAAGATTTCATCGTAGAAGTTTTCTTCACCAAGTAAAATTTCATGAATCCTGCGCAGAAATTCACCAGATTGAGCGCCCTGAATAATTCTATGATCGTAAGTACTAGTAATTGTTACGACCTTACTAATTGCTAGATCAGCAAGAGCTTGTTCATTTGCGCCATGAAACTCTGCTGGGTAATCAAGTGATCCCACTCCAAGTATTAAACCTTGGCCTTGCACAAGTCTTGGTACGGAGTGAACAGTTCCGATAGTTCCAGGATTTGTGAGCGATATTGTTGTACCAGCAAAATCTTCAACAGTTAGTGAACCTGCTCTAGCCTTGCGCACGATATCTTCATATGCTGACCAAAATTGGGCAAAATCTAGGGCTTCACAGCCCTTAATCGATGGAACTAATAATTGGCGGGAGCCATCTGGTTTTGCTAAATCTATTGCAATACCTAAATTAATATGTTCTGGATGACCAATTGCAGGCTTTCCGTCCAAATCTGTAAAGAAAGTATTCATCTCTGGCATTGCTCTAAGGGCTTTAATCATTGCATAACCAATTAAGTGGGTAAATGAAACCTTTCCACCCCGGCCACGCTTTAAATGATTATTAATAACAGTGCGGTTATCAATCATTAATTTTGCAGGAACTACTCGAACACTTGTCGCAGTTGGAACAGAGAGTGAACCCTCCATTGATTGCACAACTCTTGCTGCTACACCACGTAAAGGTTCAACAGTTGCAGCGCCCGGTGTCACTAAAGTTGGAATTGGCTTAACAACAGGATCAGCTGGCTTAATAGTTGTAGTAGAAGTTTTTATAGGTGTTTCAGTTTTTTCTATAATCGACTTGATAACTTGTGGCGTAACAACTTCAGATTTTGCTACTGGCACAGGTGGTACCGGCTTTGCTAATTGTGACTTTGGAATTGGTGGGGTGCCACTTTTTACTGAATTATTTAAACTTGGAGTTCCTTTGTAATCTGCAAAAAATTCCCACCAAGATTTATCAACCGAAGATGGATCACTTTGATACCTCTCATACATCTCCTGCACTAACCACTCATTAGGACCAAAGGAGCCGCCAAAGTGATTAGCGGGGGTATTAGCTCCGGCTTGGCTCACTTATAACTCCCTAATTTTGATCTGATCAAGATTGTTGCAACAGGTTAATCTTAACTCCCACACCCGCTTGGCTAAACAAGTAGCCCCTATCGTAAGTGAAAGTGGCCATCAGCACAGTTAAAAGGCTGGAAAGTAAAGGCTAATAACGGCATGGTTGCGCCCATGAGTGATGAAAAGAAGTGGGCAATAGTAACTGGGGGATCTAGGGGCCTTGGATTTGAAACCGCTAAAGGTTTAATTGCAGCTGGAATATCTGTATACATAATTAGTAAGGATGAAGTACGGGCTCAGCAAAGTGCTGAAAAACTAGGCTGTAATTTTCGCGCAGTAGATGTGGCAGATAGTAAAAAATTTCGCCAGGTATTAACTGAAATAAATGAAGAAGCAACTAGTAATGGTTTTCAAACTCTTGATATTTTAGTTTTAGCTCATGGCGTAATGAGTGAGAAAATGTCGAAAACTCTTCGTACTACCGATGAGGAATGGCGCAGAACATTATCAATTAACTTAGATGCAGTATTTACTGCAGTTAATCAACTAGCACCAGCAATGTCAGATGCGCGAAAAGGAAGAGTAATTGTTTACTCTGCTTGTCTTGGCAGAATGTCTGGGCCCGGTACACACGGCGGTCTTGCTCCATATCGAATTAGTAAAGCTGGTGTTAATGCTTTTGTTAAAAATCTTTCATATGAAACTGGACTGGGCGCGCGTGGATTTTTAGTGGACGCAATCTGCCCAAATCATTGTAGAACAGATATGGGCGGGCCTGATGCACCAAGGAGTGCACAAGAAGGAGCTGATACTGCAATTTGGTTAGCAACTAGAGAGTTTGATCCCGTGAAAGATAAAACTGGATTACTTTGGGAGGATCGTCAAGTAGTTGACTGGTAGTTACTCTCGATAACCAAGTGCTGCTGAAATTAAAGTAATTGCTGCAAGTATTGCCAGTGGTATTCCAACTATCAATAGTTTTCCAGTAATCATGTAATAAGAAACGCCTAAAGCAATTAGGTTTGCCAATACAGCCGGTGCTCTACCAAATGATTTTTTTTGTTTAAACCCACTTGCAGATGCCCAAAGACCTATGGATGCCAGTAAGCCAAAAACTATTTCAGCAGATAAAGCTGCTGGCACATTAACTTCAGAAATGAGTGGTGCCACTAAAAGATAAATTACCAGGCCTAGAATAATCAAGGATTCAAGGCGTAATAAATAGATAGCTCTTATTCTGCTATTTTCGGTCGCAAATACGCTTCTAAGTTTCACCTTGAAATACTACCCTCTTTACTTATCATGGATGAAAACCTGCAATTCTTATCAGATATATATTTTGTAAATAATGGTGAAATTGATCTACTTACTGGAGCGATGGCACCTGAGCGTTTTAATCAAATCTTGGCTCGAGATCTGCAATTAGCAGACAGGAATCTGACGCAACTGAGCATAATTTATGTAAAGCTAAATATTGGGATGCTTTTGAATAACAAGTTTTCAAATAATCAAACCCAACTAGATCCTAACAAAATGATCTCAGATCTTGAGGCAGAGCTAGTGAGAGTGGCATTTCTACTTAAGAATGTATTTAGGCAAAGTGATTGTATTAGCAGAGTGCACCAGATTGGATTTTGGATATTTTTAGTTGGTAGCGGTGAATTTCAATTAAATCAATTAATTTTAAGAGCTAAGCAGGCCTTGCCCCCATATTTAGATCTAGAGATTTCCTATCGAGAAAAGAATGAGAATCAAATAGATTGGTATACGAGAGTAGACGAATTACATAGTTAATAATCATTTAGTAGCTATCAAGTAACAATCTGATTGCTTTAATCCACAATAATTAGCTTCTTTGCTTAACAAGTAAATTAATTCCTAATATTGAGTATGAAAAATCAAGAATTAATAGGCCAAAGCTTTGGCCCCTTGCAAGGTTTAATTGAAGATGAGTCAGTTGAAGAGATTTGGATAAATACACCGAATCGAATATTTATCGCACGCCATGGTAGAAGTGAACTTACAAATTTAGTACTAAGTAAAGAGATTGTGCATGATTTAATCGAGCGATTACTAATCTGGGGAGGTCGCCGCCTTGATGTAAGTAATCCTTTTGTAGATGCTCGCCTTCCCGATGGCAGTCGCCTGCATGTAGCAATACCAGAGGTAACTGCTGCGCACTGGGCAGTTAATATTCGAAAGCATTTAACTAAAGGAAACAGTCTTTCGGACTTACAAAAATTAGGTTCTATAAATGAAGAGATTCTAGATTTTCTATCCCTATGTGTTAAAGATGGTATTAACATATTAGTAAGTGGTGGAACACAAGCGGGTAAAACTACATTCTTAAATGCATTAATTAGTCAGATTCCAGTTCATGAGCGAGTAATTACTATTGAAGAAGTTTTTGAACTCAAACCTAAATTACCCGATTGGATTGCTCTGCAAACACGAGGAGCAAATCTAGAAGGTGATGGTGAGATAACACTTAGAAAATTAATCAAAGAATCACTTCGAATGAGACCAAGCAGAATTGTTGTTGGTGAGGTTAGAGAGGCTGAAGCACTTGATTTATTAATAGCTTTAAATGCTGGACTGCCTGGGATGGCAACTTTGCACGCCAACTCAGTTAGAAGCGCAGTCAGTAAGTTGCAGTTATTACCCCTACTTGCTGGTGAAAATATTGCACAAAGTTTTATAACACCAACAATTGCATCAAGTATTGATTTAGTTATTCAGTGCTCACTTGATCAAAGTGGCAAGCGCAGGGTAGTAGAGATTGCTTGTGTCACTGGCCGATCAGAAGCTGGGGTAATTGAAGTTGATTCCATATTTAAATGGAATGGAACAAAATATGAAAAAGGATTAGCTGATTACTCCATAGTTACTAATAAGCGCAAAGTAATTAACTAGTGAAATCACTAACCATATTTGTGTTTATTATTTTTCTTTCAGTGTCAATTTATTTTGCATTCTCACTTAAAAAGCGTGAAAAGATAAAACTGAATAGAGAGTCGGCTTGGCCGGAAGTACTTGATTTAATTATTTCTGCTCTTCAATCGGGTGCATCAATATCTGAGAGCCTTTCAAACCTTGGAAGAGTAGGTCCAAATGCCATTAAAAATGCATTTAAAAAATTTGAAGAGGATGTATTAAGTGGCAAAAAATTTGATGATTGCTTAACTGATCTAAAAAAAGAGTTTGCCGATCCAATTTCAGATCAGTTATTTGAGTGTCTTTACTTTGCTGCCAAGTTTGGTAGTAAAAATACTGTCAAAGTTTTACGGGAGCTTTCAGAGTATGTGTCAGCTGATTTAGCATTACGAGCTGAAATCAACACAAGGTTTGGCTGGATTAGGAATTCAGCAAATTTGGCAGCTCTTGCCCCTTGGATTCTATTTTTGATTCTTCGTACACAAGAAAATGCTAAAGCCGCTTATCTTGAACCTACTGGCCAATTAATCATGCTATTTGGAGTTCTCGCAACGATAGCTGCATATATCTGGATGAATAAAATTGCTAATCTTCCGAAATCTAAGAGATTATTTACGATGCAAATGATTGAAAAATGACTCTAATAAATCTATACATTGTGATTTTAATTGCTCCTGCAATTATTTTCTCTCTAAGAATCTTGTTAATTGAAATATCAAACCTACTTTCAGTCTCAGACTATGCGCTAAAACTAGATTGGCTAAAGAATTTGCTTAGGATTATAACCGGCAGCCAAGTTAAGCAAAATGAGATAAGTGAAGAATTAGTTAGTATCTTGCAGATGCTTTCAATTATGATTTCAGCAGGTGAGAGCCCAATGATGGCTATGAAGTATGTTGCTCAAAGATCAGATGGCGTCATACCTAATCTAATTAAACAGAGTTTTGTAAAATATGAGAGTGGGCGAAATATTGCTCAGACAATGGATTTTATTGCAGTGGCAACTAGCTCATCTCAAGTTAGGCGCCTTACTAATTCAATTCAAATAGCTATCGAACGTGGAACACCGATTCTCGATGTGTTAAATAATCAGGTACAGGCATTAAATAAGCAGATAAATATCTCCTTGCTAAAAAAATCTGGCAAGAGTGAAATCACCTTGCTAATCCCGGTAGTCTTTCTAATCCTGCCAGTATCGATTAGTTTTGCTATTTGGCCCTCTGTCTATGGCTTAAACCAAGCGGGGTTTTAAGGCAAAAGGTTAGACTGTAGCCATGTCTAAAGTTCTCTCCACCCTACCAGTTGGCCAAAAGGTTGGCATTGCATTTAGTGGCGGACTTGATACTTCAGTTGCTGTTGCTTGGATGAAAAGTAAAGGTGCAACACCTTGCACATATACCGCAGATCTTGGTCAATATGATGAAGAAAATATCGAAACGGTGCCAACGCGGGCAAAAGAATATGGCGCAGAAATTGCTCGCCTAGTTGATTGCAAAAGCGCACTTGTTGAAGAAGGTTTAGCTGCCCTTGCTTGCGGAGCTTTTCATATAACAACTGCTGGAAAAACTTACTTTAATACCACACCCCTTGGTAGAGCAGTTACTGGAACATTACTTGTTAGAGCAATGCTTGCCGATGATGTTTTAATTTGGGGAGATGGTTCAACCTATAAAGGTAACGACATAGAACGCTTCTACCGTTATGGTTTATTGGCTAACCCAAAACTTAAGATATATAAACCGTGGCTTGATAAAGATTTTGTAAATGAATTAGGTGGCCGCAAAGAGATGTCAAAGTGGCTTACCGATCATAAATTGCCCTACCGAGATTCAACTGAGAAGGCATACAGCACTGATGCAAATATTTTAGGCGCCACCCATGAGGCAAAATCACTTGAAAACTTAGATTCACATATTGAAATAGTTGAGCCGATTATGGGAGTTAAGTTTTGGGATCAGTCGGTAAAAATTGATAGTGAAGATGTAACTATTGAGTTTGTGCAGGGCCGACCAGTTTCAATTAATGCAAAAGCTATTAAAGATCCAGTTGCTTTAATCAAAGAGGTTAACGCCATAGGTGGTCGTCATGGCCTTGGCATGAGTGATCAGATTGAAAATCGAATTATTGAAGCAAAGAGTCGTGGTATTTATGAAGCACCTGGAATGGCGTTGTTATTTATTGCCTATGAAAGATTAGTTAGTGCTATTCACAATGAAGATACGATCGCTTCTTACCATGAGCAGGGACGCAAGCTAGGAAGATTGTTATATGAAGGTCGTTGGTTTGATCCGCAAGCGCTAATGCTTCGCCAGTCACTAACTAGCTGGGTAGCTTCAACAATTACTGGCTCAGTAACAATTAGATTACGTCGAGGTGATGATTACTCAATAATTAATACCAAGGGTGCAAATCTTTCTTACTCACCGGAGAAGTTATCAATGGAGAAAACTGCAGATGCTGCTTTTGGGCCAGCTGATCGAATTGGGCAACTGACTATGAGAAACCTAGATATTGAAGACACTAGGGCAAAATTAGAGTTATATGCATCACAGGGTCAACTTGGTAGTGCTGACTTTGATCTCATTAAAGAAATTGGCAACGATAAAAAGTAGCTTGTTTATAAAGTAGGATCAGATTGATGTTTCCGGGGGTCGGTGTAATTCCGAACCGGCGGTAAAAGTCCGCGACCCAAATGAAATTCATTTGGTTGACTTGGTGAAACTCCGAGACCGACAGTTAAAGTCTGGATAAAGGAACATCTAGGAGATAACGCATGTCCATTTTAGAATGGCTGTTTGAAGCACAGATTCAATTTGGTAGTAAAACAATCACATACCGCGAAATAATTGGTGGGTTATTGGGTTTATCAAGTGCAATTTTTGGGTTAAAACGAAAGGTACTTGCCTGGCCAGTTGGAATAACTGGGGATGCATTACTTTTTACTGTATTTCTTGGCGCAGTATTTTCATTTGGCGCCGATGGTGACGAAAAAACTTTTTATGGCCAAGCCGGTCGTAATCTGCTTTTAATCTTCGTCAGCATTTATGGCTGGATTCGCTGGAGTCAACATCGTAAATCCGGAGCACCAGGAACACCAGCAGTAGTTCCACGTTGGACTACCACTAAAGAAAAAATGGTATTGGTGCCAGCAATTATTATTTTTTATACCCTGGCTTATCAATTATTTCAGTCTTTGGGCCAAACCGGTACCTGGTTGGCAGTTGATACTTGGATCTTTACTGGAACCGCACTTGCTACTTTTGGTATGAGCCGGGGATATGTTGAGTTCTGGCTAGTTTGGGTTGCAGTTGATTTAGTTGGTGTGCCTTTTGCATTTAGCAATGGTTACTATCCAACTGGAACGTTGTATGCAATCTACCTACCATTTGTGATCTGGGGCTTTATTTCATGGCTTAAGATTTCAAAACGAGAAAAAGCAACAGTTTAATAAAAAGTTAAAAGGGCCAAGAAAATCTTGGCCCTTTTATTTAACGCTCTTGTAACTCATCGGGTGTTCCATGAACACCTTTGAGATCTGCTCCTAGTTTGTATCCAATACCATCTCTATTTAAGGGGCGATGAGCCTTACTCCAATCAGGTGGCACAACGCCTAGTACTCCGTTATGAAAATCATCAAATGCTTTTAGTACTTCAGCTTTTGTATTCATAACAAAAGGACCCATCCAAGCCACTGGTTCTTTTATTGGTAATCCACCCAAAATTAATACATCCATGCTTGGTGCACGAGACTCTTGATTAAGATCTGCTGAAATAACAATTAGATCACCATCGCGGTAGGTAACTAGTTGGCCAGTTTTAATTGGATGTTTTTCTTCTCCAACAGTTCCAAAACCATTTAACACATATGCCAGTGCATTATATGAAGCATTCCATGGCAAACGTAATTGAGAACCTGGTTGCAATGTTGCATGAACTAATGTGATTGGGCTTTGAGTAGTTCCAGGACCATTAAAGCCTGCAACCTCACCAGCTATTACTCTAAGAAGAGCGCCACCATCACCTGAAGATAAAAGTGCAACATCTGAAGCATGCAAATTTTGATAGGCAGGTGGTGACCATTTTTTCGCAGCAGGCAGATTTACCCAAAGTTGAAATCCATGAAACAAGCCACCACTAACAACTAAATGTTCAGGTGGAGTTTCAATATGTAATATGCCTGCGCCAGCTGTCATCCATTGTGTGTCACCATCAGAGATAGTTCCACCACCACCATGGTTGTCATAATGATCAAAGATGCCATCAATTATGTAAGTTACGGTTTCAAATCCACGATGTGGGTGCCAAGGAGTTCCCTTTGGTTCACCCGGTGCATATTCAACCTCACCCATTTGATCTAAGTGAATAAATGGATCTAAATCTGCTAAATCAACACCAGCAAATGCTCGCCTTACTGGGAATCCTTCACCCTCATGACCTTGAGGTGCGGTGGTAATACTTTTAACTCGGCGTGGGCGTAAATTGGCATCGGCAACAACTCGTGGCAGAACAGTGATGTCGCGAACGGTTACTGCTGGCACATTATCTCCATTATTTTATTAAGTTGGTTAACTATATAACATCTATTGATTCTGATTTATTCCTATAAACCCTTTAATGCGCTAACTACTTTTGTTAGCGAGTCCTTTGCATCACCAAATAAAAGTGTGGTTTTTGCTTCATACAAAAGTTCATTTTCAATACCAGCAAAGCCTGGTCGCATTGATCTCTTCAGAAATATCACATTTCCAGCTAACGCCACATCTAATATTGGCATTCCATAGATTGGGCACCCAGGTGTAGTTTTTGCTGCGGGATTAACTACATCATTTGCGCCAACAACTAAGACCACATCTGTTTGTGGAAAGGTTGGATTTATCTCTTCCATCTCAACTAATTGTTCGTATGGAACATTTGCTTCTGCAAGTAAAACATTCATATGTCCTGGCATACGACCTGCAACTGGGTGAATTCCATAAGCAACTTCAACACCTTTAGATGCTAATAAATCTGCTAACTCTCTTACCGTGTGCTGTGCTTGAGCAACTGCTAATCCAAAACCGGGCACAATTACAACACGTTGGGCGTAATTAAGAAGTATTGCCACATCATCAGGTGAACTAGATTTAACTGGACGAGCATCAGCCTCACCAACACTTGCTTGTGCTTTAGCGGTAAAGGCACCAAACAAAGTTCCAAATAAAGATCTACCCATTGCTTCAGCCATTAATCTAGTAAGAATCGTGCCTGAGGCACCAACTAAAGTTCCAGCCACAATCAATAATGTAGTTTGTAGAACATAACCAGAAGCAGCAACTGTTAAACCAGTAAATGCATTAAGTAGTGAGATAACGATTGGAACATCTGCTCCGCCAACAGGTAGCACAAAGAGAACACCAAATAATAATGAAAGTAACCCATTTACTAATAGTGGAGTAGTACCACCTGATGAAATAACCCAACCACCACTTACCAATACACCAATTAGAGTCAGCGCAATTATTTGTCGGCCCAGTGGAAATATAACTGGCCTTGTTGTCATTATTTCTTGCAATTTTAAGAAGGTAATAATTGAACCAGAAAAAGATACACAGCCCACAATTACGGTAAATACTGTTGCAATAACAACAGCTGTAGACGCCGTATCGCCAAGCTTTAAGTATTCAACAATTGCTACTAAAGCAGCTGCTCCACCACCTACACCATTAAATAGTGCGACAAGTTGTGGCATCTGAGTCATCTGCACCTTACGTGCAGCTGGAACGCCGACTAAGGTACCAAAAGCAATTGCAGCCAAAATCAATGTTTGATTATTTAATGCTTTACCTTCATTGGCATAAAAGAACACAATTACTGTGGCAACAGTTGCGCCAAATGCGCCAATTAGATTTCCTCTGCGCGCTGATTTTGGTGAAGACAAACCTTTTAATGCCAAGATAAAACAGATACCAGCGGCTAGGCCAATTAAGTCATAGAGGTTACGGCTCATTTGCCTTCACCTGAATCTTTCTTAGACTTTGGCTTTCCTTTAAACATTTGCAGCATTCGATCAGTTACAACAAAGCCGCCCACCATGTTAATTGTTGCCAGAATAACGGCCGCAAGGGCTAGTCCTAATTCAAGATTTGTCTTAGCGTGATCTGCCACCACGATTGCGCCAACTAAAATAACTCCATGAATTGCATTAGCACCACTCATAAGTGGGGTATGCAAGGTTGTTGATACCTTGGAAACTACCTCAAATCCAACAAAGACAGATAACAAAAAGATTGCAAGTAAGGCAATTTCATTGCTCATTAATTCAGAGGCCATTACTTAACCTTCTCTCTTTTTAATCCGTTATGCGTAATGGTGGCAGAATCAATAATTTCATCTGAGAAATCAGGTTCAATCACACCAGTTGGTTTACCATCAACTGATTTGCTCATAAGCAGGAGAAGGTTTACTACATTTCTCGAAAATAACATCGAGGCATGAAATGCTAGTTGGCTTGGCACATCTTTTGCTCCCCAGATTTTTACGCCCTCACTGGTCGTAATAATTTCACCAGCTACTGAGCCCTCCACATTTCCACCACTTTCTGCAGCTAAATCAACTACAACTGAACCAGGAGCCATTTGAGAAATCATTGCAGCTGTTACTAATCGTGGCGCAGTTCGCCCTGGTACCGCAGCGGTTGTAATTAAAACATCAGCTGCTGCAATATATGGAGTAAGTAAGTCACGTTGTTTATTAGCACGCTCTTCAGTCATCTCTCTGGCGTAACCACCAGCACCTTCTAGTGCTTCAAGTTCTAAAGTAATAAATTTTGCGCCCATTGATTTAACCTCATCAGCTGAGGCTGGTCTAACATCATATGCTGATACGACTGCTCCTAATCTTTTTGCAGTAGCAATTGCTTGTAGTCCAGCAACTCCTGCTCCTAATACAACTACTTTTGCTGGAGTAATAGTGCCAGCTGCAGTCATTAGTAGTGGGAAAAACTTTGGTGATAATTCAGCGGCAACTAAAGATGCTTTATATCCAGCACATAATGCTTGTGAGGTAAGGGCATCCATTGACTGCGCCCGAGAAATTCTTGGCACCATTTCAAGTGAAATCGCAGTAACTCCGGCCGATATTGCAGCCTCAATTGAATCAGCAGAGCCTGTAGGGGATAAAAAAGAGATTGTAATTGCACCTTTTTTAAGTGTTTTCATCTGCGCAGGATTCAAGGGCTGAACAGATAGAACTACATCAGAATCTGCTATTACATCAGTTGATTTAACCTGAGCCCCAGCATCACTAAATTGTTTATCTGAATATTGCGCAGCAACTCCTGCACCGGATTCAATAACAACCTCAAGACCTGCTTTTGTGAGTTTGGAAATAATGTCAGGGACTAACGCCACACGTTTTTCACCTGATTTAATTTCTCTTGGAACGGCAATACGCATTCGCTAACTTTACCTAACCTTCACCCTATTTATTACCTTTTAAATCACCTCTAGTTAGATGGTATAGCAGGGCTTGAATAGTTGTTCGGCGATGAAATGCCTGACGCCAAACTACGGATTTTGGCCCATCTATTACATCAGCTGCTACCTCTTCACCACGATGTGCTGGTAGGCAGTGCATAAAGATTGAATCTTTTGTGGTCAATCTCATTAAATCATTTGTGACTGCAAAGGATGAAAGAGCGGAAGTTTTTTCAGCCCGATCTGCCTCTGAATCTCCCATAGACATCCAAACATCGGTATAGATAACACTGGCATCTTGTGCAGCAGCTTTTGGATCAGTTATGACTTCAATTTTTCCACCAGATTTTTTGGCAATTTTATTTGCCTGATCAACAACTGAAGATTTTGGCGCCCATTTGCCAGCCGGAGTTGCTACCACGATATGTGCTCCCATTGTGGCGCCCATAATTAACCAAGCATTTGCAACATTATTACCATCTCCGATATAAACAAACTTACGTTTTTTTATATCTTTACCAAAGTTTTCCCTAATTGTTAACCAATCGGCAAGTAATTGAGTTGGATGATCATCATCTGTAAGTGCATTAATTACTGGAATAGTTGCGTACTTACCTAACTCATCAACATCTGATTGCGCAAAGGTTCGCACAATTAAGGCAGTACAAAATCCTGAAATAATTTTTGCAGTATCAGAGATAGTTTCACCTCGACCTATTTGTAGATCATCACCTCTTAAAAAGATTGGTGTTCCACCAAGGTGAGCTACTGCAGTTTCTGAGGCCAATCTGGTTCGAGTTGAGGACTTGGTCATATAAATAGCAACTGTTTTTCTAGCTAAGCTTTTTTTAGCCGAAAGTGGTTTGTCGGCAAACTTGCTAGCCGTGCCTAGTAGTACCTCAATATCGGATGCAGAAAGATCTGAGGTGTGTAGAAGGTCCTTCAGTGGCTGACTCATTGGTAAATGGTAGGCGATAAAATCTGATTAAGATTTACCCATGGGTTTCCTAGATGATTTACGCGGTAAATCAAGCAAAGGTGGAGTTCTTGAGAAGGAGTTGCTCTCAACCACAGATGATGGTGATCATGAGCGATTCTCACATTATGTAGATAAGAACAAGATCACTGAATCTGCTGTTACTGGTAAATCAGTTCGTGCTTTGTGTGGAAAGAAATGGATTCCAAACCGTGATCCGCAGAAGTTTCCAATCTGTCCAACATGTAAAGAAATTTTTGCGCGCTTAAAGTAAATTCTCAGATAAAACCGATACCCTAAAATTCATGGGATCGCGTAAATTATTAATAATTACTACTGCGCTCACTTTTCTGCTCTCAACTCTTTCACCAGCAAACGCTAATAATCCACCAAGAAAAATACTCTCCGGCTGGCTACCTGATTATTCTTTAGCGAGAAATCTGCCAACTGTTGAGGGAAATTTAGATTTAATTAGAGATATCTCACCATTTTGGTATGGCTTAACTGGTGAGAATTCTATAAAAGATAAGTACGCCCTTGGTAAATATACAACTCCAAAAGAGCAGGTAATCGCCAGATTAAAAGCAAATGGAGTATTACTACTACCAACTATTACTGATGATAATAAAAAGTTTGTACTTGCAAATCTTCTAGCAAACCCAACTTCAAGAAGTAATATTGTTCAAACAATTAAGTCACTAGTTCTTAAGTATAATTATGATGGTATTGATTTAGATTTTGAAACTTTTTATACCCAAGATGGTAGATCTAGTTGGGCAGCATTAAAACCAAATTGGATCGCATTTATTAGAGAACTATCAACTGCTCTACACGATCAAGGAAAACTTCTATCAGTTACAACACCACCAGATTTTGCACCTGAAACTAAACGTGCCGGTAATTGGATTTATTCATGGGCAGAAATAGGACCATTAATTGATCGGCTTCGAATAATGGCTTATGACTTCTCAACTACTTCACCTGGTCCAATTGGGCCGCTGCCATGGACAGAAGATGGCGTTAAGTATGCGATCACTCAAATGCCAGCATCAAAGGTATTTTTAGGAATTCCAGGTTATGGCAGAGATTGGATAACTAAAGTTGAAGGTGTTTGTCCAAAAGATTTCACATCATCAGTTGTAGTTGGCGCTAAAGCTGCAGTTGTAATGAGGGAAGCGCTAAATCTTGCAGCAAGTAATAATGCATTACCTACTTATAACAGCACGCATGCTGAATCAACTTTTACTTACAAAAAGAGTTATGTAGATCCAACTAACTCGGCTAGTTTTTGTACAGCCTCTCGAACTGTTTGGTATCCAGATGAGCGAAGTTATGCGGCGAGAACTAATTTAGTTGGAAAATACCGACTAGGTGGAATAGCTGTTTGGACCTTTGGAATGGAAAATGCCGCAGCAATTACCGCCGTTAGAGATATCGCTAAATCAATTGCACCAGATCAAGTAATTGGAACAATTTCTACAGATCTTGAGGAGATTGGTTACGGTTCAACTTTTAATCTAACTGGCACATTTAAACTGCCAGATAAAACCCCAGTTTCAGCACTTAATGTCAGATTTGAGCTAAAAAACAGCGGTGATAGTAATTGGCGCACACTATCTGCAGGTGTTACTGACTTAGCTGGTGTGATTGCAGTTCCAGTAATCCTTGGCCAAAAAAGTCAGATCAGATTAGTTTCAGAGGGAAGTTGGGAACGCACCGAAGGAAAAACTGTTGAAAAAGTCATCTCAGTTGTGCCAAATGTTTCGCTATCTCTACCAGCCTCAATCAAAGTGGCAACTAGCTATACAGTTTTTGGTCAAGTCTTACCTAAGGTTGCTGGTATTAAATTAGTTGTTAAACAAAATGGAAAATCACTCGGTGAATTTCTTACCGATACAAGCGGTGGCTTCACCTTTGAAACCAAGGCGGCTACTACCGGTCTTGCTACCTATCAAGTAGCAATCACAGCGGGTGAGAAAAATACTGCCGCAATAAGTGATGAGATAAGCATTTTAGTTAGATAATTCACCCATGAGCTCCCAGACCCAATTGGATGAAGAGTTAGATTTAAGTAAGTTCTTTGACAATCTCTGGGTAGCAATTGTTTGGGATGATCCAGTTAATCTAATGAATTATGTGACCTATGTGTTTATTAAATTATTTAATTTTTCAAAAGAGAAAGCACATAAATTAATGATGCAGGTCCATACTGAAGGTAAAGCAGTTGTTGCATCTGGCACCAGAGAAGAGATGGAACGGACTGTTCAACAACTACATGAGCACGGCCTCTGGGCAACTTTACAAAGAGATGATCATGGGCGAGTTTAAGGGATCCTTAAGAAAAGGTGATTTATCAGTTGCACTTAGCAATGATGAATTACATATATTAATTAATCTAGTTGAACAATTACTTGAATTATTAGGAGAGCGTAATTTCACTCACCATTACCAATCTGATGATCCATTTGCTCAATTAATGGCAGCATCTATTGGAAATCTTGAATCTAGGATTGAACAACCAGAAGATCCAGTTCTTCATAGATTATTGCCGAATGCTTATGCAGATCCAGAAAGTGCTGCTGAGTTTCGCAAATACACGGAGAGTTCACTTAGGTTAGTAAAACAAACCCACTTAATGTATTTACGGCAGCAGTTAGTTTTTCCGGTAGATCATGAGCTACCTAAGGCAGATATTGCTGTAACTGATCCAACCCAATGGTTGATTGCAATTAATGATCTGCGTCTTGCCCTTGCGGTTAGGTTAGGTATAAAAAATGATAGTTTTGAAGAGTATGAAGCGATGAAAGATACTGATCCACAAAAGCCACTTTTTGCAGTTTATTTCTGGTTAGGTGGGATTCAAGAGAGTTTGATTAGCCACCTATAAAACAAATAATAGGCATAAAAAACGGGGCCAATCTCTTGGCCCCGTTTCTAATTAAATCAGACGATTAGTGATCGTCCTTCATTCCCTCTGCTACGGATTTCATCCTTGCAATCTTTAGGATTGTTAGACCAAATACGCACTTCGCCAATACGTCGGCAATTGTGTAACCGATCTGGCGATTAACAAATGCGCCTGGATCTGTTGCTGATTGACCAAGAATTGGTAGTAGGTATGAAATTGGGTAAACGCCCCATGTTGCGATCAAAAGCAAGCGCAAGCGACCAATGGTTGCTGCAACTCCTGCTGGTTGACGATCTAGAGACTTTGAAAGCTCAACGAACAATACGTAAAGAATGTATAGGAAAGGTATTGTTGAAAGAACACCCCATAGAACCTTGGTGTTGTTATCTGTTGAAATCTCACCTGGGTAACCAAGTGCGATCATTGCAGCAGATGCTGGTACTAGGCGGGTGATTAATGAAGAAGCCGCTGCCTTAGCAAGAGCTAATACTGCTACTACCTCAACTAGAAGAAGAGGTACGGTCAGAATCCAGTCAACATAACGGTATGCCTCGTTGAAGTCACCTTTTCCGGTTCCAACTTTTACTGCACCGCCAGCATAAGAATCATCAAATGAGTTGAAAATTCTCCAGTAGTGGTATGCCGCAATGAATGTAACCATTGATGACATAACTAGAGCAGTGCGGTATTTAGGTAGTACACGTGATTGTGAAACTAATGTATAGATTGTGCAGGCAAGCATCGATACAAGTCCAAATGAAAGGATGTTGTATACGATTCCGAATTGATCTGCAGATAGCATTATTGAATTCATCTAAATAAGCCTCCATAGGCATTTAGTTTGCTCACACCCTTTTGGATATAAGCCAGCAATTCTTCGTAGCTCCATATGAAAGCGACGATTAATTGCCTAGGTATAGGGTGGTGGTTACCGGCTAGTGGAGCAAGCCAATTCACTCCTATTTCACCCTAATTTTTAAGAAACATTTATATTAAAACGGGGTAAAACGGACATTTGAGCGTGATATTCGGGCTTTAATGATTAAGCATCTGCGCCATTTACACTTATACAAATGAGGCAAAACTAGGTGAGTACAAATAATGCCCCAATTGGAATATTTGATTCAGGCGTTGGCGGTTTAACAGTAGCTCGGGCAATAATTGATCAACTTCCTGGTGAATCAATTCTTTATATTGGCGATACCGCACGCGGTCCATATGGACCAAAATCTTTAGCTGATGTTAGAAGTTACGCACTTGAGATTATGGATGAATTAGTTAAAGCCGGAGTTAAAGCGATTGTAATTGCCTGCAACACTGCAAGTGCGGCCATGCTTCGTGATGCCAGAGAGCGATATGGGCTCCCAGTTATTGAAGTTATTCAGCCAGCGGTACGAAGAGCGGTCTCTGCAACTCGTTCTGGCAAAGTTGGAGTTATTGGAACTGTTGCAACTATTGAATCTAAAGCCTACTTAGATGCATTCGCGGCTGCCCCACAATTAAAAATTACTGCCAAAGCTTGCCCATTATTTGTTGAGTTTGTTGAGTCGGGTAAAACTAGTGGAGATGAGATAACCAAGATTGCTCAGGATTATTTAAAGAGTATGCAGGAAGCAGATATTGATACCTTAGTCTTAGGTTGTACGCATTACCCATTACTAACTGGAGTAATCTCATATGTAATGGGAAATGATGTGACTCTAGTTTCTAGTGCGGAAGAAACCGCTAAAGACCTTTATCGAACCCTGGTTGAAAATAACCTTTTAAATACAGGCGGAGCTAAAGTTTCACACCGCTTTGTGGCCACAGCAGATACCGATAGATTCACCACCTTAGCCAAAAGATTTTTAGGTCCTGAAGTAGTGTCAGTTACAAATAAAATTTAACTAATCAAAGGGGTGTTATGAGCAGGGTAGATGGTCGATCAAATGATCAATTACGCGCAATTAAATTCACTCGCAATTGGCTAAATAATGCTGAAGGATCAGTACTAGTTGAGTTTGGTAACACCAGAGTGCTTTGTGTCGCATCCTTCACGCCTGGAGTTCCTAGATGGTTAGTTGGCAAGGGTGAAGGTTGGGTAACAAGTGAGTATGCAATGTTGCCAAGAGCTACCCATACTCGATCAGATCGCGAAAGTGTCAAAGGAAAATTAGGTGGGCGGACTCAGGAGATATCAAGATTAGTTGGTAGATCACTTCGCGGCATAGTTGATATGAAAGCATTAGGTGAGAACACAATTGTGCTTGATTGTGATGTCTTACAAGCAGATGGTGGAACTCGAACAGCTGCAATAACTGGTGCCTACGTTGCCTTAGTAGATGCAATCTCTTGGGCAAAAGGAAAAGGACATATTTCAGAAAGTGCTAAACCTCTTACAAGTTCAGTAGCTGCAGTTTCAGTTGGGATAATTAATGGCCAGCCCATTCTTGATCTTTGTTATGAGGAGGATGTCAACGCTCAAACAGATATGAATATTGTTTGTACCGGAGATGGTGATTTTATTGAGGTGCAAGGAACTGCTGAGGGTAAACCTTTTGATCGCGCTCTACTTAATCAATTATTAGATTTAGGCGCAGCTGGGTGTAAGCAACTTACAAAACTTCAAGTGGCTGCGTTAGCAAAGTAATTACTTTTGTTCACTAGTATTTAAAATGCGCAAAATAGTTCTTGCTACAAAAAACACTGGCAAAATAGCAGAGTTTGAAAGGTTACTTTCCCAGTTCACACCTGATGTTAAAGTTTTAGGTTTGGCTGATTTTCCTGACATGCCAGAGGTGATAGAGAGCGGGAGTACATTGCATGAAAACGCAAGGCTTAAAGCAAAGGCAATCTGTGAATTTACTAAATTGCCAGCTCTTGCTGATGACAGTGGCTTATTTATTGACGCGCTAGGTGGGCAGCCAGGGATTTATTCAGCCCGGTGGGCGGGGTATGAAGGTGTGGATACAAAAATGAAAGATCTAGCAAATATAAATAAAGTATTAGAGGAATTAAAAGATGTGCCTAAGGGAGCACGGGGTGCTCAATTTAAAGCGGTTGTAGCGTTTTGTTGCAAAAATTTAGATTCATCATATTTAGAAAAAGATGAGTTAGGAGTTTTACCTGGTGAAATCCTTACCCAACCAATTGGTAGCTCAGGCTTTGGCTATGACCCGATATTCTCACCAGATCAATTTGATCAATCACTCGCGCAACTACCTTCAAGGGTGAAGGATGAGGTTAGCCATCGCGGCATTGCTTTACGGGCAATTGCGCCATTTTTGCGTGATCACCTCTGATTAGTTCAACTAAAACTAAGCGTAGATGTTGTATCCTTAACGCATCCTCCCCTGGAGTATTTTTAAACTAACTAGATAATCAGAGCAACGATTTTAAGGAGTTATAAGTGGCCGCAAAGAAAAAAGCAGCAAAGCGATCAACTGCTAAGCGCAGTACCGCAAAACGTTCTGTTAAGAAGAGTGCAAAGCGCAGCACAGCTAAGCGTTCTGTTAAGAAGAGTGCAAAGCGTTCAAAGAAAGCATCAGTTCGGTACTCAATACCTGCAGTACCAGTAAGTGGTTCTTCAAGATCTTCAGTTTCTACAATTTCAACAACACCAAGACCTACATCAAGTGCTGGCTACTCTTCAAAATCTAGTAGCAAGAGCAGTGACAGCGGTTCTTCTAAAGGAATTGTTGCCGCAGTTGTAGCCGGAATTTTAGTTTTAGCAGTTGTGGTTATTTCACAGAACTCATCTGATGAGGCAACAACTGTTACGCCAACACCTGCTGCATCTGAAAGTGAAGCACCTACTACTGCCCCTAGTACAGAGCCAACTGGTGCACCACTTGCAAACCATGAACCACCAGTAGGAATTGTTTCTTTGTATAACGCAGAAGGTGCAACTGTTAATTGGAAAGCCCCTGCTGCATCTGAAGGAATTACTGGCTATAACGTTTCACTTCGTGCCAATGGTGCAGGTGAGTGGAAGCTAGTTGCAACAGTTCCAGCAACACAATTTAAGCAACAAATAACCAAGAGTGGTGATGAGGGTTGGGCACAAGTTCAGGTCTCAACTGTTTACTCAGATGGTGTAGTAGCCGATGGAAAAATCCATGGACTACCAGGTAGCTGGTCATAAAAGCTATTAAGTAATTTAATCAGCCCCCAAGAAATTGGGGGCTGATTTATTTATAATCTTTTCTTACTGTTTAACCAAAACACTTAAAACTAAATCAACGTAAACATCTGATCCCATAGGGCTTAGGTGCACACCATCTGGTGCGAATAATTCAGGTCTATCTTTAGAAATTCGATCCCAATCAACTAACTGAACATTTGCATATCTAGATGCCACCTTAGAAATAATTGCATTATTAGAATCTCGCCATGGCCTAGGAACTGCAGTATTAACAACAATTATTTGAGGTTGATTTTTAATCACTTCAAATATTTCTGCCACAGTTTGTTCAGATAATGCATTGTTATTACCAAGGTTAAAAATTACTGGAGAGGATGGCACAGAGCTTTGATCTACTTGCATAACTGCTAGTAATTCTGGGGCTTGCCGGCCAACTCTGGCGTTAACTAAAGAGATATGTTCCTTGTTCTCTAATTTGCTGCGGATTCCTAAAATTACGCTGTCCCCAGTTACCCATAACCCAGTAGTACTACCAAGATCAACGGGTGAATCTTCCTGGTCAGTTAATTCCTCATTAATTACTTGAGAGATTTGATTAGATCTATTAATCGCACTTACTGAAATTGATGATGTAACTGCTAATACTGCAATTATTGAGACAAGCACTGTTACTTGCTGGCGAACTCTTTCTTTTGATGAGCGATACTTCATTCCTCTAAACCAGGTTTGCACCTGACCTTGTCGGAAAGGTATTTCAACCCAACGTAGTGAGATATCAGCTAAGGCTAAAACCAATAAAACGCGCGCTAAGTAGAGCGCCCAAGTTTCACCAGATAAATCAACAGAGGGTCTTGTTACCTGAAAAATTACCCAATGCCAGATATAGATGCCATAACTTCGCTGACCTACCCAACGAAAGGGCGGGGTACTAATTATTGGAGCAAATCTAGATGCAGGGTGGACTAGTGAAATAATGACTAAGCAACCAAATATTGCAGCTAATGGGAAAGCGATTTGATAAAGACTGGCATTTGATTCATCAATAAATAAAAATGTTGAGATTAATCCAAGCAAACCAACGACGCCAATTCCATCAATTACATCTTGTGCCCGCCTAGTGATGTTCGCAGAAAGATTTTGAGGTATCCAAGAAACTGCTAAAGCAGAGCCAAGAAATAAACCAAGAGAGTGAGTATCAGTTCCAAAGTAAATATGACTAACTTTTGCAGAGTTAGATTGATCCAACTGAAGGGAGACTAAAAACAATACCGTACCTGAAATAATTGCGATAATTAGCGCAATGCGAGCGATATTTTTTTTACCAAAGTACTTTAAAACTGTTAACAAAATAATCGGCCAAATTAGATAAAACTGTAGTTCAACCGCTAGTGACCAGGTGTGCTGCAGAAGTGGCGGCCTACCAATAGTTTCAAAGTAATCTTGATTACGAGCAACTAATGCCCAATTAATCGTGCCAGATAAAGCATAAGGAAGATCAGATAAAAATCTTTTTATAGCCTCCGGTGCCCAAACCCCGATAAAAATAATCGTGGAGATAACCATAAATAAAAAGCCAGGGTAAATCCTGCGAATACGTGCGGCATAGAAAGCACGTAGATCAAGTGCGCTGGATTGATTAATCGAGTCAAGAATTAATCTGGTAATTACATAACCAGAGATTACGAAAAATAAGTCAACACCTAAGAAGCCTCCTGGAATCCAGGAGATACCTAAGTGGTAGAGCACAACTGCAGTTACAGCAATTGCTCGCAAACCATCAATAGATGAAATATGACGAGTGCTTTTTTTGATATCAGTATGTTTTGTGCTCATAATATATTTCAGTTAGTCAGAAAGTTTTATCTTTACTAACTCAAACTTAGGTAAGTTACTTCTTCTTTTTCTTACTTGCGGGCTTCTTACTTGTAGTTTTTTTGCTATTAGCAGCTTTCTGCTTTCTAGCTGCCGCAGCAGCGGCTTTCTTACCAGCACCGACTACAAAAGTTTTTGCCACAGGCTTATTCTCAGAATCTAAGTTGGCATTAATATCCATTTGAAGTTGAGATAGTCGATCAAATGCATGCTTTAGCTTCTGCCTTGATTCTTGAATAGCATTTTCAGCAGCGTTAAGGGATGAATTTTGAGCACGGTGCAAGCGCTCAGCTTCAGATATGGCAGAGGATAACCATGAGCGGTAATCAAGAATGCTTCTACCCGCATTTTCAACTAATTTTTGGGCATCGCGTTTAGCAGCAGATGTTATTTGGGCAGCATTTCTTGCTGATTCATTAAGTATTGAATCTGCTTCACCTTCAGCTGTTGAGATTAAATCGGCAGCATCATCTTCAGCCGCTGAAATGTATTTACGTCCACGTGACTCAGCTGATGAGAGAATACTTTTTGCCTTGTTTTCGGCTGCATCTAATTTTTCTTTTGTGTTTCTAGTTGTTTCAGTGACAAGACGCTGCGCAGCTGCGTTAGCTTTTGCTTCGCGTGCTTGAGCAGACTTAATCATTGCCATGGCAGTCTCAGTTGCCAATATTTCAAACTCTTCGCGGCTTAAGCCGGTAATGTCGCGGCGAGATCTAAGGTCGTTTAGTTGACTCTCTAATTGACGAATTCTCTCTAATGCATTTTGTGTTGGTGCAGGTTTACTTTCATCTTCACCTTTAAAACCCACCCAAGATAAAAAATTTTTCTCTGCCATACCCGTAGCCTTCCTTAGGTTTAAAGTAAAAACAACTGGTGCGGGAGGTGGGACTTGAACCCACACGCCGAAGCACAGGTTCCTAAGACCTGCGTGTCTGCCATTTCACCACTCCCGCATTTATTCACTTGAGTGAGGGGCAAAGATTACGGTGTATATGCCCGCCTCACCAAAACTAACGACCTTTAGCAAGGAGTAACGGGTAACCTTGCTCAAATGAGTGCAGATTCAGTGCAAAGTAAGGTCGCTGCGGTGATCCTAAAGGCGCTGGAAATAGCCAAAAATGAAGGCCAGCTTCCTTGTGATGTGCCATCACAATTAACTTTAGATCGCCCAAAAAATCGCGACCATGGTGATTATGCAACTTCAATTGCATTAGCTCTTTCTAAATCAGCAAATTTGCAACCAGGGGTGATAGCTAAGGTGATTGTTAAAACTTTAACGGATAACAAACTATTAACACCTGCAGGTATTAGCAAGGTTGATATTGCAGGCCCTGGATTTATTAACATCACTTTAGAAAGTGCTAGCCAGGGTGTAGTTGTTACTGAAATTCTTACTGGCGGTAAAAAATTCGGAACTTCAAATTTGCTAGCTGGTAAGAAAATAAATCTAGAGTTTGTTAGTGCAAATCCAACCGGGCCGCTTCATTTAGGTCATACCAGGTGGGCAGCGGTCGGAGATTCATTAGGCAGAGTCTTAGCAGCAGCCGGGGCGCAGGTAAGTCGTGAATTTTATGTTAATGATCGTGGAAATCAGATGGATTTGTTTGGCGCATCTATTCGGGCGGCCGCACTAGGTAAGGCTCGCCCTGAAGATGGCTATCACGGTGAATATATTGAAGATTTAGCAAAAGAAATTGTAAAAAGTAATCCACAAATTACCCAGTTAACAGAGAGTGAATCAATATCAGCATTCACACAAGCCGGCTATAAATTACAGTTAGATCAACAACGCAAAGTATTAGATAACTTTGGTACACACTTTGATACTTGGTTTTCTGAGAGCAGTCTTTATAAGGATAATTTTTTTAATCATTCACTAGATAAATTAAAAAAAGAAGGTCATGTTTTTGAGCAAGAGGGTGCTATCTGGCTTCGCACCACAGATTTTGGTGACGATAAAGATCGAGTAATGATTAAATCTGATGGAACCTTTGCTTACTTTGCATCCGACTCCGCATATTATGTTAGTAAGAGAGAGCGCGGATTTAATTTGTGTATTTATATGCTAGGTGCTGATCATCATGGTTATGTTGGCAGAATAAAAGCACTTGCAGCTTGCGCAGGTGATGATCCTGAAAAAGATGTTGAGGTTTTAATTGGGCAGATGGTAAAGATTATTGAAGACGGTGCTGAATTAAAGCTTTCAAAAAGAGCAGGAACGATAATTACTCTAGAAGAGTTGGTAGAAAAAGTTGGTACAGATGCTGCCCGCTACACATTGATTAGATTTCCAACCGATACACCAATGGTCATGGATGTCGATTTACTTCGGAAAAATACAAACGATAACCCTGTTTATTATGTTCAATATGCTCATGCACGAATATGTGCGGTGCTTAGAAATGCTAAAGAACTTGGTATCAACTATGGTCTTAAGTTTTATTCACCCGAACTTTTAACTCATGAGCGAGAGCGAGAACTTGTTGGCTTACTTGCTCAATATCCTAAAGTTTTATCCTCTGCAGCCCAGTTGCGCCAACCGCATCGAGTTGCAAGATATATTGAAGAGCTAGCCTCTCAGTACCACCGTTTTTATAATGATTGTCGAGTTTTGCCACTAGGTGATGAAAAAGTGAGCGATTTAAACTCCGCTAGAGCGACTTTATCTCAAGCAACTGCGCAGGTAATCAGCAATGGTTTAGATTTACTCGGTGTTAATGCCCCGGAGAAGATGTAATGAGTAATCAATCTAAATACCCAACCTCTTTATTTTCTAGCAACTTAACCTTTGCGGGTGAGGGAGAAAATGGTGGAGTTCTAGCAATAGCAGGTTGCTCTGGAGAGAAATTAGTTAAAGAGTTTGGTTCACCATTATTCGTTATAGATCAAGCGGATTTTTTCCTTAGAGCAAAAAGTTGGCGTCAAGTTCTAGATACTTCATTTGGCGGTGGACAGCTTTATTACGCCGCAAAATCATTTATTTGTGTTGAGATTGCAAAATGGCTTAAGGAGCTAAAACTTGGACTAGATGTTTGTAGCGCAGGAGAATTAGCAGTGGCATTAGCCGCTGATTTCCCAGCAAGTGATATTGAATTTCATGGAAATAATAAATCTGAAGGCGAGATAACAACTGCCATAAAAGCAGGCGTTGGCACAATAGTGATCGACTCATTTGATGAGCTAACTAGAGTTGCAGAAATTGCTAAATCATTAGAGAAAACTCAAAAAGTTTATCTTCGCCTTACGCCTGGTGTTGATGCTCACACCCACGAATTTATTTCAACTGCGCATGAAGATGTGAAGTTTGGCTTCTCAATTGCATCCGGTGCGGCAAATGAAGCGATTGAAAAATGCATGGAGCAAAGTTCCTTAAATCTAGCTGGAATACATTGTCATATTGGTTCACAGATATTTGAAGTAGAAGGCTTTAAAATTGCAGCGCAGCGGCTAGTTGCTGTGCTGACAACCTTTCGTGATAAGTATTCAAAAGAGTTAGCAGAGTTAAATATTGGCGGCGGCTATGGAATTGCCTACACAAAAGATGAAAGTGGGATCTCACCAGATGTAGTAATACCTGCGATTGCTTCTGTAATCAAAGATGAGTGCGCTAAAGCAAAGTTAGCGCTGCCAAGAATTTCAATTGAGCCAGGGCGAGCGATTGTTGGCCCTACTACCACCACACTTTATTTAGTTGGTACAACAAAATCAGTAAAACTAGATAACGGATCAGAGCGACGTTATATCTCAGTTGATGGCGGAATGAGTGAGAATATTCGCCCAGCTTTATACGGCGCTGTTTACTCAGCTTTTTTAGCAAACCGAACCTCAACTGCAAAATTAATCTCAAGCCGAGTTGTTGGAAAGCATTGTGAAACTGGTGATATTTTAATTTCTGAGATTAATTTACCCTCTGATATAAAAGCTGGTGATTTACTTGCCATACCTGCAACTGGTGCATATGGACGCAGTATGGCTAGTAACTACAACCACATTTCAAGGCCTGCAGTTATTACAGTGATAAATGGCAGCGCCCGCGTAATTTTGCGCAGGGAAAATGAGCAAGATCTGCTTAATTTAGATGTAGATCAGCCGCCACGGCAGATCTCATAAGTTTGAGATACTTCTCCAATGAAGACTCTTAAAGTAGGCATGCTAGGTGCTGGGGTGGTTGGCTCCCAGATCGCTCGGCTACTAATTGCTAATAAATCAGATTTAGCATCTAGAGCAGGGGCTAATTTAGAGTTGGTATCAATTGCAGTTAAAGACAGTAAATTAAAGCGCGATGGAATACCTGCCGCGCTCATAACAAATGATGCAAAATCTATTGTTAATGATCCGCAAATTGATCTAGTAATTGAGGTTATTGGTGGAATAGATCCGGCAAAAGAATTGATTTTAACTGCATTAAAAAATGGTAAATCAGTTGTAACTGCAAATAAGGCATTACTTGCTAAACATGGCGCAGAACTTTATGCCGCCGCCGATAAAGCAAATGTTGATTTGTATTATGAGGCAGCGGTGGCTGGTGCGATTCCAATTTTAAGGCCACTTCGTGAGTCATTAGTTGGCGATCATGTTATTCGAGTTATGGGAATTGTTAACGGTACAACAAATTATATTTTGACAAAGATGGATGAGAATGGCGCAGCATTTGCTGATGCATTAAAAGAGGCGCAAGCATTAGGTTTTGCAGAATCAGATCCAACAGCTGATATTGAAGGTTTTGATGCTGCGGCAAAAGCTGCAATCTTAGCTGGCTTAGCATTTCATTCACGAGTTACTGATAATGATGTTTACCGCGAGGGAATTAGCAAGATAACTGCAGCAGATGTAAAAGTAGCAAAAGCTATGGAGATGGTAATTAAATTACTAGCAATTGCTGAGTTAACTCCAGAAGGTGCAGTTTCAGTTCGAGTTCATCCGGCATTAATCTCACGCTCTCATCCACTGGCTTCAGTTCGTGAATCATTTAATGCAGTTTTTGTGGAGGCCCAATCTGCTGGGCAGATGATGTTTTATGGAAAAGGAGCCGGCGGTGAACCAACTGCCAGTGCAATATTAGGAGATTTAGTTGCAGTTGCCCGTCATAGAGTCACTGGTGGAATTGGGCCAAAAGAAAGTGATTACGCAGATCTTAAGATTGCTCAAATTGGTCAGACAAAAACACGTTATTTAATCAGGTTAAATGTGGCGGATAAGCCAGGAGTTTTAGAGTCTGTTGCCCATGTATTTGCCTCACATCAGGTTTCAATTCAAACAGTTAGACAAACTGGCGCAGGAGATAAAGCTGAATTAATTGTTATGACTCATAGTTCAAATGAATCATCATTATCTGCCACAGTTAAGGATCTAAAAAACCTACCTGTAGTAACTGATGTGGCAAGTGTGCTTAGAGTTGAAGGTGTTAACTGATGGGAATATTTGGGAAAAGAGGTGCACACCAATGGCGTGGAGTAATTGCTGAGTACCGAAGATGGTTACCAGTAACAGATCAAACTCCAGTTATTTCACTTCGCGAAGGTGGCACACCACTTGTTTATGCCGAAGTTTTATCAAAAATGCTTGGTAATGAAATTTGGTTAAAGGTTGAAGGTACTAATCCAACAGGTTCATTTAAAGATCGCGGTATGACTATGGCAATTTCAAAAGCAGCTGAAGATGGCGCTAAGGCAGTAATTTGCGCATCAACTGGAAACACCAGTGCATCTGCTGCTGCATATGCAACTAAAGCTGGAATGCAACCAGTTGTATTAGTTCCCGAAGGAAAGATTGCAATGGGCAAACTTGCCCAAGCAATTGCTCATGGATCAACACTGCTGCAAGTTAAAGGAAACTTTGATGATTGTTTAACTCTTGCTAAGCAGTTATCTGAAAATTATCCAGTAGCACTTGTTAACTCAGTTAATCCATTTCGAATTGAAGGACAAAAAACAGCCGCTTTTGAAGTCATAGATTTATTGGGACACGCACCTGATATCCATGTTTTACCAGTTGGAAATGCTGGCAATATCACTGCATATTGGAAAGGTTATCAAGAGTATAAAAAAGCTTTGATCTCACGCTCCCTACCAATGATGTGGGGTTTTCAAGCAGCTGGGGCTGCGCCAATTGTTAAAAACAAAATTGTTAAAAACCCAGAGACAATTGCAACTGCAATTCGAATTGGAAATCCTGCGTCTTGGAAACAAGCAATCGCTGCGCGAGATGAATCAAAGGGTCGAATTGGCAAAGTAACTGATGAACAAATTTTGCAGGCGTACCATTTATTAGCTGAAAAAGAAGGTGTTTTTGTGGAACCTTCTTCTGCAGCAGGTGTGGCTGGATTGATTCAAGCTAAAGCCAACAATGATTTACCTAGTGGCAAAGTAATTGTTATTACAGTTACCGGTAATGGATTAAAAGATCCACAATGGGCACTTGAAGGAGCAAAAGAAACTGTGAAAATATCTGTTAACGCAGATGCAGCAGCGGAAGCTTTGGGGTTGAAATAAATGTCAAAAGTTTCAGGGGCAGTCAGAGTTGTAGTTCCAGCATCTAGTGCCAATTTAGGTTCAGGTTTTGATTCAGCAGGTTTAGCTCTTTCTATGTTTGATGAAATTGAAGCGTCATTTACTGATAAACCAGGAGTACAAGTAGACGTTGATGGTGAAGGTAGAAATTCTTTACCAAGAGATGAAAATCATTTAATTGCTCGAGTAATGTTAAAAACTTTTGCAAATCTTTCCATGCCAGTACAAGGTCTTTATCTTCGCTGTATTAATCGCATTCCTCATGGACGTGGTCTTGGTTCTTCTGCAGCAGCAATTTCTGCTGCGGTAGTTGCAGCAAGAGCATTAGCTGGAACTCAAGGAACCAGAATGGATGATCAAGGTGCTCTTGAATTAGCAAGTTCTATTGAAGGTCATCCAGACAATGTGGCCGCTTGTCTTTATGGTGGTTTCACAGTTTCTTGGATAGATGATCAATCACTAGCCAGAGCGGTAAAAATAAAAGCTCACGAATCAATAATTCCGGTAGTAATGATTCCTAAATTTGAAGTTGATACCGAACAAGCAAGAGCATTACTGCCTTCTCATGTTCCTCATCGCGATGCTGCCTACAACATTGCTCGAAGTGCACTACTTGTTCATGCGATGACAAATGATCCTGATTATTTATTTGAAGCAACTGCTGATCGCATTCACCAAGAATATAGAAGACCTTCCATGCAATCTGCTTCTGCTTTAGTTACAAGTTTGAGAATGAAAAATCATGCTGCTTATATTTCAGGTTCTGGACCAAGTGTTTGCGTGTTAACTAACAGTAAAAACGTAGATGAAGTAATTTCACTAGTCCCAGATGAATTTGATGCTCAACAATTAGAAATAGCCGAGGCCGGAGCAAGCGTTCAATAAGGCTTTGTTTGCAACCCCACCCCGCGGGTTTGCCCCCATGCTTGAACCTTGGACCCTAAACCTGCTATTCTTTTAGTTGTCCGGCCGATATTGGCCAAAGATGGCAAATTCCAAAAGATAAAATTCGCTAACTTTTCAAACCAAATTAAAACAGGTCCGGATCTCTCACACAAAACTAATTAAACATATTGTGCGAAGAAATATTGAAAGGAAAAATCCTTAAGGTGACTGACACCTCGTCCAAGCTTTTGCCTGAATTAAGGCAAATGGCTGTAGAACTGGGAATTCCTGACGCAGCAACAATGAGAAAAAGTGAACTTATCGAAGCAATCGATCAACGCGGAAATGGCGGAAATAAAAGTATGACCACAAATTCTGATA
>OFRA01000034.1_pt1 | contig 32839 bp, 39 predicted proteins | sample 1543001 | NCBI WGS metagenome assembly OFRA01 (sample SAMN07774221, study PRJEB24372) | wastewater metagenome | isolation source: Lake Maggiore Verbania | place: Italy: Verbania | collected 2015-12 | reverse complement strand
TTAATGACCCAGTTCTTAGCCGTGTTGAAGCATCTGGTATGTATCTTATGCCTGCTGGTAAGCATGGTTGTTCTGATGCTTGTAAAGATAAGACTGCTGGTTGTGCGGCAGGGTGCCTTAACACTAGTGGTCGTCTTAGTAGGACTATACCTACTCAAATTGCTCGCACCAAATTTTTAACCAAGTACCCTGCTGAAGGTTTAGCAATTATTAGGGATGAAGCTCACACTAATTTTGAAAGCGCCATTAGGAGAGGTAATCTTGCTTCACTTCGTCTTGATGGTACTAGCGAACTGCATATTGACCAAATGGACGCGGGTGACTCTATTTTTGGTGGACCTGGGGGTCGTTACCAACAAACTCGTGGCAAAGAGTTTGGCCCAACTGCTGGACTGCCTATGGCTATTGGTAGTGAGTACGGCAAGCGTTACGCAAAAGATGTTCTTCCTGGTCCTACCCCAAAATCACGTCAATCAAATGTTATTCGTGTGGGCAGTTACAGTGAGGGTTTAACAAAAGGACGTGCTGAACAAATGTTGTCAGCAGGAGAAGATATTGCTCTTCCTGTAACTAATCTTGGAACATCTGCCCAACCAAAACCTGTGCCATCGCATCTTGCTATGCAATTTAGTAGTGGTGATAGCTTGACTGTTCCTGCTACAGATTACGATACTCACGATATTGTTGGTCTTAGAAAACAAACTGGTGCTGCTGGTGTTTTACGAGCAAAAGGTCCTGGTTTTGGGCTTAACCCAAATTTGTCAGAACAAGCAAAAAAAGCTAAAGATAGATTTCTTCGTGAGCACCCTGCTGTTACAACAACACCAGTTTCTGTTAGCCGCAAACCGTCAAGGAAGCAGATGTAATATGACTGACGCTTGGGCAATAGTTATCGCTGCATCCATTCCTGTATTTGCTACAGGGCTTGGTTGGATAGTCAAACTTTTGCTCAACCTAAGCAAGGACAATAAATACGATCACAACATTGTAATGGAAGAAATAAAGACTTTATCAAAGGCTGTTAAAAAGAATGGAAAGAAAATAGATAAACATATAGATTGGCACACCTATGAAAAGTAAAGATATGTTAGTTAACGTGCTTCTTAGAATTTGTGCTACATTTGCCGCATCTGGTTTAGGTGTAATTGGCGCTGGAGCAATTGCTGGAGTCCCTTTATGGAAAGCCTGTTTTATGGCAGGCATTGCTGGTGTAGCTTTTGTTGTGGAAGGACTGTCTCGTTCTTTCCTAGATGACGGAAAACTTACTCTTTCAGAAATTAATGATGTTTTTAACAAAGTTGATGGCAAAGAATCTGCAGTAAAAGAAGAACCAAAGAAAGCGGTTAAACCCAAAACAAAGGATGTACAATGAGTAAAGTTGCGTGGGACTACATTGTTCCGATTGTTATGCCCAAAGACCTTAAAGGAGTTGACCCTGGAAAACTGTCCGAATCTTTACTTAGACCAATCCCAGGAGGAGGAAAACTCCACTGGCGAGCAGCCGACGCATGGAACGCAATGGTCGCCAAAGCCAAGGCAGACGGACTTGAACTCAAGCCGACGTCATCGGGCGACCTCTATCGCTCTTACGAGTCGCAATTGGCGGGCTTTAAACAGCGCTACGTTTTGGAACCAATTTCAGGAACAAGCACAAAATCATTTGAAGGAAAAACTTGGTACCTAAAAAAGGGAATGGCGATGCTCGCTACCCCTGGGAAGTCAAACCATAACCTTGGTATTGCTGTTGATGTTCATTCGGCTGGAGAGCCAAAACGCCTCAATTGGTTGATTGCAAATGTCAAAGATTTTGGATTTTCTTGGGAAGTGGTTCCAAGCGAACCCTGGCATTTGCGACTAGTAACTGGTGATAACCCAACCCCAGCAGTCGTCGCTTTCACTAGCGGGCAGCCAGCAGTTGCGGCACCTGTTGTTAATTTGGCAGTAGCCCCACCAACGTCTGCTCATAAAGATGAGAAAAAAGAACTCCAACAAGCCCTTAAAGACAAAGGTTTTTATAAAGGTGCAGTTGACGGCGACATTGGGCCACAAACCCAAGAGGCAATTAAGGCGTTTAAAGTTGCCAACAAACTTAACGCTGATTCTGTTGTCGGTCCAAAAGTGAAAGAACTTCTTGGCTTAAAGTAAACATTACAACACTCTGTTGACGACCCGCCACTGAGTTGATAGTATGCCTGTATGCGGGTTTCAGATATTGATCTAATTGTTTACTTCTTACGAAAAGTCTATCCAGGTAAAATGGAAGAAGAAGAGTTAGTAAACTTGATAGACAAGCTGTTGTTGGAGAAGAAAAACAAATTGGCTAAAAAGGAACCAAAATGACAAAAGGTACACAAAAAGAAACACTGCTTTCAAAACTAGCAGTGATGTCAGAATCAGTTGAAGCACCTTGTCCATTAGGAAAACTTTACAAACGATTAGACAAGGAAACAGCGCAGGCTTTTATATCTGCACTACAAAGTCCTGCTTCAACAAGTCAAATCCATAAAGCATTAATTACAGAAGGATTTTCAATATCAAGAACTACAATCAACCATAAACGTCATTGTTTTAAAACAGGAACAGATGATCAATGTTTATGCTTTCCTAACAACCTGGAGAAAAAACAATGAGCAACTTACAAAACAAATTAACTAATATCGCGTCTGAACAAGAGAAAAAACAACGCAAGGATAAGCTGCTTAGTTCTTTAGCAGACGTGTTGCTTGAAAAAGACATTGATGTATCTGAAATAGGTGACATCAAAAAAGTTACTGTTACACAGCGTTTTTCTAAAGACAAAGAAGGTGAACCACAAACTCAAGAAACAGTCGTTGTTCAACTATCTCCTAAATGGGAAGTTGGACCAGAATGGCCTGTTGTCAAACAAGGTCCAGCTTTTAAAGTTCCAGTAAACAAAGTTTCTGCTAAGCCAACTACGGGATTCAAAACATGCGTTGTTGTTCCTGACTTGCAAATTGGATTTTATCGCGGCAGGTCTGGCGACCTTGCACCTACACATGATGAAAAAGCAATTGCTGTTTCATTATCCATAATTAAAACTGTAAAGCCCGACGTCATTGTTTGTGTTGGTGATAACTTGGATTTGCCAGAAATGGGCAAGTATCTTACGTATCCAGCATACGCACAAACAACACAAGCATCTGTTGATAGGGCTACAGCTTTTTGCGCAGAGATGCGAAACGCTGCTCCTAGTGCACAAATAATTTGGTTGGCAGGAAACCACGAAGAACGAATGCCAAAGTATTTATTAGTAAACGCTGGTGCTGCTTACGGTTTAAGAAAAGGAAACATCCCAGAATCTTGGCCCGTACTAAGTGTTCCATATCTCTGCCGAATGGATGAATTTGGTGTTGAGTACCGACCAGGGTATCCAGCATCTGATTTTTGGATTAACGAGAAGTTACGAGTAATACACGGAGATAGAGTTAAATCATCAGGGTCAACAGCACACATCTATTTAAATGCAGAGAAAACGAGCGTGATATATGGACACATTCATAGGATTGAAACTGCGTTTAAGACTAGAGAAGATTTTGATGGTCCTCGCACAATCATGGCGGCGTCGCCTGGTTGTCTCGCTCGCATTGATGGTGCTATCCCTTCTACTAAAGGTGGCGTAGATTTAGATGGGAGACCATTAGTTCGTTACGAAAATTGGCAACAAGGTCTTGGTGTAGTTACTTTTGAAGACACCGGAGAACACAAGTTTGCATATGAAGTAATTCCAATTTATGATGGTTGGGCAATGTACCACGGTAAAGAGTACAGTGCGTAGCACACATGACAACAATTATTGCTATTCAAGGAGATGGGTTTTCAGTAATCTGTGCTGACTCTCGTATTAGCGATTCTTATTCTGATGGTTTGATTTCACAAATAGGAACTCTACGTGAAGGTTCTGGAAAAGTAGCCGTCAATGGAAAGTACTTATTGGCAACTGCTGGTGATCTTAGAGCAATTAATATTCTCCAACATGTGTTTCAACCACCAACCCCAACGCCTAACACAAAGGGTAAAAAACTAGATCAGTTTATTACCAGTAAGTTTATTCCAGCATTGCGAGAATGTTTTGACTCTCAAGGATATTCAGTACCTGATCGTGACGACAAAGAGCACATGGCTGAACAAGGGTCAACTATTCTTTTGGCAATCAATGGAACGATGTATTTGATTGATGGGGATTATTCGTGGTATTCCGATTTTACGGGACTATACGCAATTGGTACTGGCTCTTCATATGCTCTTGGGGCATTACAAGCCTTGGTACATAACAAGAAACAAACGGTAGTTCAAGCAAAAGCCAACGCCATAAAAGCCATAGCAATCTCTGCTAAGTTTGACCCATACACGGGTGCGCCATATCACACCTTTGTGCAAGAATACGAAGTGCGCAGTAAATCGCGTAAACCTGTATAATTAACAAACCAACAAAAGGAGTAATACCATGAAAACAGCTCATGTAGACGCAACAGCAAAAGGAGCCTTGTTAGGCTTATTGACATATGTCGGCACAAAATACGACGTTTCAGCAGAGGTAGTCGCCGCTTGTGTTCCAGTAGCAGCCCTTGCTTTGTCATTTATCTCAACCAAAATTGGTGACAAGAACACGACCATGTTGATTGATTTGGCTACAAAAGCTGTAGCCGCAGCCCCAGCAAAGCCTGCTGTTAAAAAAACCCCAGCAAAAAAGAAGTAATATCTTATTACTTTCTTAACGAGGTTTTAAATGCCTATTGATTTTTGGTCTCCGTCTTACAGGGCTGCATCTAGCGATCTAACAGTTGCTATCAGCCCTTTAGGACTAGTTGAACTTGCGGACGAAGAGTTTGAAGTTCACGGTCCACGCCTTAACCGCTACTCTGCTGCGTGGGCTTGGTATCTAGGACACCATTGGTCATACCGTCGCGAAATGGGCGACAACAACATTACAATGAATTACGTCCGAACAATGTCGGACTTTATCACCAACTTTTGTTTTGGTAAAGGAATTCAATTTAAAGTTCCTGAGCAAAACCAAGCAATCATTCCACGACTTCTTCACGAGGTTTGGGATAATCAAAACAACAAACACTATCTGCTTTGGCAAATGGGTCAATTAGCCAGTGTTACTGGAGACTGTTTTGTAAAAGTTGCGTATGATGAACCATACGAAGATGGTGCTGGTGTTGTTCGTCCAGGTCGTGTTCGCATTTTACCTCTTAACCCAGCGCATTGCTTTCCTGAATACCATCCACATGATCGTGAACGTTTGTTGCGTTTTAAACTTAAATATCGCTTTTGGGGTACATCTCCAGAAGGTACTCGTCAGGTTTACACTTTTACAGAAATCCTTACTGACGAACTAGTTCAGCAATATGTAAACGACGAACTAATTGATTCGTATCCAAACCCAATTGGAACCGTTCCTATTGTCCACATTCCAAACGTAACCATTACTTCTTCACCTTGGGGCCAATCGGACATTTGGGATGTCATCCAACTAAATCGTGAACTGAACGAAAAGATGACTGAAGTTTCAGACATCATCAACTACCATGCTGCTCCTGTAACAATTATTACTGGTGCAAAAGCAAGCCAACTTGAGCGAGGGCCAAAGAAAGTTTGGGCTGGTTTACCAAAAGATGCGCAAGTATTTAACCTTGAATCTCGTGGAGAAATGGCTGGAGCGCTTGAGTACATTCAATTGATTAAGCGAGCAATGCACGAAATTACTGGTGTTCCAGAAACAGCATTAGGACAATTCCAACCAGTATCTAACACTTCTGGTGTTGCTTTGGCGATTCAGTATCAGCCTTTGATGAACCGTTATCAAATGAAGAAAGTTCACTTTACTAATGGTTTAGAAAAGCTTAATGAAATTATTATTAGAACAGCAGCAGTATTTTTGCCAGAACTCTTGGTGTACGACCCATCGCAGTCAGCAATGCCGGAAGTGGATCAATTAACACAACTAGACCCGATGGACCCAAATACTTACAAGACAACAATTCATTGGCCTGAACCACTTCCTGTTGATGCACTTATTAAACTTAATGAAGCCCAAGCAAAAATGGCATTGGGTATTGAGTCTAAAAAAGGTGCTCTTCGTTCATTGGGCGAAGAATTCCCGAATGAAAAGATGATTGAAATCTTTGATGAACTTATGGACGACGCAATTGATCAGGGTGCACTTGATATGGTACGTGCACAGATTGGTCAGGCAGTGATGCTTGCTACAGGCTTATTGCCTGACACATCCGGCATGCAAACGACTTCTGCTGGAGGTGCTAATGTATCTAGTGCGGGAAATTCGGAAACGGGTGGACCGCTTCCAGGTGTTGGTGGTATTCCACCAATTGAGGAAGATTTAATTAATAAAATGACTAGTCGGGCATATGGCGCAAGGTTTGCACAGCGTCGTGTTCCTGACGAAGACAAATAATCCGTAAACCACATCAGTAAATATTCGCTAAACAACACATAGGAGAAAATTATGGCAAAGCGAGAAACAGATGAAATCACCATCCCTGCAGTTGCAGTTGATGCGTTTAATGAGGCGGTTCAGCAAGTAGCCCCAAATAATCAAAGTACCCCAACGGGTAAAATCTTTTCTGAGACAGATGTTGAAAACATCCGTAAGCAGGAAAAAGACAAGATGTACAAGCGTCTTGAAGAAGCCGATGCACGAACAAAAGCAATGGAAGAACAACTTAAAGTTCTTGCTCAAGACCGTGAATCAGCTATTAAAAAAGCTGAAGATACTGCTCGTAAGGAAGAAGAAATCCGCAAACAACGCGAATTTGAGGAACTTACCTCTAAGCAATTGTTGGCCAAAACCGAAGATGAGTTCAACGCCAAGATTCAAAACATTGACGCTGAATGGCAAACTCGGTTTGCAGCAATTGAAGAGGACCGCAAATCGCAACAAGCATTGCTTGATAAAGAGCGCGAATTGCGCGAATTAGAAACCTATCGTCAGCGCAAGCTTCACGAGGAACAAGAAAACATCATTCCAGAATTGATTGATCTTGTTGCTGGTAACACTATTGAAGAGGTAGACGCTTCAGTAGATATCTTGCGCCAACGCAGTGCTGCTATACTTCAAAGTGTCCAACAAGCGACGCAACCACGCCAACTTAAAGGGGTATCGGTTACTTCGCCAGTGTCTGGACCAATGGATAACCAACAGGAATACCAAACGTTGAACTCGGATGATATCCGAAACATGACAATGGACCAGTATGTTAAAATGAGAGACAGGCTATTAAGTTCACGATCCAACAAGGGTCGTTTTTAAGGTCCATATTCAACAAGAAATTTAGGAGATAAATTATGGCAATTCCAGGCCCAGTAGGTGGCGCAATTACAGGAGCAGGTCTTGGTTCAATTACCACGACAGGCTACTCAAGTGATGCAACACTCTCACCAGCAATTCAACAGATTTGGTCAAAAGAAATTTTGTTCCAAGCAATGCCTGTTCTTCGTTTTGAACAGTTCGCAGTAAAGAAGACTGAACTTGGTGTAATGCCTGGTTTGACAATCAACTTTATGCGTTACTCAAACTTGTCAACAGATCAAGCAGCGGGCGCAACTTTGACTGAAGGTGTTCGCATGGAGCCAGTAGCTCTGTCAGCATCACAGATTCAAATCACAGTTGGCGAACAAGGTCAGGCTCTTGCCGTAACCGAGTTGTTGCTTAACGCAGCATTTGACGACGTGATGGCTTCATCAAGCCGTTTGCTTGGTCGTCACATGGCACAATCAATGGACATCCAAGCACGCAACACGCTCTATCAGAACGCTGTTCCGTTTGCTGGTGGTTCAGCAGTTCCTCCAAGCGTTGTGTTTGGTCGTAACGTTGCGTCGGGTGCTCGTACAACACTTTCACCATACGATGCAGGTACTGTGGGCACATACAGCAGCCCAGGTTACTTGTCGCCAGCAGCAATTAAAGATGCTGTTGAGATCCTTGCTGGTCAGAACATCCCACGTCTTGGTGACACATACGTGTGCTTCGTTCACCCATCACAGAGCCGTGCTCTTCGTGATTGGCCAGAATTTATTGAAGTAACAAAGTACGCTGCTCCAGGCAACTTCATGCTCGGTGAAATTGGTCGTATCTACGACGTAGTATTCATTGAGACAACTCAAGTTGTCGCTGGTGGCGGTCCTGCTGACCTTGTGTCAGGTACAACTGGTACACAGGCACCAACAGCAACTTCATACAGCGCCATCATGATTGGTGACAACGCTTTCGGTCACGCTATTGCATTGCCAGTAGAGCTTCGTGACGGTGGTGTCATTGACTTTGGTCGTGAGCATGGTCTTGCTTGGTACGCAATTTGGGGCTTCGGTATGATTACTGGAGAATCCCGTGTTGTGATTAACACCAAGGGTGGAGCAATCGCTTAATTAATCTCTAAGATGTAAGTGGGGGTTAATCCCCCCACTTTATTCTTAACTACACAAAAAGGAGCCATAAAATGGCACGTGCTAAAAAAGAAATTAAAGAATTTGTTGAACAAGATCAAAGTTTGTATGCAATTGAGCGTGATGATGCAGAAATACTTGACCCAAACACCAAAGACGATTTGATTTCAGCGAGAGTCAAAGGTAGTTGGGTTATGTTTTGGAGCCAATCAACTTACTCATTTGTTGATGGACAACGCTACAAACTTCCTCGTGAACTGTTTAACTATCTTAAGAAATCAGGAAACATCTACGACACGCTCTGAGGTTTAAACAATGACAGGATTTTTAGTACCGAACGCAAATCAATTTGGTGTATCAATCCAAAGTTTAGATCAAGCAGAACCTGATTCTTTAGATTTTAAAATTGTTGGAAACAATCGCTATGCGGTTCTTTCTGGTTTAGCTGCTACCTTTAATGCAGCTTCAAATGGTTCAGCAACGATTACTGCTGGTGAAGTAATCATTGATGGTGTTTACGGACAAGTTTCTGGAAACACCTTAAACTTTACAGCCCCTGCTGCTGATCCACGTTTTGATTTAATTGTTGCCCAAAACAGCTCTGGAACGTTTACTCTTAACACCGTGATTGGTACTGCAGATGCAACCAATCCTATTTTCCCAACGGTAGCTTCTACACAAATTGTTCTTTATGCTTTGTATAGAAAATCTGGAGAAACTTTTGGTAATAATAGCGCTGTAGATAAACGCAAATTAACTTCTACAGTTATCCGTAGTGGTACTGGAGTTCCACCTTCAGTAGGCGTAGACGGAGACTTGTACATTAGAACTGGGTTTACACCAGCATTGGGACAATCGTCTTTGTATGTAAAACAATCCGGGTCTTGGCAAAACTTAGGTGTATATACTGTAATTCCTGATGTTCCTTTGAATCCATTTTTGCTTGTTGGATTGTGAGCGAAGAACTTCTTCCAACTCCTGCGGGGACTGTTGCAGACATTACAAGAGTTCGCCGCGTTAGTTTAGGTCGTTTTAGAGAACAACAGCCCGCAATGAATCAAGAGTTGCAAGACACTGTTCCTGGTTCTGGTTCTGGCGATCAATAATAAAGTAAACTATTAACATGCCCACAGTATATGACCCTGCTTCCGTAACCACCATTACAACAATTGCTAGGGGATTTTTAAGAGATTTTCCTAAATTTTTTCAAGTATCTTTTAATGCGGTAGGTAGGACGTACGAATTAGGTAATCCAAACATTGACGCTGACTCTTTGTGGGTTGCTTCCTACACCAATGCTACCCCTGTAGAAGTAACCTCAAACACTTCTGCAAGTTCTTATTATTCTTTAGACGCACGCAATGGTATTTTGCGGTTTAATCAAACCCCATCTGCTAGTGCAAACATTTTAGTTGAGGGTTACTACTACGAATGGGTTTTGCCTTCAGACCTTGAGTTTTATGCTAACCATTCAATAGAGCAGCATGTATATAACTTAGATTTGCCCCTTGAAAGCATGTCGGCTATTGTAATTGATACCATTGGCATGCACTGTGTTGTTGAATCTCTTTGGGGTTTACTTACTGAATACAGCAGAGATATTGATATTACAACTTCAGAATCAGTGCATATCCCAGCAAGCCAACGGTTTAGAATGGTACAAAGCCTTCTTGAGTATTGGCAAAAGCAGTATGAGAGACAAGCCAAGTCTCTGAACATTGGGCTTGAAAGAATTGAAATAATGAACTTGCGTCGTGTGTCTAGAAGCACAAATAGGTTTGTTCCTATTTACAAATCTAAAGAACTTGGTGAATATGGCCCAATTGAGCGTGTGTTCCCAGAAATAAGTGAAGGAAAAATTAATATTGAAGAGCCTGAAGACAAGCAAATTAGCAATGTGTACGTAGATATAGAACCCGGCACAACGTTAAACTCGTCTGCTATCTACGGAATGTAGCTTATGGATAGTCGCAGAGAACTTGCTCACATTCGCAAAAACTACCGTCAATATCACCGACAAGTTGGGGAAACTATAGCGTGGTTTAGTTTCATTCCGTTTTCGCCTACAGGTAGCGAGTACGACGATGTATACGATGAAGGACCATCTGGGGCAGATGGTAAAAAATACAAGGACAAAGTTACTGTTCCAATATTGATGGTTACTGAAACTGAAGATACCAAACGAGCTATTCCAGAAGGTAGGCAGCCAGTTCAGGTAGTAAACATTGTTATGTCTATTGCCGACATGCGTGATGCTGGTATTGACGAGCCTTACGAATACCAAAGACACTTAAACGATCTATTCATGTATGACGCTAGGTACTACAGCGTAACGATGTACCGGGTTCGTGGTCGTGTAAAAGACGACGTACTAGTCGTTGTAGAAGGAATTGAAATTTATATAAATGATGAAATGCCTAACGACCCAGGTCCTGCTGCATTATCTGTCAACGACTTTCCTTGGCCAGCTACGTTGCCATCCCTTACCTGATAAACTGTAATTGCTTAGCGTGCGCTAAGCAATACAACGCCTAGGGTTAAAGGAGCGCCAATGACTGGCAAATCTACGAACGCATCCTCTAGCCCTATTGTCACAGGTTGTCCTGCTCCTATTACCTATTTAGCTGACCTTTTCCTAAACTTAGAAGAACACCTTTCCATGATTATTGGGGGGGCGGTAATTGAAGAAGAAAAACGAATTAAGAAATCTTTGCCTCAAAAAGAAAAAGAATGGGAGTCTGTTGCCAAAGACTTTAGTATTACTTGGGATTCCAAAGACTTATCTTTTTACTACGATGTAGCTGGGGACTCTGACGCAAAAGCTGCTCGTTTGGAATATGGCCCTCCTGCCAAGTCTCTGTTAAGACATGAGATTATTAATGTAAATAAAACTCTCGGTAAACAAATTAATACTAAAGTTAAAGAGTTTTTAGGTGATAAGAAATGAAAACTGGATTTTTATTGGCTGAAGACGAGGCAGTTAAACTGCGTTTTTCTAATTGCACCGTATCTGATGATCGCAACAACTCTAGGGAAGTAGACGTATTTTTTAGATATCCAGAATCTGAAACAGAGCGAAACTACCCATTTATCACAATTGAACTTATTGACGTCTTACACGCAACAGACAGACAACATTCCGATGTTTCTATTTATTCTGGAAACGCTGGTGGGTGGTCAGACAATCCAGCATATTTTGATTATTGGCCTAGTGTTAGTGCCAGTGTTTCTGGAAGTTCTTCAGTTACATATAAACAAACAGAAGAATTTATACCTGTAGACCTTTTGTATCAAGTATCTACCTATTGCCGAACGGCGCTACATGACCGTCAGATAACTGCTCGGCTACTTCAACGAGTTGTTCCTTTTAGGTATAACTCTATCCGTATCCAGGCCGACGGTACAACAAGGCGATTTGACCTTCTGGATTGGACAAACGCGGACCTTTTAGACCAAGAATCAGGTTTTAGAAAACGCATATTTCGCAAAGTCTATACCTTAAAAATGTCAGCAGAAATCACAGGGGATACATATACCGCCCTTACTACTGCTAAACCAGTGTCCACAATTAATAGTACAATTGAACATCAACTAACAGTTTTTAATGTGTAATATCTCGTCCATACTAAAATCAAATAGGAGTTATCATGGCATATGAGCGTCCAGGAGTATACGTTTCGGAAGCAGCGTTTACTACCAACATCCAAGCAAACACAGGAGTTACAGCTGCAGCTTTTGTAGGCACAGCTGAACGAGGACCAACTACACCAGCACTAGTGACAAGCTGGGCACAATACACAAGTTTGTTTGGAGCGTTAGACAATGTTTACGACCTTGGTTATGCGGTTTACCATTTCTTTGCAAACGGTGGTCAAGCAGCTTACGTTACCCGTGTAGCCGATGGTTCTGCTGTAGAAGCTACCAGCCCTATTCAAGGAACACCTTCAGCAGGGTCTGCTGCCGACATTTGGACATTAGAAGCTAAGTCAGTTGGCGCTTGGGGAAACAGTTTAACTGTTGACTACACATTTGACAATACCACATTGGTTAACCCTACAACAACTCCGAAGTTTACAAAAAACACATTGTTTTCCGTAACTGTAAAACTTAGCGGTGTGCAGGTAGAAGAATGGTCGGGATTGTCAGTTGACCCTGAACAAAACAGGTACATTACAACAGTTCTTGACCTGTACTCGTCGTATGTAACAACAGCAAGTGTTGCTACTGTTGCCGCTGGTACTGAACTCACAATTAGCGGATTGACATCATCTTCATACGTAGTTACAAAAACATTTGCATCCGGTAGCGATGGCGCTGGAGCAATTGACTCGTCCGACTGGTCAACAGCTTTGGATGCTTATAATACAAACACTCAATCACTAATTTTTAACTTGGTTGGGCAAACCTCTTCTACGATTGTGAACAACGGAATTGCTAAAATGATTTCACGTGGCAACTCATTCTTGGTTGTGGACACACCATTAGCCGCATCCACTAAAGCCACATTGTCCTCAGCAGTTGCTGGGTACACGCAATCTAGCTATGCAGCTGTCTATGGCCCAGCCCTTAAAATGTATGACCCAACAAAATCTGGTGCTGCAGCAATTCGCAATACTTTTTCAGGCGGAGCCGTTGTTGGTGCAATGGTTCGTTCTGAGGTTGCACGAGGAGTTTCTAAAGCCCCAGCTGGTTACGGTTTGGATTTGCGCAATGTATTTGGTCTTGTTGCAACTCTTACCGAAGCAGAACAAGGGCTTTTGTATAAGACAGAACAACTGAACTTGTTTAGCATTGTCCCTGGAGTTGGTGTAATCATCAATGGCTCCCGTACACAAGCACGAGGCACGACTGATAAATTCATCACTGTTCGTCGTTCACTTAACTTCCTAAAACAAAGACTAAAGGAAGCAACAGCGTATGCTTTGTTTGAACCAAATGATGAGCGTTTGTGGTCAGACATCAGCGTTAAGGTTTCGGCTATTCTTACTAACTTCTGGGGCACTGGAGGTTTGAAAGGACAAACTACTGGCGAGGCTTTTTATGTTGTATGTGATTCAACAAACAATACGAACCTTACGGTAGAAGACGGACAAGTAAATATTCAAGTTGGAGTTGCTTTACAAACTCCTGCTGAATTCATTGTAATTACCATCAGTCAATTTACTGGTGGGTCAACGGCAACATCAATCTAGGAGATACCATGGCAAGAACACAACGCACAGACCCTCTTCGTAATTTTAAATTTACGGTTAGGTTTACCCCAGTTGATTCCGAAAACTCTGCACTAACGACTTTGCTTAGTGGAATTGGCGATTTGGGTTTTGCTCAAATGGGCGGTCTTTCGGTACAGAATGAGCTGATTGCATATCGTGAAGGTGGAATGAACACCCACCCACATAAGATGATTGGTCAATCAGATTTTCCACCAATTTCGTTTGCACGAGGAGCTTTTGCAGCACAATCTCAACTGTACGATTGGCAAAAATTCATGCACTCATGGATTGGCGGAGGCACAAGTGGCTTTGCTGGCGGTGCATCAGGAAATTCAACTAACTACCGTTGCAATATCATTGTCAAAGTTTTTGACCACCCGTACACTGCAGGTGACGCAAAGTATGCTTACGATAGTTCGGATTCAAATAGCGTGCTTAAACCAGGAAACGCCAAACTAGCTTTTAAATTGTTTAACTGCTGGCCAGGTGCTTATGGGCTTAGTGACCTCAATGCTGGTGACAACGGTATTATGATTCAACAGTTGAACATCCACCACGAAGGTTTTGTAGTAGCTTGGAAAGATGATGAAATTGCAGCAATTGAAAAAGCAAACTAATTAAAAACATAGGAGTATAAAATGGGTACACAACAAGATGCACTGGCTGTCTCGGCGGCTATCTCCGATCCAGTTCCACGAATAGTGTCAACACCAAATACCACTTTAGAATTATTCTGTGGTATTTTTAATGAGACTACTAAAGAATGGGAAACTACGGCTGTAGTCAAAGAACTAACTGGCGAAGATGAAGAAGCATTGGCATCGTTAGATGCTGATGATGATTTGCTTTATGCCCAATACATGGCAGCACTTTTGAAAAGAAGTGTTGTCACCATTGGTAACTCCAAAGTATCTGACAAACCAGACATCATTGACGCTCTTATTTTAGGTGACAGAGACTCTTTGTTTCTTGCAACTGTTCGCGCAACTTACGGTGAGAATCGTGAGTATGAGATTAACTGCCCTCACTGCAAAAAATCAAACGACGTGTTGATTGAGATGTCAGAATTTCCAATTAAAAAACCAAAAGGTAACCCACAAGAACCAATCGTGGTAACTCTACGTAATGGGACAAAACAAAAGTTTCGTCTTGTTTCAGGAAAAGATAGTCAGACTGTTGGTAAAAAAGCCAAAAGTATTCCTGAACAAAATACTATTCTTATTTCTCGTTGCGCTATTTGGGATGATGGTGACAAACCAACAGACATTGAAAAATGGGCTAAAAGTCTTGGCATGAAAGATCGTGCCTTGATCATTGACAAGTTACTTGAAGCACAACCAGGCCCAGAAATCAAGGAGGTGGAAGCCCACTGTGCCCATTGCGAAAAACCTTTCCCAATCGCACTAAACTGGGCCTCCCTTTTATTCGGCTAATCTAGTAAGTACATATTGGGATTACGATGCTATTGCATCTGTTTACAAGGGCTTCTCGCTCAACGACATACAAAACATGACGGTGCGCCAGCGCACCTATTGGGCGGCGATGAGTCGTTGGCGTAAACAAACGTAAATAGGAGTAATCATGGCAGAAAAAAACTTAGGAGACTTACGAGCTAAGTTTAAAGTTGATGTTGACCAAATGGAGAAGTTGGTCAAAGGTGTTAAATCTATTCGTACTGATTTTGATGCTTTGAAATTAAGCCTTAAAGCGGTTAACTCAGAACTTAATAAAACTTTAAACGCTTTAAAAGGGATACAATCTGCCGGAGGAATGCCTGGAAGTGGTGGTAAATCATTAACATCTTCCGCAATTTCCCTACCACTTGGTGACCCAAAAACTCAAAGTGCTCCCACTGGAAGCGTAACCCAAAACCAAACTTACGTTGCACCTGAAGTTCCATTTATCTCTAAGAGTGGAGGTGGAGGCGGAAGAGGTGGCGCTATTGCAGCACAAGGGGCACAGTATGTGGCAATGACCATTAATGCAATGAATCAAAGAATGGACAACAATTATGACCGTTCTATATCGGCTGACAAGTTAGGCGTTTACTACCAGCAACAGCAAGGCATATCACAAATGCAATACATGGGTATGCGCCAAGACATGACTGGACAACGCCTTGGTTATGGTGGCATTAGTACTTTACTTTCTATGCAAGCACAAACAGGTTTAAGTGCTCAAGGAAATGCTGCTGGTATTGCCGGTATGCGTGCGCTTTCTGGTTATTCTATTTCAACAGAACAACTTGCACAACAAGCCGCTACTCTTGCAGGACCTGCCGCTAACAACAGATTGACAATGATGTTGGGCACTGGTATGTATGGCCTTGGTGGTAAACAAAAATCCATGGATAAAGTCATGCAACAAATTGTCCAAAGAACTGGGTTAACGAACGAGGGAAGACTCGCTGGTGCTCGTCAAGCAGGGTCTAACACTAGGGCTATGTTAATGGCATCTGGTGTACCAGAAGACATGATTGACCAGGTATTGGATTACGCAAATTCCAATGTTCAGTACCAAAAGAAAACTGGCAAAACAACAATGTACGATCCAACTAAAAAATCAGATCGTCAAATCATGGGTATTGAAAAGAACGTTGCAACGCAGGCCGAAGAAACAGCGCGTGTTAAAGAAAATCGTGATGAGAATTTTTACAAATCACAAGCAGACAATATGGCTCAATTTGAAAAAAATACACAAAATGTTACTAAGGCTTTAGGGGCTTTAGAAGAAAAATTAAAAGGACTTGTAGGAGCAAACATTTCCTCACGAGGAAGTATTGGACGAAAACTTGGAGGGGCAGCACTCATAGCTGCTTCTCCTTTTATGGGTCTTGCCGGTATCCCAGTGGCTGCGCTTGGCGCCTCACTGTTGGGTGACCCAGTTACTGGAGACAAAACAAAAGGTGCAACTATTCCGCTTAAGAACGGTCAAATACCTTTAGCTGACCTTGTTAATTCACCAGAGTTTTCTCCGTTAAATGCATCGTTTAAAAACAGATTGTTAAAAATGTTTGAGGACAATCCAAAGGTTGGATTGGCAGATGGCTATCGTTCAGAAGCAGACCAAAAATCTTTATTCCTTTCTCGTTATACAGAATCAGAAGACGGAGATGTATCTTGGAACGGAAAACGGTACCGACACGTTAGCGGAGCACCAGTTGCTCCTCCGGGAACATCAATGCACGAATTGGGTCTTGCTGCTGACCTAAGTGGTGATTTGGATTGGGTAGAAAAGAACGCAGCAAAATATGGATTAAAATCTTTTGGTGGTTCGCACGGAGAACCATGGCACGTACAGCCCGCTGAACTTCCAAAAACTAGAGCGGAATACCAAGCAGGGTTAAACAGTGTTCAAAGCGCTGGCACTACAAGTGTTGCAGAACAAATTAAAACAACTAATTTAAAGTCGTTACTTGATGATGGCGTTGCAGGCGGAGCAGGAGTTGCCGGAACCCAATCAACGTTGGGTGCAACCAACTCACCAACTCCCAGCAGTGGAACTACTCCAGGTATATCAAAACTAGAAACTGTCGCAACAAACAAAGCGGAAGCGTTTGTAAATCAAGCACTAAAAGCGCAAGGAGATACTTACGAGTACGGCACAGCTAGGGATTTATCAAATCCAGATCCTGATAGATTTGATTGCAGCGGTCTTGTTGTTTGGGCAGCTAAACAATCTGGTTATGAAGCTCCTGGATTTGGAAACACAAACGCTGACGGTCTTTTAAAGTACACCGAAAAGACTGGCGGAGCGCTATCTTCAGAAGATGCTAAAAAGAAAAAGGGAGCGTTGTTGTTTAGAAAAGACGGAGATGCCCCAGCACACCACGTTGCCATCAGCCTTGGCGATGGAACAACGATGGAAGCAAAAGGAACAAAAGAAGGTGTCGGAATATTTCCAGAAAGAAACACTTGGAATTTTGGTGGAGAACTTCCAGGAATGTTTGCTGCTACTGGTGACCCTGTCTCTAACGAACCAACGCGGGGTTCTACAAACGTACAAGTTGCAGGAAGTACTAGTGTTACAATTGCTCCGAACATATATGTGACCTCCACTGGAAACAACCCGGCAGACGCAAGACGTATGGCTGAAGAAATAGCCCGATTACTGGATAATGATCTTAAACGAGAATTGTTGAGGACAAACTAATGCCACAAAATCTATTTAGCGATTCTAAAGATACATATAACTCAAAAATAAAAATAACACCTGACAACTTATCTAGACCTAACTTAACTAAACCATCTTCTGGGGATAATCCCCCCTTTATTTGGCCGGGGGTAACAACCCACGATTTGGGAACGTTAAATGGAAAGTACAAACCACTGCGTGGGTATATTCGTAGATTAACTGAGTTTTATAAAAACATGGGTTTAGATGCTTCAAGCATTAGTAACAGAAAATGTAGTTTTCAATTTCAACCCGAAACTGTGGTGCGCAATGTTTCCGGTAACAGCTATGACACCCAATACTTTTTTAACCAAGATCCTGGACAACTGACTGTGCCTATTCCTGGCCAATCAACTTTTAGCATTAAACTTTTGTTTAACCGGGAAGCAGAGGTTGCTGGCGGTAAATATTTAACGGGTAACGGAAATTTACGTTCAGGTTTTGGCACAAGACCGTCCCCAACAATTGATGATAACAAAGATTCTTTGTATGGTGCACAAGCGTTTAACCCAAGTTGGGTAACTAAAATTGGAGTTCTTGTTGATATTATGGTTTTGGATGCAGTAATAGGACAAGGTATTAATAACGAAACCGTAAATATTATTAAGAAAATTGCTGAGGATGCGGCAGAAGCAGCAAAAGCAGAAGCAGATAAAGAAGGCGTTGCGGTTCCTGGAGCAACACTAACCGATAGACAATTGGATGCTCAAGACAAAAGAGAATTTGATCAAGCCGCTGTTGATTTTTGGACAGGAAAAGGTGGAGATAATCCTAATTTAGGAAACCAAGCGTTCTTAGTTCCAACCCCAGTTCGTATTGTTCTTTCAAATAATATGATGGTTGAAGGTTTTGTGTTACAAAGCGCTGTGAACTTTCACAAATTTTCTAAAGACTTTATCCCTACTCAAGCAACTGTAGAATTAAGTGTCCAAGCTCTGTACATTGGTTTTGCAAAAAAAACAACAATACTTACTGCTCCTTTGCCATCTGATGAAAATGAAAATGGTCCAGATGAAAGAACACGAACATCAGATGAGATAGCCGTAGAAAAAGCAACGTTGGATGGTGTTAAATTTTTGTACAAAGACGTGTCTCACCACAAAAGTGGAAAAGATTTGTTGAATTACATACTAAAATCAGATCCTCAACAAGATTTTAACTTTACGTTACGCCTAAATGAAGCAGGTGCTAAATACAGACTAGATACTTTGGGAAAAGATGGCGGAGGTGAACCATCTTTTAGTTGGACAGGAACAATTTCAATATATTGGGATTCTTATGTAGCTGGAGCAAGTAACTCAAGACAACCAACTAGAACTTCTTCTTCTGGGGGAACCTTAACTAAAGGATACCCTGTTGGGTTTGAGCAATGGGGAACCGCTGACGCCCCGTTAACTATTGCTACAGGCTCAGGTAAAATATACGAAGGCATTCCACTAGCAACTAAACTTGGTGGTGATGATATAGACCATATTATTGGCGATAATGGCAACATATTATATTCAATGGAACAATCAAACTGGGACATGAACCTTCCTGCTGTACTTAGTCCACGACCATTTGAAGAAGACAAATTTAGAGTAAAACTAGAAATTACGATTACTCTTGAACGTGGAGGAACATTGTTTCCTGTTGGTCAAAAGATAGTTTACGATGAAGTTGCACCCTGTGGCAGCGATATTTTATTTAAAAACTTAGGATTGGCTAAAGTAGATCAAACATGACAATTAACTCTTTATCTCGTTATCGCCTTGCTGTAGCCGCAGATGGCACAGTGGTAGCTGAACGAAAAAACTACACAGAAATACCTGTTCAAATTTACATTGTTCAACCAGGAGATACTTTTGAAAACCTTGCAGCTAAACTTTATGGTGATAGCGCACAACATTGGAGATTACTAGATTTAAATCCACAAATAGATTTCTCATTTGATCTACAAGCAAGTGATCGCATTCGCATTCCTACATGATTTTTACTAATACTACTAGCGATTCCGCTATCATCACTGTTGATATAGAGGGCGGTACTGTACCCACCAACCAGATAGGTAACGTTGAGTTAACTTTTTCAGAAAACAAACACGACATTGCTATTGTTACTTATGGAGGGTTTCCAGGAATGGCAGTAGTGGCTTACAAAGGATTACCCGTTCGTATAACAGTAGGGAATAACGAAGCAAACTTAATTGAGTTTACTGGATATGTAGCCTACGTTGAAGTTGAATCCTTAACTAGGATGGGAACCGTAAACGATTCATTGATACAAATGGCTAAGGTTGTTTGCTTCGGCAGCAGTTACCAAATGAAACCTTTAAGAAGCACAACTTACGCTAACAAAACTATAAAACAATTAACTGAAGTAATTGCTGCTAAATACAATTTTTCGTATTCAGTCCCTAATAACAATTATGTATTTCCTTTAATATCACAACAAGCAATTAGCGATTGGGAACTTTTGGTAAATACAGCAAAACAAATTGGGTATGCAGTAACGGCCAACACTACTCACTTAAGTGTTTACGATCCATTTTCGTATTACGTAAAAAGTTCTCCAATTACAATTATTCGCACATTAGAATCAGATGAAGGTGTTGAAAAAGCGCCAGGAAATATCTACGAGTTTAATGGTTTTTTTGGAGACATTACTCCTCAAGGAGACACAGTAGATTGGACATTAAAATCGTTAGATATTAAAGGCAAAGAAATAAAAGTTTCATCTACGCAAAATACGCCAAGTGGGTTGGGCACAAAACTACCAACAAGATTTACCCACGAATTAGGTATTAACACAACGTCAAAAGCAACGCTAGAACAATATGTTAAGCAGTACAGCAGAAACTCTTATGGAATGACTGCGGTTGTTAAAGTTGTAGGTATCTCTACAGCAATGCCCGGACGACTTGTTCTAATAGATTCTTACAATTCAGAGTTTGACGGCTATTGGTTGATTGAGGAAGCTACCCACCATTTAAATGAAAAACACTACATTACAACACTTAAGCTAAAAACTGACTCCATCAATAGAACCCCTTTAACGGTTGCTAAAGAATCTCCTTTCAAAACCCCACCCCCTACTAAGCTTTCTAATAATCTATGGAAAGCCACGACTGAAGAAGCATATGTATACTGAGGTTTTTCAACCCTACGTAAACAGGGCTATTGTCTCTGCGTCTAACGCATCCACGGGTGAAATAAAGGTGCGGATACCCTCTAAGTTCGGCCCGGAGTTGACATTAGATATATCATTTATAGGTAGAAAAAAAGTAGACGGCGTTTGGCCTGTACCAGCAATTGGAGATCAAGTCGTGGTTACTACTGATAACTCTGACTATACGAATGTTTTTATCCTTAATATCAACCCACCACCTACCCCAACAATTGCCCCAACAGATGGATACGGATCTATCCTTTCTGTACAGGTTTTTAGCTAAATTAGGAACTTTATGTCAATTATGAAAATGCCAATGAACATCAGCCCTTCAGGTAAAATTGCAGCAGTTCAAGATATTGAAGGAATAGTAAAACAAAAGTTTGTAGATTATCTGTCTACATCAGTATTTCAACATCCAATGCTTCCTATGTACGGAGCAAACACGAACGTGTTGTTGTACGAAAATTTTGATCCTTTGGTTTTTGAAGAATACAAATTGGAAGCACTTCAAGGAATGCAAAGACACATTTCTGGAGTTCAAGTTCTTAACTTGAACATAGAAGGACCTAGTGATTTGTATGACTCCACAATCAGAATGACAGTAGAATACCAAGTACCCACTGTTGGTAGAAAACAGGCAACTGTTGCCGTAGTGCTACCATCCGACCTTACCGAGGATTCTAACTTATGAGCACGTTTGACTACACTAACCGAGATTACACATCTATTCGTAACGACCTCTTAAATCGTGCGTCTGTTGTTTTGCCTGAATGGACATCACGCGATAGTTCAGACTTTGGCATGTTATTTGTTGACCTTGTTTCTTACATGGGAGACATTTTGCATTATTACGTAGACCAAGCCGCTGGAGAATCGTTTTTAGAAACAGCAACAAGGCGTTCGTCTTTGTTAGCAATTGCAAGTTTATTAGATTATATTCCTCATGGAAGAACATCTGCACAAACTTCAATAACTTTGAATGCAACAAATTCTTTAGCTACTGATGTATCCCCAATCTTAATTCCAGCAAATACTAAGTTCACAGCCAATCCGTTAGTAGAAACTGCCGATTCTGTATTGTTTACATCTAACCGAGCAATTGCTTTTAACAATACTGGAGCGTCTATTGCTGGGTACACTACCTATGCTAAAACAGTTCCTGCAATACTAAGTTTGACTGAAGGGGAGTTTTTTACAGAAACTTTCACGAGCAATGGACAGGTCAGTCAAAGATACACGTTGTCTAAAACTGGTGTTGTAACTGAATCAATTGTGGTAAGCGTTGCAGAAGGCGTATTAGGCGCAGATGTTCCCTATTCGCAAGTTACACGTTTAATTGAAAACACCAATTCTGCCAAAGTTTATGTAGCAAATATTGAAGCCGACGATAGTGTCGTTCTTCAATTTGGAAACGGAATTCACGGAAAGATTCCAGCAACCAATGCCGCTGTATCTATTACTTATCGCAGGAGTCGTGGTTCGGCTGGCAACGTTGAGGCAAATTCTGTAACTGCTTTTTACTCGTTGTCCAATGCTTTTGGACCAACATACGACGGAATTGTAATCACTCCAAACACAACTCGTGCGTTTGGTGGTTCAAATTCAGAAAGCATCATATCCCTTAAATCAAATATTCCAACATCGTTTAGGTCTCAAGATAGAGCAGTGTCTTTACAAGACTACGAAGATTTAGTTTTGCGTGTTCCAGGAATTATTAAAACAAAAGCCGAAGTAGTTTCTGGAGCAACTGCAAAACAAGGTGTAGTAACACTCAAAGCTAAATCAGCAACTGTGGCTACCTTAACAACAAGTTCAGCACACGGGTTGACCGTCGGTGAATACGTTGGGGTATTTGATGTTGATGACACCTTTGATGGTACTTATGTAGTTGCAAGTACACCTAGCTCTACAACCTTTACCTATTCTCTTGTTTCAGCAAGTGTTGCGTCGGCAAGTGTTGCGTCAACTGCAACATACAAAAATGCCCAAGTTAAAATCTACGCACTAACCCCACAAGATGCTTATGATGGAACGTTGGTAGTTAGTCCTACAACAAGTCCTCTTACGCTGGACACAAACTACAGAGATTTTATTTATGATTATATTTCTCCTAGAGAGATAGTCGGTGTTAACTCATTGGTGCTCCCAAGCGTTACTTTAGATTTGGTAAAAGTTACATGCAATGTATCTGTGTTGCCAAGTTATATCCAAGACGCAGTAAAAGAAGATGTAGAAATTGCAATTAAAGCATTGTTTGAATTTGACGATGTGTCGTTTGGACAAACAGTTACGCTTGGAACTTTGTACCGTGCTATTTTAGATGTAGATGGAGTTGACTACGTCAGCGTCTCTCGTTTTACTACTGGCTCATCTAACGTAATTGATACTGCATCATTAATTCCTGCGGTTGAAGGAGTTCAAGCCGCAGCGAACAGACTGTTGTTGTTGTCACAACTAAGCGTCACTGCAAGTGGTGGAGTTGCCTCTGTCTAATGGCATATAAATCTTTTAGAATTCGTCGCGCTGACTTAATTGCAAGTCCTGATGCTAACCCCTTTGGTTCATATGTTCGTGGTACAGACACAGACGCTCCAGTTGGGCAAACAAGACTGGACTCCGACAGTTCTTTACGGGCAGATGGATTCATTGCGCCAGTTGGTGTCTTAGATATTGATGCAACATTTGCAGCAACGGCAACAACCCATACCTCGGTAGACCTATCGTGGTCTTCGTTTCTAATTGAAGATCCTGCAACAAAAGTAGGAGGAGATACTTGTATTAAAGGTGTTGTTGTTGTTTATTCTAGAACAGGCGCCCCAGAAACAGTTGCTGACGGCGTAATCATTAAAACACAAACGTACATAGATACAACGTATGCAGTAACACACTATAATGTTCCATCTGGAGCGTGGGCATATTATTCTCTATTCCTACATTGGAACCAAAACGGAACAGGTCCAGCGGGTGTTAATTGGTATGAAAAAGTTGCCACATTACAAGAGTTAGTACCATTTGACCACAACACCACTGATGCTTTATGGAACCGTATACCATCTCACCACCGCATTGCTGATACCAACGGGACTGCTACAGATCCAGAGGGCTTATCACGAGGATACCTATATCGGTATTTAGATGTTTTTGGATTTGAATTTGACCGAATTAGGACTTTACTTAATTCGGTAGTACAACAATATGATCCTGAAAAAACAGAAACTGAATCCATAGATCAATTGTCTAAAATGTTTGGGCTTGAGGTAAACATTCAAGATTTAGGAACATCAAGAATTAGACAAATATTAAAAGACATTGCTTATTACCGTCAACGAAAAGGAACGCTTGAAGCAACAAAACAATACTTGACTGCCGTAACAGGTTCTGAAGTAGATGTAATTGAAGCAACAAGTAGTCCTCGCTATACGTTTAACATCCACGCCGAAAAAGCAAACTTAGTAGCAGACTCATTATTTGTAATTGAATCTGGAACCAAAAAATGGAATGTGACAGCACAAACCGCATCTGTTGCTTACACTAAATCGGGTGGGTACATTACTGTTACTAACTCAGGAAGCTCGTCAGCACAGTTTGCTTTAATGTCCACCGTTGCCGTTCCTGTAAAAGACAACACTGATTACTGGTCATCTATTGAAATTACAACAGCCTCTGCCGGAAGTATTTGGGGTGCACAGTGGGCATCTGCATCGGCATCGTGGGCTGATTGGTCAACCAGTAACCAAAGCAACCAGATCATTCCTACAAATTTAAGCCCAACTGGTAGAAAAGTAATTCTAAAACCAACACAAAGCACTACATCTATGTTGTACCCAGTTCTTATTTTTGGTTTGGCAGCAGGCGCGTCAACCACAATAACTAAGTGGATGGTTGAGCCTAACTCTTACGGCCCTTTCTTCAATGGAGATTCAGATTTTGGCGGTTTTGTATACCAAAACAACTTTGCTGACCATCAATGGTCTGGTAGCCAATACGCATCATACTCAACGTATTCAACTAACAGGAAAAAAACTCAAGATACTATTGCTGACTTGTTGCCAAAATTATTACCCGTTACTATGCTGCTTGATCCGTCCATAGACAAAACCATTAACTACGATTGGATACCAGGAAAAACATGAACTATATAATTTGTGCATTAGCTGTCTACAAACTGTTGCAAGTAATTGATTTGCTTTTGCCTAAAGAGGCAATGCCTTGGGTAAAAGTTTTAGCGGGAGTCGTGGTTTCTTACGGCGCTTCTTTCATCATTGGTGTAGACAACATTTGGTTGGGCGGTTTAGTTATTGCAACACTTGCTGGTGTCTGTCACACGGTGCTACGATGTTTAACTTATCTAGGAGATATGGCACATAACAAGTCTTTAAAGTAGGAGGACAACATGCAGAAGTCTAGGTACTACCTAGTAGCAGGTACGGGTAACGCAAGTGCAAATGTAATTGAAACTGGTTTAAGTGACGTGGCATTGACCACAAAAGAGTTCATAATTCTTTGGACAGGTAAACCAACCGATGGTCAAAGCAGGGTTTACGATTGGCTCATAGAACATTCAGCGTCATTTACCGTAGTTCACTCCGACAACAAAGTTCATCACCTTGTTGAGGGTGCAGCAAACCGAGTCGTAAAAGTAGACAACCTTGTTGAAGATAGTTTGGACAGTTATCCCGACGCTACAGTGCTTGTTTTGTGGGATGAGATTACTACCCTTGGTCAACCCACACAGTTTGTGGAAGACATTGTGCTTATGGCTAATCAAAAGGGTATGGAGACCCTAGACCTTTGTAATGGTTTAGTGCCTTTAACAGTTGGAGAACCAGTTGAAGACAAGCCCGTAGAGGCCTCTAGGAAGCCCCAGGATGCGTCAGAAAAGGGTACCCTTCTCCCTACACAGGATTTAGTTTCTAAAGCGTCTAATGCGCTCTACACACTTAGTTATGTTAAGGATGGAAACTTGGCGTCTGTCAGCGGCTACAAAGACAAAATATTAGAGTTTCTTAACCTACAGTGAGGACGCTGGTAAGAAGGGAAACCAACGCCCCCACTATTAAGTAGGCCTTGCGCAGTTATTAAATAACTCGCAATAGTAAACGGGAGAAGGGAACCGTTTACTTACCAAGAGCATAACACGATCATCAGAGAGGATGCAACTATATGAAACCAAAAAATGCAGCAGAGAATACCAAGTTAGGAGGTCCTTGGATTTCTATACCTACTTGGGTTGTGAAGTACATGAAAGGTGATTCTATTGCTTTGCACGTATTGACTTGTGCAATTGGCTACATGAATACACATGACCAAACTTTGTCTACGACCTACGACGTTTTGGCACGGGATACTGGGTATAACCGCAGGACCGTGATCAGGGCTATGCATCGTTTGGTTGAGATTGGTGTCATTCGCAAGATTGTAAAAATGGGCAGGTACGGCAAGAACATGCCAAATTTGTATGTGATTACTTACAACACAGCCGCCGCAGAAGCCTTAATTAATGGGGGTGACTCCAGAGACACTGGGGTATTTAGTAGTGACTCCAGAGACACTACTGGGGTGACTCCAGAGACACTCATATTGAGTGACTCCAGGGACACCCAAATAAGAAAGAAAAATAATTATAAGAAGGAAAACCAAAAGAAAACAAAAGGGACTAAGAGCTTGGACCTATACTCAACGGACAGTCGGTGGAACCGACAGTTAAAACTTACGGACGGGAGCAACGGCAATGGGTAACGGAATGAGATGGATGTGGGAGTACAACGAGAAAGAAATAAATGATAAAGGCAAAGAAGTGTTGATGCCTAGATTGTCAATGACACCAGTTGAGAACGGCAAAAAGATTAGAGTGAAATACATTGTTGACAAAGGTAAAAAGAGTTTGGACAATGATTGATGATTGGGGCGGAAAAACATTAGGCGCTGACGAACCTGTCAACAAACCGCTTGCTAAAAAGAAAAGTTCAACAACTGGATTGCTAGCTTATTTCAGAGATGCAACGATCAGTAAGAATATGACATTGAATGCTCCGGTTAACGGTATGGCATTGATGAAGGTATTTAAAAACTTACAAGAAAAAGGCGTGACTATAGATCAAATTTATAAGATGATTGATGTGTTTGCACATGAGATTAAGCAAACACCATTGCCAGCAGACGTACCAACGTGGAAAGGGTTTGCATCACGATTGGATGCTCTAAAGAAGAAAGTAGATACACCGTTGTCAAAATACGATTATTCCGAATACACTGTTGACAAGAGATTGATGAAAGGTAACCATGAGTGAATGGCGCTCCGCAAAATATTGGCGCAACAGACAACCTATAGAGCGCTTAAAGAATGCGCACATACCTAAACGTTTTACTAAAAAAACTTTAGATGATTACGACACAGACTTGGGAAGTCCTGATGTTGTTACGTATGTTCATCAGTGGTTAGCCAACATTGAACACAACAGAGAGTGCGGAGAAGGTCTTTACTTTTTCGGCGGTTCTGGAAGTGGAAAGACACATGTTGCATGTGGGCTACTTCGTGAGATTGTTTTAAATCACCAACTAAGCGGGTTCTTTATAACGGCTGAAAAGTTTGTTGAAGCATCATATGACGAGATGAATCCTGACAATGTTTTATCTGACATGTACTCCGACGAATACATGCTGAAGTACATCAACGCCGTGTACGACGTTTTGGTGTTGGACAACCTTGGCTCAGAACGCATGACTGACTTTACAAAAAAAACAATTACTTCTATGTTGAACAGTCGCTATGAGCAACAGCTAATTACAATCATCACTAGTGAAATTCCATTATCGCGTTTAAGCGATATTTATGGACCACGTGTTGCTTCCATTCTTAGTGAGTGTTGTTGCGTGTTGCCTTTCTTAGGGAAGGACTATCGTTTGTTGGACCCACATTATGCAGGGGAATGATTTAGCTTCTTTTTCTCCGATATCTCAAGCAACCATGTTTGAAGGTATTCTGGCATCAGAACCCGAAGGGTTAGCCAAGATTAGGTCGCGTGTTGCCTTAACTGCTAAAAATTGGGAACAGTACATATCTTTTTGGAAAGTAAACGAGATACCAATCAAACATGCAATTGATTTAGTTAGCAGGTATAACGTGGGGATAGTTGTTTATACGCTGTTGCCCGACTATCTTGTTGACAGCATTGAAAAGTGGTTAATCAGAAAAGGGATATCAACGACAGTAACGGCGTACAAGTCAATTGAGGAATTAGCATACGACCTCAGATTTTTTCCGTCAATACAGAAGGTGTACACAGCAAATGAAGAGCACGCAAAGATCATTGGATTTAGATCCACGGTGGTTACACCTAAGACTGCGTGGTCTGCGTAATGGCTAGTGCAGAACATCTCTTAATTAGCAAAGTAATTCAGACTAAAGATTTAACTGTTGCGTTAAAAGCTGGTATCAAAGAAGACCACTTCACCGCAGAGTGGTCCAAAGTTTGGTCATGGTTAATTATTTTTTGGCGAGAACACGGCGAAGTTCCATCCAAGCGAGCACTCAGTCAAGAGTTTGGCGACATTCGTTTAATCACTGCCGAAGATGAACCGTTTACGGCACTCATTGACGAAGTTTACGACTCGTATCGCCATCGTAACTTACTTGAGGCTATGGCTCTTGCGATGCCTTCTTTGGAGGCTGGCGATACAGCTAAAGCATTACTAGACCTTGCTAACGGCTTGCAAAAAGCATCTGCAGAGACAGCACGGTTGCGTGACATCAACTTAATTGAGACATGGGAAGCACGAGTTGACAAATACAAAGAACTACAGAGCACGCCAAATGCATTGCGTGGAATTCCAACTGGATTGCTTGGGCTGGACAGAATTACGTCTGGGTTTAGACCACAACAACTCATTACGTTTGTAGGCGAAGCTAAGAAGGGTAAATCTTTGATGACTCTCATCATGGCTAACGCTGCCCACCTTCACGGTAAATCTCCTTTGTTTGTTTCTTTTGAAATGTCTGCAGAAGAACAAGCGGCACGGTACGACGCCATTGTTTCTAAAGTTGCTTACACAAACATCTTGCGTGGTTCATTGACTAATAATGAATTAGAAAAGATTGCAAACACTTTGCGCATGCGCAAGAACATGCACCCGTTTGTGGTTACAGAAGATACATCATCACTAACAACTGTGAGTGCGCTTGCCGCAAAGGTAAAAGAATTTAAACCCGACATCTTGTTTGTTGACGGTGTGTATCTCATGGACGACGAGAACGGGGAACCAAAGGGTTCTCCACAAGCACTTACAAACATCACTAGGTCTTTAAAACGTTTGGCACAAAACGCAGACATTCCGGTTATTGGCACCACTCAGGTTCTGTCATGGAAACTTGGTAACAAGAAGTCTCGCAAGATTACTGCCGACTCTATTGGTTACACATCTTCTTTTGCTCAAGACTCAGACCTCATCGTAGGCGTAGAGTCAGACCCTGACATTGACAACCAATCAATCATTCGTGTAGTGCTCGCTCGCTCAGCACCTCTAGGCGAGATTCGTATTAACTGGGATTGGAAGAACATGGACTTTACAGAAGTAGGAGAGGACGATGGCGATGATGACAGCGATTCATGGTACTACTGACGTTGCAGATGTTTTAAAAAGTTTGGGTGTTGATGTCGTGCGTGTTGGCGACACTGAAATTTCCGCTAGGTGTCCAGTCCACTTAAATAGAACTGGTAAGTCTGACAGATCGCCGTCATGGTCTATGAATGCTTCTAACGGTTTATGGATTTGTTACTCATGCGGTGCTAAAGGGACACTGTCCCACTTAGTTTCTGAGTTAACAGGAGAAGCCGATTCTATTGTTGCTGTCCACGAGTTTTTGATTCACAACGGTCTTACTAGATTAACCAATCCAGTAGATGTAGAACCCCCACAACCAGTTGTGGATTGGATGGCGTTTAGTAAATTTTCTGTACCTTCTGACGAACTTTTAACAACTAGGAATTTAGACAGAGAAGCTGTACGCAGGTATGGTATCCGATGGGATACAGTTACCAAAGCATGGGTTATACCTATCGTGTCCCCATTTGGAGAACTGTTAGGTTGGCAATCTAAATCTAAAACCAAAGTTTTAAATTATCCAGTGGGCGTTTCTAAATCAAGCACTTTATTTGGTCTTGACAAAGCAGATTGCGATACCTGCGTTTTGGTTGAGTCTCCACTTGATGTTGTTCGTTTGCACACTGCAATGGGTGGCTGTTGTGGTTTAGCTTCATTTGGGGCACACATAAGCAAAACACAAATTTCGTTGCTTGCTAATCATGTAAACAAGTTAATCATCGCATTAGACAACGACTCAGCAGGTATAGCAGCGGCGAACAAGTTAAAAGAAAAATTGCCTGCATTCAGAACTCCGGTTCTTTGGGCAAGGTACTCTCATACAGATGCAAAAGACATTGGTGACATGACAGACGCAGAGATTTACGAATCAATATCTAAAGCATCGGTGTTCCCATGGTGGTTACATGTTTAAAGGAAACCTTTACCCATTTCAACAAGAAGCTTCTGACGCAATGGTAGATCGTGGTCAAATGCTTTTAGCGTTAGTCATGGGTGCTGGTAAAACCATTACAACACTTTCAGCATTAGAGACTTTAAAAAATCAAGGAGAAATAAAAAAAGCTTTGATTGTTGTACCCTCGTCACTTAAGTACCAATGGGAACGAGAAATCAAAAAGTTTACCGACTCTGTTTGCATCGTTATAGATGGCACAATAAGCACTAGAAAAAAACAGTGGAGAGCATCCCTTAGCGCCACTTATGTCATCATCAACTCAGAATCATTAAAGAATGATTTGGCTGACTTTGAAAAGCATACGTTTGATGCGATGGTTGTTGACGAAGCCACCATCATTAAATCGGCTAAAGCCAGGCGTTCTCGTTTGATTAAACGCATAGGCAAGAGATACCACTACCGCTTTGCACTAACTGGACAACCAATAGAAAACCGTCCAGAGGAATTGTTTTCCATTATGGAGTTTGTAGACCCAAAAGTTTTGGGCAAGGTTGACATCTTTGATAGGACTTTTATCGTACGAGACAGGTTTGGTAAACCAAGTCGCTACCGCAATTTAAAACAACTTCATACCAGTATGGAAGGGGTAATGATTCGCAAGACGCGAGAAGACATTGCCGACCAACTTCCGCAAGTTATACAACAAGTTATACCCGTACCCTTTGACACGGCTGGTGCTGTTGTCTATAGAAAGATTGCACACGACTTGTTGCAATCAATTCAAAAAGCCATTTCGCAAACAGGAAGAGGCTTTGATATCTGGAGTCATTACTACGGTTCTTCAGGAAACAAAGAAGCACAAGGTGACATTATGTCAAAGTTAATTGTGCTGCGTATGTTCTGCGATAATCCAGAATTAGTCCACTGGTCAGCAAAGATGTATGCCGATGCTTCTAACGATCAAGGCAGCGAATATGCAAACAAACTAGTCAATCAAGGAATCATGCCACCAACTTCCGGCACACCAAAACTAGAAGCCGTAGTGCAATACATTACAGATGTTTTGGAACAATCCCCAAACAACAAAGTTGTTTTATTCTCATTTTTTAAAGAGAACCTCAGATTAATTCAAAAAACAACTAAGCAACTAACTAACAGCGTTTTGTTTATGGGCGGAATGACAATGCTGGATAGGGATTCATCCAAACAACAATTTACGCAAGACCCCAACACACGTTTGTTTTTGTCCTCAGATGCCGGAGGCTACGGCGTTGACCTACCTATTGCTAATTATCTAATCTCTTACGACTTACCTTGGTCAGCAGGTAAGCTTGACCAAAGAGAAGCCCGCATTATCAGACTTTCCTCAGAGTTTCCTCATGTCAATGTCGTTTCATTTGTCATGAAAGGTAGCATTGAAGAACGGCAGTACGAGATGTTACAAGAGAAAAGAAATATAAACAAAGCGTTTATAGATGGTGGCTATGACACCAAAGGCGACTATAAACTTACTTTGGGAGCACTATCCGATTTCATAGCACATAGCGAGGTATGACATGAACAAAATTATTAGACAACAACCTGAAACAAATTTTGATGAGGCATATGTTAGTAAACTTGTTAGCGAGTTTCAAAACCATAAAGCAATGTTGGAGACAACACAAAAACGTTTAGATGGTTACAAAAAAGAATTGACTGAAGTTCTTGACGCACATGGCAAGCCCGATGACAAAGGAAATTTGTGGATCAATCTTCCATCATGCGAAATCAAAAGAGAACGACGCATCTCTAAAACCTTCAATGCGTCTGCGGCAGAAGCATGGGCAAAAGAAAATGGATTTTGGGATACGGTTAAAGAAGTCATTGAAACCATCAGCGAAGACCGCTTGCTTGGTCTAGCCTGGGATGATGATGCTCTACAAGAAAAAGTTAAATCATTTTATGTGGAGAAGGAAACGTGGGCTTTAAAGATATAGAAGATTACCCAGGAAAACGCCCTCCAAAGAACAGGACAAAGCGTAAGCCAAAGAAGATTGACGACCCTTTTTTTGGGGTCAAGTCTTCTCACTATGTGATTAAAGGCGAACGCCTTGAAGTGTTTACTATTGGGCAGTTAGCCAAAGTTTTAGGAAAAAAAACAGGAACTGTAAGGTCATGGGAAACAAAGGGAATAATCCCAAAACCCATCTACCGGACAGCACCTCCAGACCGAGGACAACTTCCTGGAGTAGAGGCAAAAGGGAGGAGGATTTATACTCGTAAGCAGGTAGACTTGATAGTGTTCGCAGTTAATACGATAATTGGAGATACAGACCCAAGAGTCGTGACAGCTGAGAATTGGAATAAATTAAAGCAATACATAACAGACAACTGGAAA